>Ga0114931_10002142_pt1 | contig 25131 bp, 32 predicted proteins | sample 2SBtaG_FD_89579 | JGI IMG/M metagenome (GOLD analysis project Ga0114931, IMG submission 89579) | Deep subsurface microbial communities from Kolumbo volcano to uncover new lineages of life (NeLLi) - 2SBTROV14_V59a metaG | ecosystem: Environmental > Aquatic > Marine > Volcanic | place: Kolumbo... | reverse complement strand
CCTGATTGTTACTGTAGTGGTGCCGCCCGGACCCAACAGGATAAAATGGCCGGTAAGATCATCAGTTCTATCTGTGAACACTCTTCCATCAATGGAACCCTTGGATTCCCTTTGTTCGATAAGGTTGGGCACTATGATGGTGTATTCCTTCGTTGTTCTAATGGTAAAGTATTTGCTGAGCCGATGATCAATTAAAATTGATTTTTTTACATTCAGCACAATAATTTATCAGTTAACCTACTTTGAATCATGTCAAACAAGATAATTGATTATCATCTTCCTGAACAAGACGACCGGCCAATTGATTTTGACGAGCGCAAAAAAGCCAATACGGCTAAATTGCATGAGATTGATAGTCAAATCGAATCTCTCAAAGAGGAGGCCATATTTTTGAAGAGAGACAATCGAACAATCCAGAAATTGCAAAACGAGGGTTTTTATCAGAACTATCGTGAATGGCAAATCGCCATGTGGATAGAGAAGCAACAAGCGGTGATTGATCAACGAAGGAGAAAACTGGATGCAGAGACAAGGATCCAGAATAACCTCTTGATCAAACTCGAATCAAATTATTCCAGATGGTGGGAAAAACGTTTTTCAAGACTGTTTGACAAGAAACCTATTCAAGACGAACTCAACAATATGAAGCCAATAGAAATACAAAATATTAAAATATATCCCGGTACTAGTATTCGAGCAGTGATCTCAGAACTGAAGCGAGAAGACACTATGAGATTTCTTCTGGGGCTAAGTGACAAAATGTGCTGGGATATCAAGATGTGATAGAATAAAATTGAACGTTGTTTATTCAAATTCTTTTTTTTATACACACGAAACAATGTTGTTTGAGTCCTTGTTTATATGTTTGTTGGTTTGGATCTTCTTGTCTCGGCTAGAAAATCAAAAAAAAATTAAAACAGCTATTTATCACTGTGCCAAATTGGCTGTATCTATAATTAAATTCATAATAGAAGTTATATGGACAACTTTTCGGATTATGTTCGTTACAGCATTTGTAGAGAAAAAAAAATTCGTTAAGCTGGGGCCAAGAATTCATTAAAGATTCTTGAATTGGGAATTGATTGATTTCCTATTCGGTTATAACAGATATTTATTTTTCTATTTTTTAAACCATAATAGATCAAAAAACTCTTTATTTTAGTTTTAGAAATTTGTTTTTTCATTTCATTCCACACATTGATAATAATGTGACGGTTACTATGTACATATTGTTCTATATTTTTAAAAATTTGTGTGAGGTTTTCATTGTAATACAGTGCTGCAAATCCATTATTAACGTTAGCTCCTACAAGTAATTTATCAGTCTGGTCATTACGTTTTGAATTGTCACCAAAATATTTAATAATTATTGATCTTTTACGAGGGTTTCGTTGACTAATTAATTTTCCTATTTCTTTACAAAATTCTCCGACATCTGTCTGCAAGAATACGTCTAAATCCACCGACATTTTTGATATATAATGTAATTAAAAATTGGTTTTAAATTAAATTAATATTCAATTTTTCTAAATTATTCATAGTCATGATGATCATTGTTATGATCAAGTATTATCACCCAATCTAATGAAATTCCGACAGATTTATCACCACTATATTCAGTATTGGGGTAGGTACGACTAGTAATTGCACCAGCATACAAAATAGTTTTGTATTCTTTTCCATTATCATCAATGGTAACTGGTACTTCAACGGTAGATGATGGAATATTACCAGTATCCACTTTGCCAAAATCATGAGTGGTTACTATTGTTTCATAATCATTAAGGACATATTTGCCTTGTATATTAAAGGGAATGAATGCTAAAATCCATCCGGATAAATATTGTGTTCCACTTCCTCCTCCAGTTTGTGTGACAATACGATTCCAAAAGTCATTATTAACCTTTCCTTTATATTTCTTTGGAGATTCTGTAGCACTATATGAATTAACAAACTCGGCAATTATTAAGTATAGAACTTTCATCCACTCAGTCAGTTTTTCTACACCAAAGGTATTAAGTTTAGAAACTTTTGTACCGATTGATATCCAATCATCAAGGGTTCCTTCAAGAGTTACTTTAGGTAAACCACATTGCAACAAACAACACTTATAATCAAAATATTTTTTCATAGCTCCCATTAAAACAACTTTTCCAACTATTTTAGTAGTTAGCGTTGTTGTTGAAAAGTTAGGTTCAATCCATTCACGAATATCACCTTTAGTATATTTATCAATCAAATCCGAGGTTTGAGAAATTAAATCATCATAATCGGTTGTGTATAAGCTACCCTCCGCTTTTACAACTAATTCTTTTTTACCAGAATGACTAACAAATACGTCGCGCATTTTCTCAGCATGAGTGCTAACATATAAACTAAATGCGGTAGTAATAGCAACCCAAATATCATCAGGTTTAATCACTAAGTGATGATGATGAGAATAGGCCCTATATGCAGCGCCAACAAATCCATTCCCAAAACAAGGGTATATGAGATTTCCTGGATCAGTAGATTTGATAATCTTCCCGCATCTTTCTGTAACAAATCGTTTATTTTTTAAATATTCATTCAAAGTTGTTTGAGAACATTGTGATACAGTTTTCAATTCAACGTCAGAGGTTTCAAATGTAACACGGGTCTTATCCTTTTTGAGGTGGATATCTGACATTTTTATTATGTTATTATTTAACTTTTTTTCTTGTTTATTTTTAATTCAATTTTCTTACACTTCACGACACACATTTGTGTGGCAAAAAACTATACTTCTCAACACTATTAATAAAATAAATAAAAAATTAATCAACAATCATCAATACCCAATCAAGAGATGTTCCAATAGATTTATTTCCATTATATTCATTATAAGGAAATGTGCGACTAGTAATGGCTCCAGCATAAAGAAGGGCTTTGTACTTGGTTCCATTATCATCAATAGTAATAGGTACTTCAACAGTGGAAGGTACAATATCGCCAGTATCAACTTTTCCAAATGCATTGGTTTTTTCTATTTCGCAATAATTATTAAGGATATATTTACCTTCCTTATTGAAGGGAATGAATGCAACAATCCATCCTTCTAGATAAGTTGGACCACTTCCACCTCCAGATTTTGTGGCAACACGGTTCCAAAAGTCTTTATCAACCTTTCCGCAATACTTCTCAGGAGATTTCGCAGCACGATACGAATTAACAAACTCCTTAAGCACCAACTGTAGAACTTTCATCCACTCAGTCAGTTCTTTTACACCAAACGATTCAAGTTTTGCAACCTTATTGTAAACCAATTGCCAATCATCGAGGGTTCCTTCGAGGGTAACTTTGGGCAAACCGCAACGTAAGCTCCATTTATATTCAAAGAATTCTTTCATGGCTCCCATCAGAACGGCTTTTCCAACTATTTTAGTTGTCGAAGTGGTTGTCGAAAAGTTAGGCTCGATCCATTCACGAATATTGTCTTTGGTATATTTGTTAATTAAATCTGAGGTTTGACGGATCAAATCATTATAATCGGCTGTATATAAACTACCATCGGTTTTGACTTCCAATTCTTTTTTACCGGAGTGATCTACGAATACGTCGCGCATTTGCTTAGAATGTGTACTAACATACAAACTAAATGCCGTAGTGATAGCAATCCAAACATCATCCGGTTTAATTACGAGGTGGTGGTGTTCAGAATAGGCTTCAAATGCGGCACCCACGAATCCATTTCCAGTACGAGGCATAATGAGATTGGGAGAATTTGTAGATTTAACAATCTTTCCATTCCTCGCTTTGACAACTTGTTTGTGTTTTAGATATTCATTCAGAGTTGTTTGAGAATGTTGTGATATACTTTCTAATTCAACGTCAGATGTTTCAAAGGTAATACCAGTTGTTTTTTGGGTGTTTTTCATTTTCTTTAATGTAGGTTCCATTAATTGGTAATATTTAGCTAATATGAATACCTGATTTTTTTTTATTCAATTTTAAATGAAAAAAATTAAAATTAATCAACGGTCATCAATACCCAATCAAGAGATGTTCCAATAGATTTATTTCCATTATATTCATCATAAGGAAATGTGCGACTAGTAATGGCTCCAGCATAAAGAAGGGCTTTGTACTTGGTTCCATTATCATCAATTATAATAGGTACTTCAACAGTGGAGCTTGGAACATCAGAAGTATCGATTTTACCAAATTTGTTAGTGGATACAATTGTGTTATAATCATTGAGAATATATTTACCTTTCTCGTTGAACGGAATGAATGCTAAGATCCATCCAGCAAGATACCGAGGACCGCTTCCAAATCCTTTTTCGGTGGCAATGCGATTCCAAAAGTCTTTATCAACCTTTCCTTGAAATTCCTTTGGAGATTCTGTAGCACGATACGAATTAACAAACTCCTTAAGCACCAACTGCAGAACTTTCATCCATTCACTCAATTCTTTTACACCAAATGATTCAAGTTTAGCAACCTTGTCGTAAACCAGTTGCCAATCCTTGAGAGTTCCTTCGAGAGTTACTTCAGGCAGGCCACAGCACAGACAGAATTTATATTCAAAGAATTCTTTCATGGCTCCCATCAGAACAGCCTTTCCTACTATCTTGGTGGTTGGAGTTGTCGTCGAGAAATTGGGCTCAATCCATTCACGAATATTGCCTTTAGTATATTTGTCAATCAAATCCGATGTTTGAGAAATTAAGTCATCATAATCGGCTGTGTGTAAACTACCATCGGCTTTGACCACTAATTTTTTTTTACCAGAGTGATCTACGAATACATCACGCATTTCGTCGGCATGAGTACCAACATATAAACTAAATGCTGTAGTAATAGCAATCCAAACGTCATCAGGTTTAATTACCAGATGATGATGATTAGAATAGGCACTAAATGCAGCACCAACAAATCCATTACCCATAGCAGGACTACTAAGATTTCCTGGCTCAGTGGATTTAATAATCTTTCCGTTCCTCGCTTGAATAACCTGTTTTCTTTCTAAATACTTCTCGAGGGTAGTTTTGCAATGATGACTGACTGATTCCAGCTTAACGTGTGAAGTTTGAAAGGTAGCACTGGTTCCCTGGACAGCCGTTTTTTGTGTAGAATTCATTTTTAAAAATTGACGATTACCAATTACAAATAACATTTGATTAATGACCCCTTTGGATACTTATTTTTCAATTTTTAATCATAGCAAAATGGCTCCCAAGATATACTAATTTCGTCATCAGATATTTTACCTTTGTATCCATTTTTTTCGCATATTTTATTTATTTGCATGATTGTCCACCCATCGTCGTTTAATTCTTCAAAGGCATAATGATCCCACACACTATCAGGATCTTTGGTGTAAACCTTCATTGATGTTTCACCTTTACGTGCTCGATTCCATGCTGTATTAAAAGTGTCATCAGAGGAGACAATATCATCAAAGGATTCTAAAAATGAATTAACACATAAATGTTTATCTTGCAACATTACAAATGTTAAACCTTTTAACCGTTCTTGACCAAGATGTTTATTGACTGTATGTCGTAATATTTTAGTTTTATATAGATTGGAATTCAGGCCAAGAACATTCGGAATAAAGCGCTTAGTTTGCATTCTGGTTATTTATATTATTATTAATTAATATAATCAATATTGATTTACGATGTCTAAGTATTATTATCATGGTAGCAAATTTAAGATCAAAGGGTATTTAGAACCTCGGCCGTCTCCAGTAATTAACAACGAAAAAGCCGTATTTGCAACCAATGAGTTATGGATATCTTTGATTTCTATTCCAAAATTTAAAGATAATGCTATTGACTATGGATATATTGGAGGATATGCCTATATTTTAGAACTAGAGGACGGTGCATTTAAATTATTAGAGGTCCCTGGCTATATTTATGTAGTGTCCAAAAAAGGATTTAAAAGTGATAAAAGATTAGGGATGCCAAACAGCGAATTTATAAATAAGAAAAAAGTCAAAATACAAAAAACTATAAAAATAAAAAATGTTTTAAAGGCACTCAAAAAGCTGGATACAGTTACACTGATCACCTCCAAGAAAAAGGACGATTTGATATATGATTATCTCAAAGAGAAATCCGAGCGCAGGTAACAGTTTGTCACAACAAACATCAATAATTATTTAAAAAAATTGATTTTTTTTTGTTTAGAATTATAACCAATGATAACCTTAAATGATCAACTTAGAAGCATTTAAAGCCTATTCTTCTGAAAATAATTTTTTAGGTAATGTAATAGGTGAGTCAACTAATAAAGAAAAAAATATTACATATTACTGTCAAATAACAATAAAAAGAGAAAAAGGATCAAAAACTTTTAAGCTGGGAACTAGTTTTAAACCATCACCTTGTCCAAAATCCCTACCGCCAGAATATGAATATATTTGGATTCAAAATATTTATTCGAAGAATAAGGATAATGGAAATACTTTAGGCAAAATTGTAATGTTAACTGTTAATTGTAATAATTCATTATACGCCTTAAATTTAGAAGAATTTTTGTAAATTTATTAATATCAATACTTTCTGACAAGTATTTTCTTTGCAATTTCTAATTATCTACAATTTTTCTGGTTAATGTGTAATTTGAAATCTGATAATGGAAACAATTTTCGTTATTGTTTTGTGTACAATCAATGATTAATACTTTATTGTTATCTCGAAGATTTATTATTAACTTGTTAAATTTTCTAAAATCCATCTGATTAAAACAGTTATGGATATAATTATCATAGATATATTTTATTATTTTTTTATTTTTTGTGGGAACTACTACGATAATATCCCAACATTGTTGTAGTTTGGGTTGCCAATATATTTGTGCATTTGGATAATCCAATAGGTTTACTAGTGTAAGATTATAATGTCTTGCGTGATTAGCTAGCTTAAAGACTGTATCATATTTATAATGTTCTTTTGATACATTTAATGCTAAAAATGATTTTTTATAATGTGATTTATTGGTATCTGCATGTGAGGATTGTCTTTTAACCATCTTATAAAACTTATATATTTCTCTTTCAATATATGCATTTTCTCCCCAAAATGATTCACGAGGAGGTTTATCCCCGGTATATCGATAAGTATCTGGAATAATTCTATTGAAATCATATATACATTTTGTTGAAAACCCTAATCCCAATCCAAATACCATTCCACTTTCTATTAACAAATTACTAATAATTGTGTTACCATCAATATTTTTTGATTCGTTTTGATCTTCTATTACTAAAATAGTGTTGCGGTTTTGCAATACTTTGGGATTAAATCCATATAGAGAAATTGTGTGTTTTTTGTGCTTAAAGATATACTTCTCTTTATTTGATAATTCTTGTGCTATGGGTATTTCTTGTTTGTAATCAATAGTTTTTGTTTTTTGAAAGTAATTTTTTGTCCATAAATATAAGTTATATAGGTTTTTATCGTAATTCCATCTTTTATTTTCTGTTAAATATTTAGTGGAGTTTATCATGGTCAGCGTTTCCAAGCTAAAGTCACGTTTTAGAAATACGTGCCACAATGTATCATCATGCCAAATATTATAATAAATATAAGTACACGATATGCAGAGATTAAATATATCTTTTATTGTCAAATATTCTGTAATATATTGTAAATTTTCCACTGGTAAATTTAATAAAGTTAACGAATTGTGAACAGGCGTGTTTACCACATTATTCATTATAGACTAAATTAAATTGAATATATAATTAATAATAATATTTATGTATGGTTCTAATAGAAATCAATTTATTACAGCTCTTTACGAGACTAAATGTGATGAAAAATCCGACGAATGTGTGAAAAATTTGCACATTTTAAAGAAGTTGTTATTCATTACAACATTGATAAAGATAAGAAAAAAGCAGTATTTCGATTAAATAAATAAATAAATGATTAAATAAATAAATAAATGATTAAATCAACAAAGATGAATAAATAAATGATGAATCAACAATGACGAATAAATAAATGATTAAATAAATAAATGATTAAATGAATAAATAAATGATAAATCAACAAAGATGAATAAATAAATGATGCATCAACAATGACGAATAAATAAATGATTAAATGAATAAATAAATGATGAATCAACAATGACGAATAAATAAATAATTAAATGAATAAATAAATGATGAATCAACAATGACGAATAAATAAATGTTCTTTTTCTTAGAAATCGTTACATGGAGTAGCAAAAGGTCCAAGATTTTGGGTGCCAACATGTAAACAATGGAGATCTGGTAAACTGCGGGCCAAAAGTTCATGGAATGAACGACAAACAACAGTATTACCACTGAATATTTGTGCGGGATTTTGTGGGGCTAAGGGGATTCCACTCATGAATGTGATGCAATCCTGTACAGTGGCGAATTGTTGATTTGTTCCACTACAATCATTCTGTATATTAGTACAGACAGAAGTAATATTGAGATCTAAATTAACACCCTGTTGAACTTGTACTTGAAGACTATCAATGTAGATATTCCACTCAGTAATACGTCTCTCTTTGTTAAACTTTAATTCCCAAATGGCGTCGTAAGTATACACAACATTTGTCGTCAAAACTCGGAAATATTGTCGTACTTTAGTAAAGAGATGGCGACGTTCTTGTGCATCAGAGACAATTGTGGCATTAAGAACCTCATATTGATCAGAAATATCAGGATCTCCAAGGAATAAATAGGCAACTGCGGCCTCAACACCAGATACAGTAATTCCAAAATAGGAAACATTGATAGTGATAAATTCATCAAAAATATTAGCTGCGTCATTGTAACGTCTTTCAACTATAATATCTACTAGCTCTTGAGTAATTCTCTTATGTACTGTCTCGGGTTCTCTGAGACAAGGAATTTGATAGCAAGGACAGAATAAACGAGTGCTTCCAACACAATTCTGCCATGAATTGCCATTACAAGTGGCCGAGGCCACAGTGAATATAACACAAAGCATAATAATTAAACTCCAAAATTTCATTTTGAATTAAGTTTGTATTTTAGTATTAAAAATACATATAGGAATAAAATTTTTCATTTTTTTTGTAGTATAAAAAAATATTTAAATTGCAGTAACACTAACATTTACACCATCTGCCGGAAAAATAGTTGGACCGTAAACAATATTATCATCTCCACTTAAAGAGGTAATATATCTTTTCATTTTACAACTAGTTGAAAGAATTGAGATAAACATTGTTATATGATTCATAGCATATTGCATTCCTATACACCTATGAGGTCCACAACCAAATGGTATAAAAATTCCTTTTTGATCACTATTAAATCGGTCCGGATTAAATTTATCAGGATTTTTCCAATTTTTCTGACATGCGGCATAAAGTGATGGTGTGATAATAGATCCTTTTGGAATCACATATTCTATTTTCTTCGTTTCTACTGAAGCTGGAATTGTAATAGGATAATCTTTTAACGCAATTTGAGGAACCATTGTAGCTGGAGCACGATATCTTAAAATTTCCATCATAACGATTTTTGTATATTTCATATCTTTTAAAATTTCATAGGTTATTGACCCATTATATGGTCGTAACTCGGATTGCTCTTCGATTACTTTATTCAAAACTTTTGGATGTTCTGTTAAACAAAGTGCACAACTCCAAACTAATGATGCAGTTGAAGCATCTTGAGACGCAAAGAGGAAATCTAACATTACATTACCAACTTCATCGAAATTAATAATTTTTTTTTTTTTAATTAATTCCAAAATATAGAAATCTAACAAACATTGGGGGTTAGAATTTACCATTTTTTGTGAGCTTTGTTTTGCACAATCTTTGAGTAAAATCACAATTTTTTTACGTGCTTGTACAGAATTCCATAATTTGGTTCCAGGTAAATTGATAGGCAGTGATAAAAATCCTTTATTCATTTTCATATAATTTTCAGCAAATATTTTACGAGTTTTTTCCGTTAAATATGGTCCAACAAAAACATTTTGACTTGTTTCTAGATTTAAATCTCTAATCTTTAATCGCATATTGATTGGTTCATCATTTTCCATAAACTCATTAATCCATTTAGATAAGTGTCTTCTAATAACCTTTTCTTGAATTTTTAAATATAAACTTAGTGCTTTCTTTGTAAACAGGGGTAACAATACAGCTCTTAATTGTTTGTGGGGTTTTCCTTGTTGAAATGCCATATTATTTTTTCCAAAGATTGTATTTGCGTTTGGATGAAGAATAGGCTTAAGATCAGTATTATTTTGTAATATTTTCTTGGTTACCGTTACATCATTTGAATGTACCATGAAATATCCTCCTAGTTTATTCCACGAAATTTTGCCATATTTCTCTTGTTGATTCCAAAAATTAGTAGGGTTTCGGACCATCGATACAATACTACCAATAAATGGCAACACCCATTTTGGTCCAGGAAGGTTTTTCTTTTTGTAATTATATTTTATATAATCATAGCCGATTAGACCTAATAATATGGTAATAGTTGTAACCCCTACGGGGATTATCCACGAAGTGGTAACTAAAATCTCAATTAACATGGTAACTGTGACACATAATCAGCAATCTATAAACCATTAAAAATTCAATTTTATTCATAAGCACAAAAATTGATTATCTTAAAACCAGTCTAATTTTGAGACTAATTTCCAGATTATAAATCATGAGTAAGTATATAAAATTCGGGGGGACTGTATTTAACATTCACAAAATCCTGTGGGTTAAAGCAAGAAATTCAAAAAGTTGGTGGAGATTCCCCTATATTCTAGAATTATGTTATGGAAAACGATGGACAGAGACAACACCTGGAATATTGATTAATTTGGATAAGATATCTCTGCCTGTGGGAGGTGGTACGACTAGACATAATACAACCGATCATCAATATAAGTACGAAAATAGAAAAAGTATAGAAACTGATTTAAATATGTTCCGAGAGAATGGTTCTTCCCTCAATCTCCTCCGTTGTCGGAGACAGAGGTCGAAGGGGGGACGATACCCCCCTGTCGATACGTATAATGACATTAATTATTGATATTTTTTATTACCAATGTATTATTTTTATATTTACAATCAGTATATATAAAAATGATTGGACGGATTATTTTGGCAATAATTGCCTTGATCATAGTTGTTTGGGTTGCATGGAAGGTTTGGGAAGGATTATCGATAGAAAATTATAATAATGAAAAATGGACATTCGGTAATCCAACATTTGCTAAATTAGTCAGGTCTTATGGATTCGGTCCGACCTACCCATTAAGAAAAAATCCATGGTATTCCAATCAAAGTTTATCCAAAATTTACCCGGCAAATGTTATTTATGAACAACATCCACAACGAACGTGGGCAAAAGTGGGGGAATATTATAGAAATTGGCCCTCCTTCGATAAGCCTCCAATTCAAGTACCAAAGATGCTCAGACGTCCATACACAATTGGTCTAACTCAATAAATTATACGTTATTTTTATTGCATAATTCATCCCATTCACATTCCCACATAACCGTAAGATTATAGTCTTTTTTCAAAATTTTTTCCCGACGTTTTGTTGCTAGATAATTTGTTTTATGTGTTATATTTTTAATTGGATGAATTTCATTTAATTTATTGTTATATTTTTTACAGTTTTTATGGTAATGACTGTGCCAAAAACACCCATGAAATTCAAAAATTGTATTCAGTTTTTGATTAAATCCATCGACATAATATCTACCTATCTTTTTCTCCCCACCATTTAAAGCATGTTGAATATTTATATTTCGTTTATTCTCCTCATATTTAAGCCATTTAATTGCCTTTTTAGAATATCCATTTAACTTACATTTGGAACAACCACATCCATTTAAATGTGTATTTGGCTGTTGTTGAAAAGGTCCGTGTGTTGGACAAATAATAATAACTTTAGTTTTACTATTAACATATTTAACTAATGAATAATCATATTTATCCTGGTGTCTTATTTTTGCTTTTTTTATAAACTCCGTTGTGTTTGTTCTAATATATCCACATTTTTGACATCCCGCCCCAGCAAGGTGTGTGTATGGTCTAATTTTAAAAGGTCCATGTATTTGACACTTAATATCAACTTTTGTTTTATTATTAATATATTTAACTAATGAATAATCATATTTATCCTGATGTATTATTTTTGCGTTTTCCGTAAATTGTTTTGTGTTATTTATATGATTATTTTTTATTTTTTGATTTGTTTTTTTGTTATTAATTTCATAATGTTCACATTTATGACAACCATAACCTGAAAGAAATAATTTTGGATTTATTTGAAAAAATCCATGTGTTTTACACACAACGTTAATTTTAATATTTCTATTAACATATTTAACCAATGAATAATCATATTTATTTTGATGTGTAATTTTTACTTGTTACATCTTTTGTAATAATGTGAGTGTCAATAACATCCCATATATTCAAATATAGTATTAGTTTTTTCATGAAAACCGTCAACAAGATAAGGTCCAATTCTTTTTTCGTCGTCATTTAAGGCATGTTGAATAGAAATGTTTCTTTTATTTTCTTCATATTTGAGTCATTCCATAGATTTTTTGAATAACCATAGATTTTACATTTTGGACAACTCCTACCTATTAGATAAGATGTTGGTGTTTGGTAAAATTCATGATTATTTGGGCAAATTATTTTTACTTTTGTGCTACAATTGATATAATTTACTTGTGAATAATTATATTTATCGCCATCGCTATCCCCAACGCGAATTCCAAAGGAATTTCCCACCCCACCCCAACGCGAAGCTTTGGGTAAGGAAGCTTTGGTAAGGAAGCTTTGGGTAAGGAAGCTGTCGCTAAAGGTATCTTCGATTTTCCCTACCGGCTTTGGGGATGAGCGATCCTTACCGACTCATTTGAGTCGGGTAGGAATTCAGAAGGAATGGACGGAAATGTTTGTTTTTGGCAATTTTAATAAATTCATCTGTTGTTCGTGTCATAATTTTATTATATTTGGCTTTTATTCTTTAAATTAATTTTTATTTTCTATTTTATAAATATACAACTTTTATAATAAACAACATGGGTCTTCATCATCTATTAGCACCAACTGGATTATTTATTTTATTAAGTCCAATGATTATTACTGTATTACCTTCAGAAGGAGATAATATGTGGATGTCTGGTAAAACAAATTGGATAAGTGTAATAGTTCAAGCAATAATATTTATGATACTATTGTGGTTAATTCACATTATGACCATGGAGTAAAATACAAAAAATTGAATATTAGTATTTCAAAATATGACTTTAGTCGATATGGTGAATATTCCGACCTTCCACTACATCCTCTCTGAAGATAATAATAGACAATTTTAATTACCACCATCTGTAGTAATGAATGAAGATAGAGTAGAAAATACTGGTAAAATTGAAGATTGTGGAAATTTGGTCATAAAATACTTCTGTGCTTGGTGTTGTCCATGTGTTTGGATTCCATATATGTTCGGTGTACCTCTTGATGGATTTGCTGATGGAATATATGAGGCACTTACATGTTATGATTGTCGGAAATGTTGCGGATGTGTAAAAGAGGATAATTAAAATCATCTATTTAGTGTAGCTAAGAAAGATTCCCGAAAAAATTGATTTTTTTATGTTAGTTCCAGCTTTAATTCCCTTTTAAGATTAATTATAGATTTTATTGGATAAACTCTCGGTGGATTATTTTACCATGTGTCTTTATACAACGAGTATGGTATATAAACATATTTGCATATAATCCTGAACCGTTATGTCTTGTCCTTATCTAAAAGATATTTATACATGTCAAGAATGTTGTTGTGGAATTAAAGAAATGCAAAAAGATAATACTTATAACTATTCATAAATTTTAAAATTGATTTTTTTTTATTTCAAGATCCATAAATATATAGTATTAATATATAATGAGTAGCAATTGTTGGTATACTGTTGGAGATTATATTGGCGCATGGTTGTTTCCCTGTGTTTATATTCCTTGTATGTATTGTTCTGAAATAAGAGAAACAATACCACGCGGATCTACATGTAAATTCCTTGGTGAGATCTATACTTGTAAAGCGTGTCGAGATGTTAATTGTGAATATTCCCCTATTACGTTATCAAAATGTCCTTATGTAAAAAATTGAATTTTATAATTTATTGATTAAATTTAATATTAGTTGCTATCAAATAATGGGTGCCAGTTTACACAAGTGTAGTGCAAATTTTTGTAATAATGTTTTTGATTCCGATCGAGATCCAGCACAACAATGTTTTAAATGTAAACAATGGTATTGTGAAAAGTGTTTACAAAAATATTTTATTAATTTAAATAACGTCTGTACAATTTGTCTAAAAAAAACAAAAAATCTACAATTTTTAGACGGAACATTATTAAAATTTGCCTTAATGGAATTAAAAACTTCACTGTCAGATTTATCTTTAAAATATTATAAATTTAGAGAACAAAAAATAATTGAATATGTGGATAAAAACACAGGTAATCAATTATCACAGATACTAATATTTAAAATTTCTCAATACTTTAAGGAAATTTGTCCCGAAAAAGTAGACAAAGACAATTGGATATATTGATATTTTTATTGTATTTATAATAATACGTAATGGTATAACCATTAAACTTAGCAACATTAATATAATTCCACCCAATACAATTGTCTTAAAGTAGATAGTATTAGGACCAAGGGATAATAGTAAATACCATGCAAATATTATATAGATATAGGGAGTCCAGTTTATTAACTGATTAAATACCATTATTCAATAAAAGGTAAGGTAAGATAAGATAACAAAAAATATCTTTTTATAATATTAATTTTTTCAATTTTCTTCGTAAAAAATTTGAAAACTTTTAGTATTGAAAACCTATATGATAGGTGTATTCAAATGAATTATTTTATTGCTGCAGGAATTGCCTTAGTGCCTCTTACGGTTTTATTTACAACGGTTTATTGGATACCCAAGTCAGTATTAAACTATTTACCAGAAGATGTTATTACTAAAATTCCCACTTCATCTAATAATGAGCAATCTTTTGATACAGTTGCTTTAACTTTTGACGATTTACCTTATGGTAATCATCGAGAAATAATAGAACTCTTGGATAAGTATGATATGAAAGCCACGTTTTTTATAATATCAAGTAAAATAACTGAGGAAGATAAAGAAATATTTGTAAAAGCCGTGAGAAATGGGCATCAACTGGGTAATCATGGTTCTACCAATTCGATGCATCTCTTAAAAAATAGAAAAGCATTATCCACTGAGATTGAGGATTGTGACAAAGTTATCAAAGAAATTTATCTACTTGCAGACATTGAATTACCAACGGTAATGGTTTATCGGCCAGGTTGTGGTCTGTTTTGTAATGAAACTATTGAGGTTGCTAAAGAATTAAGATATCAATTGGCATTAGGATCGGTCTATTGTCATGATGCTCAGATGCCAATATCCACAATTAATTATTGGTATTTATTAAAACATATTGAAAATAACGATGTAATTATTTTACATGATCGGAAGTGGACATTAGTATTATTAACAAAATTGTTGCCATGGCTACAAGAAAACAATTATCGATCCGTTACTTTGGATTATTCATCCTATCTGGATAAAACAGAATAATACTGATTAACAAAAATTGATTTTTTTAAATTTAAGATTAGTTAATGTATGTCAAACACAAATATGAATGTAAATGTTAATGTGAATGTGAATGTGAATAAGAGAGAGTGTAGTATTTGTTTAGATGATAAAGAGGATAATTGGGTTCACTGGTGTTGTAATCAATATTATCATTACAAATGTATAATTAAATGCGACAAATGTCCAATATGTCACAAAGAGATTAGTGTAAATTATACTTTGGAGTTTATGAATAAAAAATTTGTGCAAAAATGTAAAGAAGACATCTACTTAAATACAAAGAATTTAAGATTATACTTTGGGAAAAAACCAAGCAAACAAAAAATACAAATATTTATCAAATCGATTACTGGACAAACAACTTCGATTATGGTTCATCAAGATGGTATCATTCAAGATATAATGGACGAAATAACCAAAACATTTCAGCGTCCCGTAAGTTGGAAAATTGAAAAACTAATATATACAGGACATCTTCTCAATACAGATCCAATGGCTGAAATTAGACATGACACGGGAATAGCAGTTGGTAGTACAATTCATCATATGACTCTCTTTAGAGGAGATTAAAATTGACTACTAATTCTTCTTTATTTTTTTGTTTTTATAGATATAACAATGTCGTCACACCTTATTGCCGTAAAAGTTGAAAATATGGACAATATTCAAGGACTTGAAGGAGTGATTAAAGGTCCAGATAATTATGTAATTATTAATAACTCACAAAGAGGAAATATTCCTAGCCGTATAATTTGTACTAGAGATGTTAGTGTTGGTTGTGATGGTGTTATGTCATTTTGTACAAATCAATTAATTATATCTTTTAAAAATACAAAATCTAAAGAAGATGTAGAAAATCTAGTAAATTTTCCGTGTTTGGGTAAGTCATATCTTCAACAAGGACGGACCTCACACAAATGTGAATTCGAAGAATTGGGAGAATATAAAATGTGTGTTTCCGTTAAGCCATTGTATCCTTCACCACTTCGGGAAGAAAGAGAAGAAGAGGATAAACGTATAGATTGGATAGTAACTCTTAGAGATAAGCACAATCCAGTAGAAATAGCTAATATATTAACCTTGCTTAATCTTAATAATGTTGAATTTGTTAAACCAAACAATATTAATATTGGAAAACATTTATGTATGCCAATTTAAAATTGAATTTATTTTTTTTTGATTATTAATTATCTCTAAAGACGAATTAGTTCATTAAAATGGATTTACCAGATGTATTAACTAAAAAAATAGCAGAATATATGGTTCCATTGGAGGATAGAAAATATCCTAAATTTGAATTGTGTGGTTTTGATAAGTCGAAGATATATCTAATATTTAAAATACATATATCCAAAGGAATATATATTCTAAATTATGTTAAACTTCAAGTTTATGGATATTCCAATATAATGTATTCTGAGTTTATTATTTCTTACTTGTGGATTTTTTTACAAATTCATAATAAAATTAAACCAAAAGCTTCATTGAATCATTTTATAACTCAATATGATTATTTTGGTAACTTATTTTATGATTATGATAATAATAAATTATTATATCGTCCCACTCCAACTAGTGTTCATTATGGAAAGGAGCAAATTATATATGAATGTCCTATAACAGATAAATTAAAAGAAATGATTGCAAAAGATGAAAAAGTATATCAAAATGTGTTATATAAAAATTTATATCAAAAAGAAAGACATGATAAACTATATGAGCGTTCTTTAAAACAAAAGTTTAATTATGAGATAATGAATGTGGACACAATGCTATCCCTTTCAAAAGAAAAGGATGATAATTAAAATTTTTTTATACTTAAAGTTTTAAACATTTATATATATTAAGGTTTTAACTAAGGTTTGATGGATTTACCTGACACTTTAGCTAAAAAAGTGGCAGAATATTTTACTCCTTTATTGGTAGAGGAAATGAAAAAAAAAGAGCATCCAAAGTTTGAATTATTAAGATTTGACCGTTTTGAATCAACCATAAGATTTATAATACGTACATCTCAAAAAACTAACTTTCAAATTAGAGCTAGGGCTACAAGTAACCTAGGCATTGCCTATATGTGGATATTCTTACAAATCCATTATAACATACAACCAAAACTATCGCTTTATACGTTTTTACTTCCTCATTGTGAAGGTAATGAAGGTAATTTATATTATGACTATTGTAATAATGAGTTAATATATCGATGTTTTTTAACTAGAGGTGATGAGAATTGTCAAATTACACATAGATGTATTATTACTAATGAACTTCATGCTACAATTGACAAATATGTGGATCAATTTCGTGATATTTTGAGAATTTCGTTACTTCGTGAGCCAAAGTATATAAATAAAGAGAAGATGAACGTATCAACCATACCATTTTAAAAATTGAAAAAGAAAAGATCATTAACTTTTTTAAGTCGATTCATCATACAATGGATTTATCCAATCCATTATCTAGCAAAATAGCAGAATATTTAGCACCTTTTATTAATAAAAGATGAATATCCTAAATTTGAATTATGTAATGATTATAATGATACTATAGTAAGCGTTTCAAACCCTCAAACTTTAATTAATATTCATTACAAACTGCATATTTCTAAAGGCGTATATTATGATGAGGAGTTACAATACGATAGGGGGAGGAAGATTTTATGAGTTGTATTGCCAATTTTGGGCAATATGTCAAAATGTCAAATCACCTATAAATTTTAAAAACTTTCTTACGAATCGGGGAACTGGTAGTTTATATTATAATCATGTGAATGATCAATTAATGGTTAAGCATCATGTTTTGTCAACTCAAGGTTATAAAAGTCGAATGATATATACATCGCTAAATCTTTGATTTTCCCTACCGGCTTTGAGCTATCCTTACCGACTCATTTGAGTCGGGTGGGAATTCAGAAGGAATAGACGGAAATGCAAAATAACAGACTGTATCAGAGATACTATTAAAAAGTTAATGGAAAAAAATAAAAACATTCTAATTATAAAAAAATGTGTGGCATACTGGAATAATGGAATAATGGTGGAGGTTTTTAATTTTCTAATTCATCAATATCTTCTTCGACCTCTTCTTGAATATATTCGTATAATTCTTCCATTTCCTCTTGGACTTCTTCTTGATTAATATTATCTGATATCATTCCTTTGAGAAAAGAATTTCCGGCGGTGAATAATAGAGCACATTGTTTGATGAAGAGTGGCTCAATACAACTATCCCAGACTTTATATCCTTTAAACTTATGTGAAACATATAAACCTTTATCATGCATATATTTTTTAATATTATCTTTCTTTGAATAACATAATTTAATCCAAACAATTGGAATTATAACCCATTTTGCAAACCTGCTATACTTCCATGCACTTTTACCAATATCTATTGCAGATGTACCAATATCTATTGCAGATGTACCAATTTTAAGTACAGATTTAATATAATTCATATATTTTAATTAAACAAAATAAAAATCAAAATATAATTTTGTTTGTTTTTAAATATAAAATTGTCATCATCAAAGCAACAGTGTGTAAAGCACCAGCAGATACAAATATGTCTATGAATCAGTAACAATATCTTATAAATATGAAATAACTCCCAAATTAATAAAAAATGTTCTGATTAAAACTAATTTTAGAATTCAAAAAGTCGCGATACAGATTCACCAGTCATCAATCGTTCGATAACAGTGGCAAGAAGTCTACTACAACTATAAACCTTTATTTTTGGACATATTTTCACATTATTTTCTTGCGGAACTGTATCAGATGTGTAAATTCGAGAGATGTGTTCGCAATTGTTCATTCGTTCTAAACAGGGTCCACTAAATAAACCATGAGTAACTACAACAATTACATCTTTGGCTCCAAACTTTGTTAGTTCTTCAACAGTAGAAACCATGGTTCCGCCGGTATCCACCATATCATCGATTATTATTGCAGTTTTACCCCTAAGATATTTTTCGGTGTCGCCCAAGATAATACTTTTACTAACATGATTTTTTTTGCTATAATCTCTTTTTTTTGTTAACGTGAGTACTGGTAATTTGAACAATTCAGCATATTTATTTGCACGTTTAAAACCTCCCTCATCAGGGCTGATGGCAACAAACTTTTGTTGATAATTTTTATCATAAAACAACTCTTTTTGCAAATAATCCTTAAGGACAATTGATGCATAAAGATTATGAAACGGTTGACTCGTAAAACCTTGAATACATGCATTATGTAAATCTACACTTACTAAAGCAGTCGCTCCTGCTGTAACGTATAGGCTAGTCATTAAACTAGCTGAAATACCAGCTCTAACAGAATCTTTTTTGTCTTGGCGTGCATATGGATAATGAGGCATTACCAAGGTAATACTTTTTACACCAGCCCTTTTACAGGCTCCAATTAATAATAGCGTTTCTAGTACATGATCATTCAGGGTGTGTTTTTCTGTTAGAATACCTGTCTGTACTACAAAAACATCAAATCCGCGGATTCCTTCTTTAAACACAGTCCTGGCTTCACCATTGGCAAAATAGGTCACTTGACAATCTGCAACATTAACACCTAAATGGTGTGCTATTGCTTCAACCAATTTAGGGTGAGAATTACCGGTAATAATTTTGAAATTTTGTTTAGACATTTTCGAGTGAAGACGATATAATCATCGATCCCAATCTAAGAAAAAAAAAATCAATTTTAATTTGAATTAATATCTTGGGTGTTAGGCTTACAAGCTAATCAATTTTTATACTCTGCATAAGCTTATTTTGAAAAATTGACAGGTTTTATATATTGATATGGATTTAATTGAAATTATGCAAAATGGATAGTAAGGAATTGATTGGAACAAATTTAATTCAAAATGTCAGTCCACAATTTGGCCGGGAAATAGTAGATTCGTTAGATGGAGAATATTTAAATATGTGGGGTACAATGAACATTCTGCTATATTTTCAATGCTATTTATGTAAAGAACGAAAACGTGCATATTCTAATCTTTACCATTCGAGAATGAATGATTATAATGGATTAAAATATTGTTGTGAATGTGTTCAATCTTGTAAAATGGATTTAAATTGTGAAAAAGAATCTTTACAACTAAGAAAATTCGGCTGGTATACAATGTTGAATTGTTTAAAGAAAATTAACATATATTTACCAAATGAAATAATTCTCCTATTATCTTATTATACTTTCAAACATAATCTTCTTATATTGGAAAATAAGTTTAAAAAATTGTTATGAGTGATATGATTTGCAATACAGTTGTTCGAAGGAAGATAGTTCCTTCTTATTTTTGCAAAAAGCCGGGGAAGGCTTCCTCATTTAAAATTGATTTTTTATTTTAATAGATTAATTTTTAAGTATTTATTGTTCAATATTTTCCTATTCCTACTTCTCAGGAGTTTTCGACTTTAGGGACTACTAAAACACTATTTATTCTATCACTTAAAGTGCAACTCGAGGCGAGGATGTCTTATAAATTAGGAATATCACAAATATTAAAATTAAAGAGATACAATTGTAATGTATGTAAATCCTTAAATACAACATTTAAGTGTCTCAATTGTAATAAATATGTTTGTGTAATATGTCAAAGAAAACATTGGCATCAATGTCAAAGCTGTATTCATACTGATTATAATGTAAATAAAGCAATTTATAGTTGCAAGAAATGTGTTTGCGGTAAATGGGTTTGTATTAAATGTTGGATTGATCATATAAAAACATCACCCAATCATAGATGGTGTAATATTTGTAAAGTTGTAAGGCCATATTATGATTGTCTTGATCACAAAATAAGTGTATGTAAATTATGTAGAAAAATACACTGTAAAATGTACCATTCCTATGCCAGTGATTAAAGATTGATTTTTTTTAATAGCGCCCTTAGGTCCCTGTCATATTTCTCTCTGTTTTAGCAAATCAATTGAGTCGCGTGAACTCCCAGTAGGGATAGGAGTTTTTGAAGGAAATGATTTTCCCACCCTAATGCGCTTTTAACAAAAGCTCTAAAACAGAGATTTAGGAATAGGGATTCAAAGAAAAATTGAATTTATTATTATTAAAGTATTTATTAACCAGTAAATAAGTAATTAACACAAAAATGCTTTTTAACCAAGCAGTTAGTATATTTACAATTATCCTAGGTTTTACTCTCACAGGGACGTCTCCAAATAAAGATAATGAGGTGGGTAATGAATCTAAAGATGTTCCCCTTTCCAAGGAAATGACTAAAAAGAAAAAATACATTATAATTGGAGTATTTCATGCAGTGATGTCTATTATGATTCTTAATTACATTCATACATATGCAGATAATCCTTTGGGATTCTATGATTATCTATTATTAACTATATTTGTATTGGCTATTAGTACAAGATTATGGTGTTATTATATTTTGGGTCGTTTTTTCACATTCAATTTAGGAATTCGAGAAAATCATCATTTAATTCAAGATGGTCCCTATAAATATCTAATTCATCCAAGTTATACAGGAGAACTCTTCAAGAACTTAACAACTTTATTGTTTTTTAGAGTGAGTTTATATGTGGCAATTCCCTTAATGGGATTTATTATCTTCAATATTTACAAAAGGTGTTTAAGAGAGGAGAAAATGCTAAAGAGTCATTTTGGAGATGAAAAATGGAAAAAACATACTATTGGAAAGTATCGGCTAATTTCTTACATATTTTGATCTTTTAACAGTTGAGGCTTATAATTAAATATTTTTATATTTTTAGGCAAATAATTTAGTTCGGTCAGTGGTAAATAATTATATGCACAAAATAATTCTTTAATTGTAGATGGACATCCTTTTATTGTTTTTAATCTATTTTTAGAGCATTCTAAAATTTTAACATTATGCGAACACCCGTCTAAATTAACTAGATTATTACCACTACAACGCAATATATTTACCGTTGGTGGACATCCTTTGAGAGATTTTAATTGGTTATTTGAACAACACAATTCTTTAATTCCCATTGGACAATTAATAAGAGTTTTAAGCAGATTAGCAGAACAATCTAATTTTTTAACCATTGGACAGTCTTTTAGACTGGAGAGATAATTATAGGAACAGTATAATTTCTTTAATTTTTTTGGAGCACCAATGAATGATGATAAAAACGTAAACGCACAAACGATTGATTCAACATTTTCCGGACAACCTTCCAAAGAATAAATATGATTATAAGAACAACCCAACGATTTTAACTTAGCTGGACAACCCTCAAGAGAGGTTAATTGATTACTTGAACATCTTAATTCACGTACGTTTTTGGGACATCCCTTGAGTGATTGCAACTTATTATTCGATATATCCAGTCGAACAACGGTATTGGGACATCCCTCAAAGGACTTTAATTTATTTCCGTTGCACCTTAAATCTATAATTCCAGAAGGACACCCTTTTAAAGTTATTAAACCAACACCACTACAGATTAATATTTTTGTGTCTGATGGAATATTTATTTCTTCAAGAGACTGGCATTTTTTGGTTAATGTAAACATATTAATACTTTGAGCTAGGAAAACTTCGAACGAGGAGTGAAAACAAAGTATTCAGAGGCATTAAAAAATAAATTTTTCACTTTTTTAAAAATAAAATTGAAAAATGATTGATATGAGTGTTGGATATATATAACATTAAACATCCAAAATCGAACATTTTCCACACAAACGCTTGAAAAGCTTTTGTTAAGAATGGGAAATCGAGAAAGTAGTACGGAGAGAGAACCTGAATTAGCTAGTCATGGACCAATTGTATGGCATAATTATAAAGAATTTATGTACAATAACCGAGAATTTTCATTGGAAAAAGAAGAATATGATGGTAAAAAACTAGAACCTTATTGGGGAATATTACCAGAAGATTTTCAACTTCGTTGTACTCAAACTAATAGTAGTAATCTACGCAACTATGATAATCAAAATTATCATTGTAAAGGCATTCGAAAAAGTATTTTTAGTCGTTTGATGTATGCGAATCCCAAAGGAAATAGTTATCATCATAGATTATATAGAGAAAATCATGCTTATAATGGTGATTCCTCTCTATATGGTAGCGATTGGAATCTAATTTATCATATGAGAGAATTGTATAAGGATACTGAATTTTCTGAAATGTTTATTGTAGAACAACAAAAAAAAATGATGAGAGTTTTTGATGATACATATCAAATAGACGATGTCGTTAAAACTGAATATGAGGAAGATAAAGATATTGAGGAGTCAGAGGATGAACCTAAGGAAGATAAAGATATAGAGGAATCAGAGGATGAACCTAAAGAAATATTACTTAAAACGATAACAAATAATGGTTATATATTAACAAGTGATAGCAATATAAAATTTCAGGATGAACCTGAAGATAATATGAACGACTTGGATGGTATCAGTATGTTGTGACAAATGATCCAGTGTGCAAAGCACCAATAAAAGAAATATAAATCTTTAAATTGTTCTAAAATTTAATGCAACTATATCATTTAATTCTTTCGGGTCAGTGCCTTTTAATGCAATATGTAGTGGTGTTCCCCAATTATTTGTATCTACATTCCATCCTAATTCTATAAAATGTTTTATCATTTTTGTTTAATATCGGCTAATTATCCCTCAACTCTTATAGATTTTTTTCTCCACATTGTACCGACTGGTCCTACTTCCGAAGGGGTGCAAATCCGTCTTTTTTGTTTAATATCGGCTAATTATCCCTCAACTCTTATAGATTTTTTTCTCCACATTGTACCTACTGGTCCCACTTCCGAAGGGGCGCAAATCCGTCTTGGTTTTGGACTGTTGTCTGCAAGCATTGACATTGTATATCATTGCTTCATCTTTAGTAATTTTACATTTTCTACATTCTCGTCTATATCCATACAATATACATTTACATCCTGGACACACCCAATCATTTTGTGATCGAATTTTGTCTTTTCGATTTACTTTATTTAGCCACAATAGGTGTGATTGTTTAAGTTGTGGTTGCTCGAATTTATACTCTGGAAGAGGAACAGATTGATCATCTCGGTAAGTTCCACATTTTTTACATCTACTTTTTGAACCAAATATTTTAAAGTTACAAGTTGTACACCACCAATCGGGATGATAATCGCTTTTGATCATTTTTATAGTCAAAATCGACGATCCTTATATTACATTAATTGTTGTCGTTATTTCTTTAAACAAAAAAAATTTGTATATATTCAAAGAAAAAGGTTAAAGAATTATTTAAAAAATTAATTCTTATCAAATTGCTCCAAATCATAAATAATTTTATCAATACTTTGTTGCGGCATATTTTCTTCATAAAAATCTTCTGTATTAAATTTATATTTATCAATTGATATGTTATGAGTTATAAGACCAACTCGCAATCCTGTATATAAAGCATGGCGAAATTCCTCTTCTTGTTTAGGGTCTTTCCAATTATAATTACGATCCTGTATGTCTTGAAGTTCTGAACAGTGTGTG
>Ga0114931_10002141_pt1 | contig 25156 bp, 21 predicted proteins | sample 2SBtaG_FD_89579 | JGI IMG/M metagenome (GOLD analysis project Ga0114931, IMG submission 89579) | Deep subsurface microbial communities from Kolumbo volcano to uncover new lineages of life (NeLLi) - 2SBTROV14_V59a metaG | ecosystem: Environmental > Aquatic > Marine > Volcanic | place: Kolumbo... | reverse complement strand
GCCATTGCAACCGTTCCCTTCGTGTATTGTCCCGTGACCTGATCGTCCGCGAATTGATATCCTGGCCCACCCGTTCCTGTTCCTGTTGGATCTCCTCCTTGGATCATAAAGCCTGGGATTACACGATGGAAAATGGTGCCATTGTAAAATCCTTGCTTTACGAGATAGACGAAATTGGATGCCGCATTCGGTCCGGCTTTTGGGTCAACCTGAATCACAATATCTCCAAGATTGGTGGTGATTTTTACTTTCTTATTTATTTCTTCTGCCGGTAATACGCCCGGGAAAGCGAGAGCTGTTTCGTTTTGCATAGCTTCTGTACTCGTTGTGTCATTTTCAATTGGATTAGTATTTGCCGGTGGCGTTGCTTCTTGTGTTTCCTCCGCGACATTCGTCTTTGCGGGAATAGTAAGTGTGACATCAGAGGGCTTCGATGGAGCGCATCCAGCTCCGAGAAGCAGCATGGCGGCAAAAGCCATCGGAAAGATAAGGCTACTTTTTTTCATCATATATTATGTGAGTCATTTATTGTGTGAATCATAGTAACAGCTCGGCTCTCTCCGAGACAAGTCAGATTAAAAAGTCCGTCTGCTCAAACGGGAGATCAATGGCTCCATCAAAAGAAAATTTATACCTATGACTCATGAGGTTCGCTAAAGCCCATTTTTCCGCAAGACGTTTTCTGGACAATGATTCACGTATAATAAGAGAAGAGATATTTTTTCCTTGCTCATTTCTGGCGTGTACCATGGTAGGAATGTCCGCAAGTGGCTCCCATGCAAGATCTACCATCACGGCATGACCCGCCCCCTGAAGCACGAGTCGCTTTGCCACATGTCGCGCTATCATCCAGCCAATATTCGCGGGATGTGCCAACTCCGCTCCCGCTACACAAGATGAAGCGGGAAGCGTAGTGCCATACCATTCAAGACGATCCTGTCCCGAAGAGCCAATATTCCCGGCGAGACCATTTCCTCGATCCGCCCCAGCCATATTCACCTGAACGCGTTCAATGTGATCATGAAATAAGGCACACACCTGCTCGCGCACCTGCTCGATCGTTACGGTATCAATATGACTGACATGAATAAGTGCTTCCATCTTTCCTGCTGCTTCGCGCACCGTTACATCGAAGTCGGGCGAAAGCCAAAACCATCCATCGCTCCCCTGTCTCGCATTTTCCAATTGACGAGCGATCCCGATACTTATTTCTGCTGCCTTTGGCAAAAAGAGCGGAGAAGCGTCTGTCGCGTACCCCACTGTCTGTACCGCGGGGCGCTTCAACCCTCCCGCCGCATCAATCGCAATAAACGGTTCGAGCCCCAGACTCGGATCCACCTTGCCCAATAGCTGTTTCACAAGCGTAGCCACTTCAAAATCTGCCGTGCTCCTTACAAGGCCGGTCACAAATAGCGCCCCTCTTCCGCCACTAACACGAATATCCGTAAGCGCGGAACTATCGCGTTTTTGATATTCCTCAGAAATGGCGGCCGCAATAAGATCGCAAAGTTTATTCGGCGCTCCCGGACCGCTCGCATGAGCTGTATTCATGTGCCCATGTAAGCAAATGAGCTACAAATCTTCAATACTGGAAAGAAATGACCTTGGTTTTGCCCCAGAATCATCACGTGTCTCCGATTTCCATTTTGTCGCTTTTGATGGAGGATTGATATACCGTTCCCCATCTCTTCCGATCTGAATGCTTGGCTCTTGCCAACCGCCTTCCCAGGCATTGGTATTTGCGCGCTTCTTTCTCCCATATTCCGACGGAGCTTCTCGCAATTCAACACGCTCAAGGAGTCTTGATGGAATTTCTTCCACAAAAATACTTGGCTCAACAAACATTAAGGAGTCATGTCCAATCGTCATGGGATAGGTCAGAAATAATCTCTGTTTCGCGCGTGTCGTCGCCACATAAAAAAGTCGACGTTCTTCCTCAATGCCTTTTTCCTCCAGCATGGCGCGGCGGCTAGGAAAGCTTTGATTCGAAAGATGTATGATAAAAACTGTATCCCATTCCAACCCCTTCGCCTGATGAATGATCGATAAAATTAATCGCTCTTCATCCATCTTCTCTCCCCCGCTTTCGTCGCGTGTCGCAAGAACCTCATCATATAAAGCCAAATCCTGGAGAAAGTCGGTCATGTTTTCATAGCTCTCCGCAAAGATCGCAAGCTGTTCAATATCATCAATGCGATCCGTATAATTCGGATACTCGCGTTCGAGATATTCCCGATAGCTCGATGTGAGTACCGCGCGAATCATAGCAGCTGGAAATCTCGCGGCGGCTATCACGGGTTGCATGATGCTTACGAACTCCGCCAAGCCGGACTTCGCACGAGCTCCAAGTGTTAACTCCGTGGAGCACGCTTCTTCTACGCTTTCCTTTCCGCGCAGTGACTGCATAATGCGTGAGGCCGTTTTTGCGCCGATTCCTGTTTGCAAATGCAAGACGCGTAACCAAGCAATCTCATCTTTCGCATTTTCATAGATACGCAAAAAGGCGAGCGCGTCCTTAATGTGTGCGCGTTCAAAAAATCGCATCCCTCCCCGATACTCATAAGGAATATCGCGTTTTGTCAGCTCAAATTCCAATTGTCCCGCATGTGAACTGGAGCGAAATAACACCGCAATATGACTGAGTGCCGTTCCTTGCTGTCGGATCGCTAAAATTTGTTCCGCAATATATTTTGCTTCTTGTGCGGAGGATGCACATGGCACAAGATTTGGCTTTGATCCATGATCCCGCGTACCTATTAAATCTTTCTCAAATTGTTCAACATTATTCGTCAGACTCTCATTCGCCACGTTAAGAATTTCCGGGGACGATCGATAATTATGCAACAATTTGAATACACGCACATCGTCCCACTCTTTTGGAAAACCGAGGATATTTTTCACGTCAGCTCCGCGAAAAGCATAAATGGATTGAGCATCATCGCCAACAACAAAAATATTTCGATGCACACGAGCAAACCCATGGACGATTCTTGCCTGTAGGGCATTTGTGTCTTGATATTCATCCACTAAAACATATTGAAATCTATTGGCGATCTGTCCTCCAATCGTCGGATCATCGAGCAATATCGCTAAATTCGTTAAGAGATCATCGAAGTCCATGGTATTGGCGAGCTTTTTGCGTGTTTGATATTGATGCGCGATCTCTTCTATATCTCCACTCAACTCAAGAAAACTTGGATGCTTCAAATCAAGCGTATCTTGAATGGAGGTCTGCGTATTTCTTGCGAAAGAAATAACATCCATAACCACTTTTGCCGTTGGAAAGCGGCGTAACTTTGGATCAATGCTCATGTCTTTCATCACTGCCTTCACCAAACTCCTCGCATCCTCTTGATCTAAAATAGAAAAATTCGGTTCGTATCCAACCTGAGTCGCGCCATGTCGTAAAATGCGCGCTCCAATAGAGTGGAAGGTCCCCCCCCAAATGCCATTCGCCTTTATACCTAAAAGGGATTCAATGCGTTCACGCATTTCCTTCGCCGCTTTATTTGTGAAGGTTAATAAGAGGATGCTTGAAGGTGAAACACCCTGCTCGAGCAGATAGGCTACACGATATGTAATCGTTCTCGTTTTTCCAGATCCCGCGCCAGCAAGAACGAGGCAGGCTCCATCACCATGCGTTACGGCCTCCAGCTGTTCTTGGTTCAAGGCTCCAACATAATCAATACGTTTTGTTGGAATAATAGGTTCTTCGGATAGCGTAAAAATCTTCATGGTCGCAAGCGTAGCATGAAATCGTCTTCGCGTGATTAGAATCCCGCGCGCGCGCGATTTTTTTTATGTTCTTCAAAGGTCGACGCATACAGCGTCTCACCTTTATCCGTGGTCAAGAAATAATGATATTTGGTTGTCGCTGGAGACAGGACAGCCTCGATAGCATCCGCTCCAGGATTTCCTATTGGCGAAGGAGGTAATCCATCATGCTGATAGGTATTATATGGCGAGTCTATCGTGAGATCCGTCGCTGTCGATCGAGCTCGTCCGGAGTTCGTCACATAATTTAGCGTCGCGTCGCTCTGTAAACGCATGCCATGTTTTAATCGATTCAGAAAAATCCCCGCGACGATTTTTCTATCTTCCGGTCGCGCAACTTCTTTCTCCACAATGGAGGCAAGAATAATAACGTCGTCTAAGGTTTTTAACGGAGCAACGCTCGCTGATGGAAGTTCACTCCCAAACCGTCTATTAAATTCATTCAGCTGTTTATAAATCAGCCCTTCGGGTAACTCGTCTGCCCACACATGATAGGTGTCTGGGAATAAATACCCTTCTAGTGAGCGGCTCTTTGGAAGCACCGCTAAAAAGGGATAGTCCTCTCGCAAGGCATTACTAAACCCCTGTCCATCTGCCGACCGTCCAGCGATGGCTATCGTTGATGAGGTATCAATCGTATAATCCTTCGCCAAAAGATCGACGATAGTATCTACCGTCCATCCTTCAATCACGCGTATACTCACCTCTTGCCGTATGGGGCCGATAGCAAATTGTTTTGCTAAATGTCGGAAGCTATCCCCTTTTGCTATTTGATACGTCCCTGCTTTTGCACGAAAAACAGATCGATCAAGGTTGCCATATAAAAGATATTGAGACCCGTCGCTAATGACTTGTGCCTCGGTGAGATGCAATGCAATAGCAGCGGCCGTGTCACCGTCCTCAATACTAAATGTCACTGCTTCTCCTCCTGTTTTTCCAATATAGGCCTCTCGAAAAAAAAGGGTTGCTACCGTTCCCAATACAATAATGCTAATGCCAACCAAAATCTGGAAATAGCGCATAACTATTTAGTGCGAGCGTTTCTTCCGCATCGTTTTAGGCAGAAGATAGATACGATACCAATGCACGAGCAGGGAAGAAGCAATACCAAGCGCTGCACCAGCGAGAACGTCCGTGGGGAAATGCACCCCCACTGCTACACGCGCAATAGCAATCAAACTCGCAATAATAAGTCCGACAAGCCCAAACCAAGGATGCGCGAGCGCAATACTGGACGCAGCGGCAAAGGCAACCGCGCTATGCGATGATGGTAAAGAATATTGCGTAAATGGTGGCTCAATACGCGCCGTAACTGAAGCAAGGATAAAGGGTCTTGGGCGTTTCAAGATTAAGCCAAGAATAAAACTCGATCCTACGGCTATAAGTGCTGACCAGGCAGCCGTATAAACATAGGCACGATCCTTTCTTCTGTGTTTCCCAAAGCCAAGCATCCCAATAAAAACGGCCAGAATAAAAATAAGGTATTTGGACGCAAATATGGAAAACCAAAAGAGGAACGGGCCCGAAGTCCAAGCTTGAAGGCTGAGAAGCATCGCTAAATCTCTAGACATAAAAATACTGTATCATGAAGCGCTTAAATCGTCTTTTTTGGCTGAGGCGTCTTTGGGCTATATGGACAATAGTCCTTTACTGGGCATCGCCAGCACTCAGGTTTTGGCGCTTTACAAATATCGCGACCAAAATGTACAAAGGCACGATTGATTTTCCCCCATTCTCTTTCAGGAAGCAATGCCTTTAATTCACGCTCGACTATTTCAGGTGTTTTTCCCTTCGCCCAATATAACCGATGAGCAATACGAAAGACATGCGTATCCACGGCTACTGCAGGAATCCGAAAGGCATACCACAGAACACAGCTTGCTGTTTTTCTTCCAACTCCCGGAAGCGCCGTGAGAGCCTCCATGGTCTTTGGCACTTTTCCGTCGTACTCATGCAAGAGTTTTTCTGAAAGCCCTTTAATAGCCCTCGCTTTATTATGGTAGAGCCCAATACTTGAAATAGGCTTTTCAATATCCGACACCTTCGCTTTTGCAAAGTCCGAGAGATGCGGAAAAGCTTTGCGAAAATCCGCATAAACTTTTACCACTTGCTTATCGGTCGTTCTCGCAGAAAGAAGGGTCGCGATCAACGTATCTTCCGCGGTGCCAAAGTCCACCATCCCTTTTTCGGGATAGCGTGTATCAAGGATATGAAGTATTTTGACCGCCTCAGACGGCGTTGTTTTTGTCATGATTATACTAGTGACTGCCCCGACATTTCTGCCGGCTGTTCCAATTGCATAAGTTTCAAAACGGTAGGAGCGATATCTGCAAGCATGCCCACCGGTTCAGACAAGGACAAATCTCCGCCGATAACATCTCCGGATGGCGCCGACAAACCTTCTAAACTCTTTTGCACCACAATACACGGTACCGCATTCGTTGAATGCTCCTTGTCCATATCATGCGTCACAAGATTACTCACCTCCTCTGCATTTCCATGATCTGCAGTTATCACCAGCGCGCCACCTACCGCGAGCGCCGCATCGGCAATTTGCCCAAGACAATGATCGATGAATTCATTTGCTTTCAACGTCGCTTCAAAATTACCCGTATGAGCCACCATATCCGGATTAGCAAAATTGATCACAATAAAATCATATTGCCCTGCCGCGATTTCTTTCACCACGCGCTCAGTAATTTTGCCAGCGGACATTTCCGGAGCCTGATCGTAACTTGAAACATGCGGCGAAGGAATCACAACCCGCTCCTCTCCCGGGTATGCCTCCTCTCTCATGCCATTCAAGAAAAAAGTCACGTGAGCGTACTTTTCTGTTTCCGCAATATGTAACTGACGAAGTCCCGCGTCAGAAATAACCTTTGCAAGACAGGTCTCGATAATATGTGGTGGATAGGCAATTTCTACCGGAAGATTTTTTTCATATTCCGTCATGGTGACGAAAAATAATTGCTGTAAGTAGGTTCGCTCAAATTTATTGAAGGCCGGCACAACAAACGCTTTAGTCATTTGACGAGCGCGATCCGGACGAAAATTGAAAAAGATCACAGCGTCACGGTCTTCGATTTTTGCTACCGGCTTCCCCTTTTTCATGATCACCGTTGGAACAAATTGCTCATCATAAATTTTCTTTGCATATGATGCTTTAATCGCTTCACTGGCGCTCTTCGCCGTTTCTCCCGTTCCGTCTACCATCGCGCGATAAGCGAGCTCGATACGATCCCAACGGTTGTCGCGATCCATCGCATAATATCGACCAGCGAGCGTCGCAATTTCTCCAACCCCCAACTCTTTGATCTTGGCTTCCAGTTGCGAAATGAATTGCGCTCCGGAATTGTAGACGGTGTCACGACCATCTAAAAAAGCGTGCACAAACACATCCTTCATGTCATTGCGCTTACAAAAATCCAGAAGCGCGTTTAAATGATCTTGCGACGCATGCACGTTCCCCTCAGAGACTAATCCCATGAGATGGAGTTTTCCGCCAAACTCCTTCACATGCGCTACAGCTTTCATAAAAGCAGGATTCGAAAAAAACGCGCCGTTTTCAATTTCAAGATTAATACGAGGCAAGCTCTGATAATAAATTCTTCCCGCCCCTATCGTAAGATGCCCTACTTCTGAGTTCCCCATATCTCCCCAGCTCAAGCCCACAGCTCCTCCCGAAGCATGCACCGTCATAGCGGGGTAGGTTTCGATGAATCGCTTCATATTTGGCATATTTGCTCTTGATACGGCATTTCCTTCTGAATCCGGAGCTATACCAAAGCCATCTAAAATGGCAAGAATAACAGGTTTTGGTCGAGACATAGACGTAGTATAGCATGCGAAATACTTAGATTGCCATGCTTGGTCATTTCAAGAAAATCCTTATTTTTGCCTATTTTTCATGTATTTTTCATAAAATAGCAAAGATCCTAACCGGGTTGACAAAATGACAGTTTTTTGCTAGATTTAGACGTTCTCTAAAACGATTTAGGGGATATCTTTCGAACATTTTACACCCAAATAAAGGAGGGTGCAGCGATGAGCGGTTTGAGCGATGAAGACCTGGACCGAGCGACTCGGGCAGCCGAGACGTCGTCCGAAACGGACACGAAGACGGATGAAGGGGCTGAGAAAGCCTCGCCTCCGTCGGAGACCAGAATCCCTACTGCGCCTTACGGGGCACAGCCAAGACAAGCGATCGAAGCCGTGTCACCCGAAGTGACCGACGAAAAGCCCACGAGCGAAGAAGTGCGTCAGCAGTTCACAACGCTCATCGGCTATGCCGATGGCCTCCCCGAGGATGATACGGATGAGGAGGAGCCTCGCGACGTAGCGCAACAACTCGATGCACTCCTCGCGAGCGGAACGCTCAGCGATGAGCAACGAGACGAGGCACGTCAAGCTGCCTCTGATCTCCGCCTTCACACGGATGAGATCAAGCTGCGGCGTCTGACCGGCCTGAACATCACGTTCTCGGATACGGACAGTCTCATGGCCCTCGCCAATGGCTATTCCTCCGAGGAATGCCAGCAGATCATCGAAGCACTTCGAGATGATCTCGATCTCGAGGTGATCCCGCGTGAGCAGGTGCAGCAATTCAAAACGGCTGTCCTCAAGCGACATCATGTCCTCCTGGATATGGCCGCCCAGGCTCCTCGCGAACAGAAGCCGGAGGAGGAGAAGCCGAGTCAGCGCAGGAAGCCTCGGAAAAAGTCCGATCTTCCGACCGAAGCAGGTGGGCGAGTCATTCCTCTCACACGAGAGGGTTCACTCGCTCCAACGCTCGAGGCTCCCGCTTCGGAGCCGCCGCCCGCGGCCCCGAACGAGGCGCCGCCCCACCCGCCGCAGGAGCGCGTGGGAGCCGTGCTCAAGCTCAGGCGGCTGTGGCGATCGATCTGGGCACGGATGAGGTTCTTGCTGAAGAACGTGAGTACCATTCTCATCCTCTTCATCATCATCTTCCTTGCTGGAAACATGCTCATGCCCTACCTCCGGCAGACGGCCCCTCACGAAACACCGGATGCCCCCGTGACCGTGCACGTCCCCGACGCGCCGAGTCTTCCAGCTACTGAGCCTCCTCCGGATGGCGTCGGTCTGCCGACACAGCCTGAGGTGAGCGCAACGCCCGTCTTCCCGCTACCACAACCCGTGGTAGCCCTGCCGGCATTGAACTGCCTACCCTACACCGAGACTGATCGCTGTGCAGCAACAGCCTCGGATGCCACCGTCTCGGAAGAGATGATGGCCACCTGTGCCGATCGGCAAGCACACCCAAGCTTCTCGCAAGAGGAGCATACGTCCTTCTGGGACTGTGGGGGTGCCTGGCTAGACCTGGATGCAACGGGCAGGCAGAACGTCTGCCAGCCCTCCTGTTGTTTCTGCCGTTATCAATAACAGCAGGACGACCCACTCAAAACTTGAGCCCCGTTTCTCTTACCGAGATCCGGGGCTCATTTTATATCTTGTTTTCTGTTCAATATATACTCGGTGGAACAGCAAATGTCGCTGATGGAGTCGATGGTGCCGTTGTTACCGGCTGAGGCTCGGGAGTGACCGTAATGGTGCCTACTGCCGTAAAGCGCAACCCACCTTCTTCATACGTTGCATACACTTCCGCTGTTGCTTTTTTCGCTGAACAATAGGTGAAGACCTTGTCATCTTGCACGTGGATCAGCTGAGGATCGGACACACTTTGCCGAGACATGATCGTGACATCTTTTGTACTTCCATCGGCATACATAGCCATGACTTTAAATGGTAGGCTTGCGCTACAGGGAAGATCTGTCGATCCTTGAAATTGAAATTGTAAATCTTGTATTCCCGATGTCATCGTCGTCGTTGCTTCTACCGTTACTGAGGTGGTAAATCGCTTTGTTACCCCTCCATCTGTGATGGTGGCATATAGCGTGACCGTTCCTGGTTTACTTGGCGTAAAGTAATTAGCTTGCATGCTCCCCGTAGCTGGTTCCGCCATGCCAAATAATGCATCTTTCGTGACATTGATCGCGACTCCATCTGCAGTCACTCCATATAACGCGAGTCGCACCGGTTGATCCACTGGGGTCTTGATTGGCGTCGCATAGAACTGAAATACCGTAAACCGTGGCGCCGCATCTTGTTTATTATTTTGTACACCATCTGCTGACGAGCTCGCTGAAGTTTCATCCATGACCGTTGAGGTTGCTGCCCCCTGTTCTTCTCCGGCGAGAGGAATATCTCCAAAGGTGTGGTCGCCGTTCAATGTAAATTCATCAAATCCAAGTCGATAGCCCATGGCTTCTGTTTTTTTAAGCAGCTGCTCTCGCACGGGCACGCTCAAATCGGATCGACGTTCCAGCGCTTCGGTATACGCTGTCAGATCAAGCAATATTTGTTTGGCTTTTTTTGAACGACCCACCGGATCATTCGGCCCAAACAGATAATCATCAATACGGTCGTCTATCGACAAGGCCTCTTGATATAGTTTTGCTCCTTCGGAGAAGATGGCGGTATTTGACCGTAAGTCACGTAACCGTGTTTCCATGTCTCCTGCTTCTTGGCGCGCACTATAGGTCTCTGTAGAAAACGCAATGGAAAGCGCATGCACCTCGCTTAACAACCGCGATGCCGCTCCTTCGGCAATCTTTATACGTTTTTGCAAAGCAGTAAACTGCGCGTCGCGGTTTTTCTCACGCAATACCCCAAAAGCGAGATGTCGTAAGGCATATTTTTCCGCGAGATCTTTTTTCTTGTCTCCCGCAAGCACGGCGAGATGTCCTTGCTCTGAAAGATTTATGAGCCAGACCGGTGCTTGAACGTTTAGTCTCCTTTGAAAACGCTCCAATAACTGCTCCTTTATACCTGCATCAAATGCCACGTCCTTTTCCTTGTTTTGCAAAGCCCATGTATCCGCATCCGTCAGCTGACGCATCTCCACGGTACCTGAAGCATTGAATGAACCCCATTGACCTTCTCGAATGAGCGCCTCCGGAACAGAGACAACCGATTCCGTTACAGCAATGTCCGTATTCGCCGATGTTTTAGCAACGCCAAAAGCCGTTCCACGCACGGTCGCTACTACATCGGAGGTTTCCACCTGCATACCACTATCAAGATTGAGTACTTTGAATACCCTGTTCCATATACGCCCGCTTTCCACTTTGATTTTTAATACCGTTGAGAGCAATGCTTCTCCGGAATCCGTCGAATCAATGAAGATTTCCGTATTTGCGTCTAATCGCGTTTCTCCTCGATCACCCCAGCGGATATTCGCCTCGCCTGTTTCATCCGTGCGAAGACTGTCACCTGTATTCAATTCTTGTGTCCCGGAAACCTTGTGCCACTCATCCGAGGAAGGATTTTTCCATTCAACCGTGCCTTGCGTTACTTCTACGCTCGTCTTCTGTCCTTCTTCTGGCGTCACAGCCCCTAAAGACCAGGTCCATAGAAGACCTAATATCAAAATCCCTAATCCTATCGCACCCCCTATTTGTCTCTTATTTTTCTTCTCCATGTGCGGTCGAGGCTAGCACGTTTTTGTCTCTCTATCAATATGCTTGCTCGAGACAAACATTGGCACTATATTCCAGATACTCGGGCTGTAGCGCAGTTGGCTAGCGCGCGTCGTTCGGGACGACGAGGTCGCGGGTTCAAGTCCCGCCAGCCCGACCAAAGAAGGCTAACTTGACGCGCTCTTGACGAGAGTTATTGAGTATCATATATTTCATACAAATCATATTTATCTCTATGTCAGCAAAAGCCAAATCATGTAAGGATATGCCGCTCATGGGCTCAACAACCGTCGGGGAAAGAGGCCAAATCGTCATTCCAAAAAACATCCGTGATACCTTGCATTTACAGCCCGGTGCGCAATTGCTCGTGATGCAACATCGCGATGCCATTGTTCTTCTTCCTATTGAACACATGCAATCTGTCATTCAAACCATGACCCAGCAGCTGGATCAACTCAAACCTTCCAAATAACCATTCTCTATGCCCAAATCTGAAACGACATTGCCGGATGAGCAAGCTCTGCGCATTCCCGCCCCCAAACACAAACGATTCGCTTTCTTACGCGCAAAAACCTTCTGGTTCATTGCCATTCTGTTGATTCTTGGAAGCGCCTGGTTTATTCGTGGACGCTTTACCAACCAAGGTCCTTTTTATGAAACAGCCGCTGTGACGCGCGGAGATGTAGTACGTACGGTTGAAGTGACCGGTGACGTCGTTCCTGAAGCGCGTCTCTCTCTCGCTTTTAAAAATACTGGCAATCTTGATCAGCTCCTTGTCCATGTTGGCAACACGGTTCACAAAGGAGACGTGCTCGCAGAACTCGAATCCAGAGATTTACGTTTCAATGTGGAACGCGCACGCGCGTCCTTAGCTATTGCTACAGCGAATTTACAAGCACGATTAGCCGGCTCTTCAGATGAAGCGATTAAAATCGCCAATGCCAGTTTAGCTCAAGCAAAAGCCGGTCATGAAAAAGCCCTCGTAGACATGGACGTGGCAAAACGTACCGTTGAAAATGATTATCAAAAAGCCAAACTTGCTTTTGACCTCGCGAATCAAAATCTTGCAAATTCCGGAGCTACAGCTGAACAGAGCGTCGTAACGAGTTTTGAAAATCTTCGTGCCTCTTTGCAAACAGCTCTTGGTCCCATGCGCACAGGACTCATTGATGGCGATGCTATTATTGGCGTAGATAATTCTGCGGCTAATGATGATTATGAAGGTGTCTTAGGTGTGTTTGATCGCCCCTCTCTCGAAGAAGCAAAACGTTTATATCCGACCACGAAGCAACATGTGAACGAAGCGGATGCGGCTATTCGTGCGCTTGATGCCAATTCAGCACAAGATGATGTGCTCTCTGCTGGCTTAAAAGCCCGCCTAGCACTGGAAGATGTACAGCTTTATCTCACCTATGTGCAAAAGACCTTAGCTGGAACGCTCACCAACTCAAGTTTGAGCCAAACACAACTTGATGCATTGCAGGCGGGCATTGCTACCAATATCTCAAGCGTCGGCACCCAACTTTCTGCTGTGGTCTCCGCCTATGAAAGTGCCCGCAATGCAGGCCTCACGAAACAAACCACGGTAGACCAACTTCAGAATGCGTATGACACAGCAACGCTCAACTTGCAGATCGCTGAGTCGAATCGTGATACACAAATAAAAATTGCGCAGGCAAATGTTGATATTCAAGCAGCCGCTGTCGCGAGTGCGGAAGCCTCTCTTGAACAGACAAAAGCTCCGCCACGCGAAGTAGATGTTGCCTCCCTTCGAGCACAGGTACTCGATGCACAAACGGCCTATAACCAAGCTTCCGAAAAACTAAGTGATATACGTATTGTTGCTCCCCTCGATGGCGTTATCACCGATATCGTCCCGGAACGTGGTGAACTTGTCACGGTTGGGAATCCCGTTATTCGCATGATTGCGGCAAATACCCTGACGGTTGAAGCCCTCGTTCCTGAAGCAGACATTACCAAAGTGGAGCCTGGCCAAAAGATCACAATCACCCTTGACGCGTATGGTGATGCGACGGAATTACCTGGGACAGTGATCAGTGAAAATGCCGATCAAACGATCGTGCAAGATGCCATCTATTACACGACCTATGTTGATTTTGATCCTATGGATCTTGATGTGAAATCCGGCATGACAGCCAATCTCACCATTCTCACCGGAGAGCGAAATAATGCTTTATTCATTCCAAGTCGCGCCTTACGTTTGCAAAATGGTCAAACGAGCGTACGCGTAAAGAATGGTACTGCCGTGAAAGAACGAAATATTGAAATCGGCTTGCGTGGTGATGAAGGACGTGTGGAAGTTTTAAGTGGATTGAACGAAGGAGATCTCGTGATTACTGGTGAACTGACCGCTGCTGAGGCGGCGGCACAAAAATAATAGCTATGGCGAATTTGATTGAGTTGAAAGACCTAAAAAAGGCCTATGTCAATGATGAAATCGTGACGAAAGTGCTGCACGGTATTTCATTTGAAATTCCCCGAGGTCAATTCCTCGCTATTATGGGTCCTAGTGGATCAGGGAAATCAACGCTTATGCATATCTTGGGATTCCTGGATACGCCAACAAGTGGCACTTATAAATTTGGTGGTAGAGATGTCTCGACCTTGAGCGAAAATCAACTCGCTTTTATGCGAGCGGAACATATAGGCTTTATCTTTCAGGCATTTAATCTCCTTCCGAAAACGAGTGTCTTAGACAATGTACTCCTCGCTCTCCTCTACTCCGATATCCCCACTAAAGATAGAAAAGCGCGCGCCCTTGAAGCAATCCATACTGTAGGTCTAGATCATCGCGTAAATAATTTATCAAATCAACTTTCCGGTGGAGAGCGCCAACGCGTTGCCGTTGCGCGTGCTATCGTGACGCGTCCAACGGTTATCTTTGCGGACGAACCAACAGGAAACCTGGACTCAAAGTCTGGCACACAAGTAATGGACATGCTTGCAAGATTGAACGAGGAATTTGGTCATACCATTGTTTTGGTGACGCATGAAACCTATACCGCCGCTTATGCGGAACGTATTATTCATTTGAAAGACGGTGCTCTTCTCTCAGATAAACCTGTCACAGAACGTAGAATGCCCGGTGATGGACATACCCTGAAGTAACATGCGTGTACAAGACCTTCTTTACTCTGCTCTGAACAGTCTTCGTCGCACGAAGGCCAGAAGCGCGATGACGACGCTCGGAATTGTGATCGGTATCATGTCGGTCATTCTTGTGTTGTCTATTGGTGAATCCGCACAAAGTTATATCGTGAATCAAGTCGCTGTATTTGGATCCGATCTCCTTTTTATGGAAAATGGAGCAAATCCACTTGAGAGTTCCGGAACTCCAAGTCCATTTGTCAAAGAGAGTATCACGAAGAATGATTATTCTAAATTACGAGAACAGCCATGGATTACGCAGATGACCGGCGATATCCAACAGAATGATACCGTTATCGCAAATGGCCAAGAATTCAGTGCACAGGTCGTTGGCGGAAGTCAGGAAGAGCCACTTATTTATTCATCGAAGGTTGCTCAAGGTGTCTTTTTTGATGAAAGCCAAGTGAATAGCCGAGCGCGCGTCATTGTATTAGGTTCTGATGTTGCTAAAAAGCTCTTTGGTGAAGATACGGCTATTGGAAAACTGGTAAAAGTGAGTTCACGCAATTTTCGTGTCGTGGGCGTTATGGCTTCTGGAGGATCACGTTTTATGCAAAGCGTTGATAATCAGGTGTATATCCCCTTTACCACCGCCATGGATCTTTATCATAAAAAATATCTTCTCTATGTTGTTTATAAGGTAAATATTCCAGTTACCGATGCGAAGCGTCGAACAGAAGAGTTTATGCGAGAACGGCATGATATCCTCGATGCAAAAGATGATGACTTCTACGTATCGACACAAGAAGATGTCGTAAGACAAACCGGACAAATTACACAAATCCTCCAAATTCTCCTCGGTTCCATCGCCGGTATATCGCTCTTCGTGGGAGGGATTGGTATTATGAATATCATGTATGTTTCTGTCACTGAACGTGTTCGTGAGATTGGTCTAAGAAAAGCTATGGGCGCAAAACAGTCAGAAATCCTTGGGCAATTTCTTATCGAATCACTGGTTCTTACAACGCTCGGTGGGATCATCGGCACCTTACTTGGCATTAGTCTTACCTGGCTCGCGATCCAAGTCATTTTACAATTTCAAGATGGATGGACATTCAGTGTTTCCTATAGCGGTATTCTGATGGGCATCCTCGTTTCAAGCATTATCGGCATTGTCTTCGGTTATGCTCCTGCAAAACAGGCGGCGAAACTTGATCCTATCGTTGCCCTAAGAAAAGAATAATATGCAAATCACCGATACAGTTATTGTTGCCGTCAAAAGCTTACTTCGCACAAAAAGTCGAGCCGCGCTTACCATGCTCGGCATTATTATTGGGATTGCGTCGGTGATTGTCATGCTCTCCATTGGTCGATCTGCTCAAAGCTTCCTTCTATCACAAGTTGCGTCTTTTGGATCAGATCTCGTGATTGTCACAAATGGAAAGGGAGATGTTAAGCGAGGTGACCCCGCTTCGCTACAGCTCGAAAAACAGACGCTTACCCTAAAAGATTATCGCACGTTAAAAAAACAGTCCTGGGTGGGCGCGGTGAACGCGAATCTCGTAAGCCAAGACACCGTGCGCCACGCAAGTGAATCTGCGATTACGACTGTCTATGGATCCGGCCCAGGGGAAATTAAGGTATACTCCAGTGAAATAGGTCGCGGAACCTTCATTAGCGAAGCTCAAGTAGACTCACGTGCTGCTGTCACCGTCCTCGGGAATGGGATCGCTAAAAAATTATTCGGTGAAACGGACCCGATCGGTAAAGGAATCAAAATTGGGAAACGTACCTTCCGTGTGATCGGTATTATGCGTAAAGGCGGGACACGCTTTTTGACGGATTTGGATCAGATAGTCTATATCCCCGTTACTGCCGCCATGGATTTATATAATCGCGATCGGATGAATTTTGTTATGTTTAAACCCGTGGCTGGACTCACCGTGGCTGAAGCACAAGATCGAGTCCGTCTCTTATTTCGAGATACACATCATTTAAATAACCCTGAAGCTGATCTCGCGAAAGATGATTTCCGTGTTCTGTCTCAAGCGGACGCTGTAAGAAATGCTGGGATTATCAGTACCATTCTTGAAATCCTGCTTGCGTCCATTGCTGGTATTTCGCTCATTGTCGCCAGTATTGGCATTATGAATATCATGTATGTCACCGTGAATGAGCGCACATCGGAAATAGGGTTGCGAAAATCTCTTGGGGCAAGACCTGAAGATATCATGCAACAATTTCTCATTGAATCCATCCTTCTCACGGGCACCGGTGGTATTATTGGTATTCTGTCCGGTGTTTTATTTACCTATGTCGGTATTTCCATTATCGCCTCTTATCAAGCTGGCTGGTCCTTTGTCCTCCCTCTTGATGGCGTACTGCTCTCGGTTGGTGTATCTGCGTTTATCGGCATCACCTTTGGGTATTTCCCTGCCCGTAAAGCCTCTCGCCTCGATCCTATCGATGCCCTCCGTTACGAATGAGGTTTGGGTGAGATTTTTTCTTTCACAATAATCCAAGAAGCGAGCACTGCCGTAATTGGAACCGTGAGAGCGATGCCTATGGTGCCGGCCAAGGCACGAATCACTTCATCTGCCACCGCATCAAAATTAATAAATTTGAGCCAAGAACCACCAAATTGCGTATAGAGAAGCAAGGTGGAAAGCGAGGCACCTACGTAGGCAAAAATAAGCGTATTGGAGAGCGCGGCCATATGATCTTTGCCGACGACCATTGCCGAGGTAAAAATCTCCTTATAGGTCGCGTGCGGATTATTCTTTTTAACCTCTCGCGCCGCGGAAGCGATTGACACAGCAACATCCTCCGCTGCTCCAGCGGCCGCGATAATAATTCCAGCAAGCAAAAGTCCACGCGGATTCAACGTTGGATTATCTCTAAAAAACATTCTATCTTCCTCCGAAGAATTGATCCCTGTAAGGTGAGCCCAATCTACAAATAGCGTAGCAATACCATACGCGGCCAACGCTCCCCCTATCGTGCCAAGCGCCGTAATGATAGATATTTTATTCCAGCCCGTCGAAAGCCCGGTTGAAATAAAGATCATCAATCCCATAATCACGATAGCCGTTGGGACGGGAGGGATACCTCTCAAAAAGAGTGGGATTAAAACAAAGCCAATCACGGCGATAGAAATGGCAATTGAGATAAAGACTTTCATTCCCTGCCAACCAGAAAGAAATACTAATGAAAGAAAAAAGATTACCACGAGCCAAATGAGTGCCGCACGACGATCAAATCCTTCAAGATACAATTGCCAATCCTGGTCACCAGGACTCTTTTGCATAAAGATCACCACCTTGTCTCCTATATGTGGGTTCAGCTGATAGGGATTCGTCGCTACAGAACTTTCAATATCACGCGTTTCCCCTTTAATGGGCCCCCCGAGTAATTTTACTCGATAGACATCAACCTGTTCGCCGCCGCTATCCGAGGACTTTGCGCCAGTACGCACTTCTTCAATGAGCCCACGTTCATACACTTCCTGGATGTCACCTGTGTCGCCCGCAGAAGGAGCAATCACCTTCGGTGTCGTGGTTGTCACTGTTTCCGTTGTTGTCGTTGTTGTATCCGTTGTTTGTGCCTGCGCCATATATGGCGACAGAACTGCCATGATGGTCAGGGCAAAACAAGCGATTTCATGACTGAGTCCAAGGGAATGGTTTTTCATAGGTTATTTGTTTTGTTGCATAGGTTCGCAGCCAATCAAGGAGAAAAGCCGTCGCCTGCACGTCTTCCGTATTATACGCAATAATGGATTCTAAAAGAGCATGATCACCGGTGGCAAGCCATTTGTCAAAGGCAAATATCGATTCTCCCCCGCCACGCACATCACCCTTCCATGAAAATCCGAGGAATTTTGCGATACTTTTTAAGCTATAGAAATAGAGAGGAAATACAGCCTGTGCCGAGATCAAGTCTTTCACATCAATAAAGGCATTCATGAATTTCATTAATCCCTCATGATCCTCTGAACCATATCGCTTCGCAAGTTGATTCAAGCGCTGATTCTCATACGGAGCATAATGATACACCGTAATCTTTTCTGGAAGTGTTTCGCACCAAGCTAAAAACGCTCGCCACATCTTCTCTTCGTCTTCTGGCCTTTCGGCAACGAACGAGATGTATTCATCGCCACTTGGTTGACGTAGGAGGAGTCCATACAAATAATCGCGATCTGTTGGAGGGTGACTTTCAATATCAAAATGAATCTCCAAACCGACGGTCTTCTCTTCATATGCCGCACGAATCATGACGGCTTCCCGTGTCAAAGCCAGCGCTTGTCGTTTAGCAGATTCTAATGCGCGACGCGTGAGTCCCGGCGCCTGCCCTTCCAGTGCGTCAATGTTCATGGCTGCTGCATCATGAATCGTTCGGATGCCAAAATATCTCAGTGCCTTCAAGCGTCGAATGTCTACATTATAAATCAATGCAATATCTTCTTTTTCTTCTGCTAAACGAAAACAGGCCTTTCCCCAAGGAGATGTATCCATGCATGCCTTACGAAAGACAGGGTCAGGACACTCCCCTTCTATCATACGTTCAATTTTTTCAAGCATGTTCTGAAAATCTGGCAAAAATTCTTCCGCACTAAAGGTAATGCGCTCTCCATCCGCATTAATCACCGCTGGGTATCCAGGAAAATGTCCTTGGATTCTTTCAAGAAGATGACAATAAAAAACCAACTGGGCTTTATGATATTTTTTTAAGCGTTGAGCATTTTTAATATCAACGGGCACGTAATAATAATCTCCAAAAACACTTTTACCAGGTTGACGCTCTAAAATATCCGGTCTCCCTCGCCAATTTCCATCAATGAGCCAGCCTTGATAAATAAAGGGGGCTCCTTTTCGCATAAGCTCCAGCGTTGCTTCAAAACCGGCCTCTGGTGCTTCAACCGTCACTTCCTCTACTTCCCGAAATAGGCTCGCCATAATGTCTTTCTCATGCTCAAGTCCATCAGACAACCGTTCCTCTTCAGCTTCCGTAAGCGGTCGGCGATCTTCCGGATTTCCAAAACGCTCCCAATAGGGCCAGTGGGGGCATTGAATGAGATGATAAAAATCTCTTGCGCTAATCGTGGTCTTTTTTCTGCTCATAGTCTTTAGTATGCATCACGAAACACCGGAGCGATGTATCTGTCAACCGGCACAAAATCATCTTGTAATATTGGTTCTTGGTGTTCCTCGAGAAAAGCATCGACCGTTTCATTGTCTAAAAGGGTGAAAAGTGTCTGATCGGACTCGGTACGTGACTCGGTTTCACGCTGGCTAAAGCTTACCGCACGAGACCAATGATTTGGCACAATTTCTTTATCCGTCGCTATCAATACATACGTATTTCTCCCGGTAGCGAAGGTATCCGACTGAGGCGAGAGATAGACATAGGTCCAGACATCTCGCAAGGTTCTGATTAATGAAGCGAGTAAGGCTCCGTGCTTTGCATCGTCAATAATATTCAGCGCATATATGCCATCCTTGCTCATTTTTGATTTGAGGAGACGATGAAATTCCACGGTTGTTAAATGATAGGGAATACTAAAATCATTGAAGGCATCTCCAAAGACCAAGTCGAATGTCTGGTCCGTTTGAAGGAGAAACCGTCTTGCGTCTTCATTCTGCGTTTCGATCTTTGTCTCCCTCGGTAATCCCATCTGCGCGTAATTCAATTCCGTCACGCCCGGATCAATCTCAGCAACCGTGACAAGCGCTTCTGGATAAAACGCGTCAATATATCTCGGTAAGACATATCCGCCGCCACCAATAAATAACGAATGGAATGACTCAATCTCTCCAAATCGCAGAGCAATTAATTTGGCATAAATTTCTTCATACCCATACCCAAGCGTCGCTGGCTTACTCGGCACCACATAGGAATGGACGAGATGATCTAGTTTTAGGGTAAACATTGGGACATCCTCCGGAGCGGTTGAGGCAAGAAGGCGAATACAATAATAGTTCGTTTCTTCCTGACACTTGGATGGAAGAAAAAACGCGCCGATAAAAAATAATGCCATGATGAGCGCGAGTCTGTTTTTCCAAAGCGTATGTGTTCGTCCTACATATAATCCGATGAGCACCAATATGACAGCGAGCCCCAGGAGCAAACTCTTTGTTCCAAAGGCGTTGATTAAAAAGAACCCTCCAAGGAGGAGTCCAATGACGTTTCCAATACTACTCCACGCATATAATGAACCAAAGCGACGACCGGTTTCTTGCAAGGCATGTACATCCAAGCGAAAGGCTTGTGGCAAAATCGCCGCGAGACTCGCTGCGGCGGGGAAAAAAATAACAAAGGTATAGAGCGCTGTTTTAATCGCAAGATGCATCGAGACTGCTCCTAGAAGATCGTTTATGAGCGTCACGGAGAATAGCGACAGAACCGTCGCCGAACCAGCCACCATAAACGTGATTCCTATATTTTTTTGACTAGCATATCGCTCACTTATAAGACCGCCGATATAATTCCCGACAAGGATCCCAAGTAAGGTTGTTGCAATAATATTCGTCCATGCATATATCGAGGTTCCCAAATACGGCGCAAGAACGCGACTCGAGGTGAGCTGAATAAGCATAAGCGATGCTCCGGAACAAAAAACGAGCCCGCGGAGAAAACGATGATTCATAGAGCTCGAGGTTTGGTTTTGAAAAAAAGATCTCCCAAGCTTGTGAGTACAAGGACCGCAACGAGGAGGAGAATAACCTGCTGGGTATGCAGATAAGAAATGAAAAAGAACCCTGTCATATACGTCCATAAAATACTCCCAGCGGCATTCCATGCAGCAAGGCTCCCGAAACGGCTTCCGGACAGCTCAATCGCTTGAACATCGGTCTTTACAAGAAGGGGCATTAATACAGCGAGAGTGAGCGCCGGTGGGAAAAAAATTAAAAAAGAAAATACCAAGGTCAGGATAATGATTGGCCAGTGACTCATCTGTACGAGCCCACCGAGTGGCTTCATTGCAACAAAGGTCACGAGCGAGATAAGCCCAGCGCTCAGCATGAGCCAAACCCATGCTCGTGCAATAAAGGTTGTGTGACGCGCGAGGTTTCCCCCTATATAAGAACCAATGGCGACGGCAGATAGAATAGCCATTAAGACAGCTGTCCAAGTATATAAGGAGCTCCCAAGATATGGCGCCATGAATCTGCCCGAGATCAATTCAACTGTCATAACAGAAAAACCTACCACGAATGCAATAGATCGAAGCCATGTGCTTCGAATATCGAACTTGGTAGGTTTGTCTGACATGGACTTATTTCGTCTCTTTATGAGGCGTTGTCTTCTTGCAGTGCTTACAGTGCTTCTTCAACTCGAGACGAGTCTTGTTCTTCTTGTTCTTGTGAGAGTGGTAATTCACTCGTTTACATTCAGAACAAGAGAGCTTCATTAAACTTTCTTGTGACATATAGGTTTCCGTTATAATCGAGGTGTTAAGCTCTCGCTTAACGTTCCCGCTGGAGCCACCTCACGGATTCGAACCGTGGACCTACTGTTTACAAAACAGTCGCTCTAACCAACTGAGCTAAGGTGGCGGGAGTGAAGGCACTATAAGAGAAAATGCCCCTCCAGTCAACTCCTCCTCTGAACCAGTATTCCGCGGTATTCCTAGACTTTTTCGAGGTCATCACTCATGATAGAGCTATATGACACATATTCAACGATGGCTCCTTGGTATCGGGCTCGCGCTCCTTCTCGGCCTTGGCCTCGGTGGTTTTGTAACGTATCGGCTTACAAGGCCGGTGACCGTCACTCCTCCCGTCATCAGCGCACAAACTATCCTTCAGGCATTAAAGCCACAGGGTTTTTTCATTACACAGTCTATTATCACGAATCAGCAAGTGACGATTGATAAACGAAGTGGAAATATGTTCAAAGATTTTTTTCTTGGACAGACTATTACTGCGCGTGGAACCATGGAGGCAAATCTTGGGGTTGATCTCACCGAATTAACTGAACAAGATATTGAGCTTACTGATAAACAAATTACGCTCCGCATTCCAGATGTTCGTCTGTTTAATACTCGACTCATCGGTGACTTGGAATTAGAAAATTCTCAAGGCATTATCAAGCGCCTCTTCCAACCAGATGACGGATACAATACTTCCCTGCAAGCCCTAACTTCTGCTACAGAAGCTTTGGTAAATGATACGGCTATTATGGATACGACGCGCCAACGTTCTCAAGAAGAATTACGTCGACTCGTACAATTACTCGCTCAAGATCAGCGAGAAGTTGTGATCCAGTTTCAAACTGCCCAATAAGTCTTTTTATTTAACCTTTCTATGATCAAACTCACTTGCGCGCAACAGCATCTTGCCTGTGACTTCCAAGTTGCTACACCTTCCGCTTCTGAAACGGTTTCCAAATATATCGCCCATTGTCTTGAGGCGCACCCTGAGTATCTCGGAACCTTGCGCGATACGATGTCAGAAGACGAAATCCGCGCCATGTTTCTTGAACAAGCGGAAACTGACTAGGTTTAATAAAAGGTTTTAACCGGCGTTCCGACATCTGCCCAATGAAAGAGCCACTTCGCATTTGGGATAGAAATATTTACACAGCCATGACTCATGCGATGGCCGAAGTTATGATGCCAATAGGCGCTGTGAAGATAGAAATGCGGTAAAAAACGCAAATTCCATTTTACATTTGGAAGATTGTAGTTGTCGGGATTATTTGGACCGTAACTCCAGCGATAAGCCATGATTGGAATCTTTTTCAATACTTTTGTTTCTACCGCTGGGGTGGGATACCGAGCGATGCCTGAGGAAATCAAAAAGGTCTTCGCAAGACGCCCATGCTCATAGGCATAGAGACGCTGATCGCTCAAATTGACTTCAATGGCTTTTTCTTTATCGAGTGGCCCGACGACGAGAGGCGTTTTCGACATGCTCGCAATTCTTTGACGTCCAGGAATCTGTGTCACTGAAAGACCTCCACGATAGGTAGGGTCATGAATCATATATTTCCCAAGTATCTGACCGTCGCGAGAAAGAATGCGAAGCTCAGGCACCCCTCCCCCATTTCCATGCGCGGCTATTTCATCGATGCCGTCACCGTTCATATCAACGGCGTTTACCGTCACCCCATGTTTCCAGTCTTTTTCAAAAGCGAAAAAACCTCCTACTTCTTTGAGGGTCCTGTCTTGCATCGTAAAGCGCTTCACGAGAGGCTCCGACCATGACTCGATACCCACAACTAACTCATTACCTGTGGGCGTGTGGATGATGGCCGGGGTAATCCCATTGCGCATGCCTTCATCAAAAACAAAGAGGCTTGTTATCGGCTCAAAAGCGCCATTAAACACCCGTACTTGCGGACCGCCACCAGCTCCCGGTGTGGTAATAATTTCATCTTGTCCGTCATTATTGATATCGCCGACGCTAATATGCACTCCCTCCTGAAAAGTCGTTTGATAGACATCAAAACTATTAGGCACTGTATACGCACCCGTTCGATCAAAACGTCGCACGCTCGGCGCACGCCCCGGACCAGGGGCAGTAATAATTTCGGCAATGCCGTCACCATTTGTATCCCCTGCAGCTACGCGGACTCCGCCGGTAAAACGCTTTTCATAAGCAAGAAACTTTGCAAGCCGTTTTCCGTCCAATGAAAAAACCTGAACATATGGTGCGCTGCCTTCACCAGCTCCAACGATGATCTCCGGCGTGCCATCATGATCCAAATCGTAGGAGGCAAGGTTTCCGCCGAAAAGGTGTGTGGCGGGAAATGCAGTAAATCGATCGCGCTCCGTAAAATCTGACTTCCACTCAGAAACTTGCCCAGGACGGGTTTGCTCAGGCGAAAGATGGGTTATCGTTTGTGCATTCACGGGCTCTGCCTTCATGCAGCCCAATATCATAAAAAGACTCAGTCCAATGGCTACTAAATATCTTGAGCGCGTCATATAGCTATTATAGTACGTTAGGACCCCTTCTTTTCCAAATTAAGCGCGAGGGAATTGATGCAATAGCGCTTCCCTCCATGCTCCTTGGGCCCATCCTTAAAAATATGTCCGAGATGTGATCCACACTTCGCACAACGCACTTCAATGCGGTCCATACCAAGGCTCGTGTCTTCGTGAAAGGTAACTTTATCTCCTCCAAGAGAGGCGAAGAATGCTGGCCAGCCACAATGAGCGTCATATTTGGCCTCGGATGAAAATAATTCATTTCCACAAGCTTTACACTTATAGACACCGTTCGCATTTTCCTTTTCATACATACCGCTAAATGCAGGCTCGGTCCCCTTCTTGCGTAAAATCTCGTACTCTTCAGGCGTGAGAAGTTTTTGCCAGCCTTCTTCCGTCTTTGGCATTTCGTCATATTTCATACATGTACATTGTAAAGAACAAACCAATAAAAAACACCCCCGAATATTGGGAGTGTTTTTTATGGTGGGCCAGAGTACAGGACGTTAGAACTCTGCTTGCGTCCAAGGGCTCGACATTGCGATGGAATCACAAGAGTTGAGAGGTCAAGAGCAGCGGCGACAGCACTGAGTTCGTTAGGGGCATGCACCTCCCACGTCAGGGGCCACGACAAAGACCATATCACCGCCAACTTCATACTTCCCGAGGACACAGTGAACAGCAATAGAACATCCCGCAATAAGCGACTATTCTTCGTGGCATCGATGGCACTGGCAGGCGTCGCCTGCGGACCGCCGCCACCACCGGTGCATGCCACGCTTCAGATCCCCACGCTGCGCGTGCATGACCAACCCGAGCAAACGCTCGACGGCATCACGGTCTC
>Ga0114931_10002140_pt1 | contig 25159 bp, 19 predicted proteins | sample 2SBtaG_FD_89579 | JGI IMG/M metagenome (GOLD analysis project Ga0114931, IMG submission 89579) | Deep subsurface microbial communities from Kolumbo volcano to uncover new lineages of life (NeLLi) - 2SBTROV14_V59a metaG | ecosystem: Environmental > Aquatic > Marine > Volcanic | place: Kolumbo... | reverse complement strand
GCGCAGGGATTTGCCGCCATCGAGCCGGCTGCTCTGGCCGAGACGTCGTCGCTCGCTTCGGGCGAGCGGTTTTGCCAGTTGGTCGTTCGTGTTCGCTCGTTCGTGCTCGTCGTTCGCGCTCGTCGTCCTTGCTCGCCTTGGACGACGGCTTGAATGTTCGCGTGGCTACGTACAGAGTTCGAAGCTGACCATGACCCGCCGAGAAGCAGACGATCTATCGTTCATCCGTGCCGAGATTCGGACCATGAGTGGATACACGCCGGGCGAGCAGCCGCGTGGTGGCAGGGTGATCAAGCTCAACACCAACGAGAATCCCTACCCCCCGTCGCCGAGGGTTCTCGAGGCGATCGCGGAGGCGGCGTCGGAGGACGTCCGCTTGTATCCCAACCCGATGGCGGAAGCGCTTTGCGAGAGTGCCGCCGCGGTCTACGGTCTCGATTCGGCTCAGGTGCTCGCGGGTAACGGTTCCGACGAGCTCCTGATGATGATCATCCGCGCCTGTGTGGGCCATGGCGACCGAGTAGTTTATCCGGTGCCGACGTACAGTCTATACGAGACGCTCGTACAGATTGGTGGTGGTGCTGTGGCGACGGTGCCGTTTCCGGATGACTTCGGCCTTCCCGTTGACGAGCTGCTCGAGCTGCGCGGCAAGGTCAACCTGATCTGCAATCCCAATGCGCCTTCTGGGACGGTAACGCCACTGTCGGTGCTCGACGAGATGGCACCGCGTGCGGAGGGGTTGCTGGTCGTCGACGAGGCGTACGCGGACTTCGGCTCGGTGACGGCCATCGAGCTGATTGAACGACACAGCAACGTCGTCGTTGTGCGGACGTTCTCCAAGTCGTTCTCGCTGGCCGGGTTGCGGGTCGGCCTGTTGTTCGGTCAACCGCGGGTGATCGCCGAGCTCGCCAAGGTCAAGGACTCCTACAATCTGAGCCGTCTGAGCATCGCCGGTGCCACCGCGGCCCTGTCGGACCTGGAGTGGATGCGTCGCAACGTCGCCAAGGTCCGGGCGACACGAGGGCGCCTCAACCGGGGATTGCTGGCGCTCGGTTACCAGGTTTTGCCGAGTGACACCAATTTCGTGCTGGCGCGGCGCCCGGGTGAGAACCAGCATGCGACCTTCGATTCGCTGCGTGGACGCGGGATCCTGGTTCGCTACTTCGACATACCCGGACTGCGCGACGCGCTGCGCATCACGGTTGGTACGGACGAAGAGATCGATGCGCTGCTCGCCGCATTGACGGAGTTGGTGAACCGCTGACAGTGCTACTTTCCCAGGGCGGCGGGTGCGTTGGTGTTGCCGGCGTTGAAGGCGAGGACGACCAGCGTGGCGACGTAGGGCAAGATCAGGAAGAATTGAAACGGGACGTCGAAGGCCAGTGCCTGGAAATGAAACTGGAGGGCGGTGGCGAAGCCGAAGAACAATGCTGCACCGAGCACGCCATACGGATGGCGTCTGCCGACGATGACGATGGCGAGGGCGATGAACCCTCTCCCCGATGACATTCCTTCGACGAAGGTGTGCGTGTAGTCGATCGCCAGAAAGCTGCCACCGGCGGCGCAGAGGATGCCGCATACGACCAGTGCGGATATCCGGATTCGCCTGACGTCGACGCCCTGGATGGCGGCGGCTCGCGGGTCTTCGCCGGTCATCCGCAGCTCCAGGCCGGTTCTAGTTCGCATCAGAACGAAGGCGATCACCGGGACCAGAATCATGCAGCCGTAGCCGAGCAGTGTTTGCGAGAAGAGGGCTCGGCCGACGATCGGGAGATTGGCCAAGACCGGGATCTCGAGTGGCGGTGTCGGTCGGATGCTGAGGGCGGAGCCGGTGACCCCGAATTGTGCGCGATAGAGGATCCCGGTGAGTCCCACGGCAAACAAGTTCAACGCGGTGCCGACGACGATCTGGTTGGCGCCTCGGGTGACGACGAAGTAGGCGAAGCAGAGTCCCCACAGTCCGCCGAGTAGCAGAGTTGCCAGGACGGCGGCACTGTTGGATCCGCTGGCGTGAGCGATCGCGAATGCGCTGAAGGCGCCGAGCAGCAAAAACCCCTCGAGGCCTATGTTGATGATGCCGGCCTTCTCGGCGAGCAGCTCGCCGAGCGCCGCGTAGAGCAGGGGGACGGCCATGGCGACTGCGGCTGTGGCCAGTGCGGTTGTAATCTCGAGATTCATGGGCCGCCTCGGTCGGACGCGCGCTGGTACTCGAAGGCCGCGAGGGCGAAGATCACGCACGCTTGGATCAGCGAGACCAGCACGGCGGAGACCCCGGCGACTCGTTGCATCGAGGCCGATCCCGCTTCGAGGACACCGAACATCAGTGCGGCCGCGAGCACTCCCCACGGGTCCAGGCGCCCGAGGATGGCGACTGCGATCGCGGTATAGCCGTAGCCGGGAGAAAAGTTGTCGTACATGCGGTAGGTGACGGAAGCCACCTCCATTCCGCCGGCCAGGCCCGCCAGGGCGCCACTGGCGACGAAGGTTGCCAGGATGCACCGGTCGACCGCGAATCCGGCGATTTTTGTAGCGATCGGGTTGGATCCAGTCGCGCGGATGACGTAGCCGAAGCGCGTGCGGTAGAGGACGAAGGCGGTCGCCGGGACGAGGGCCAGGGCGCCGGCCAATCCGACGTGAACGCGGTATCCGGAGAACAGTCGCGGGAGTCGCGCGAAGGTCGGGAGTGCGTCGCTCTGCGGGTAGTTCCCGGAGGACTCCATCAATGGGCCATGCACGAGATAGCCGACCACCCCGAGGACGATGAAGTTGAGCATGATGGTGCTGATGACTTCGTCGACGCCGCGTTCGAGTTTGAGGATCGCCGCTATTCCCGCGATCAGGGCGCCGCCGGTCGCCGCGGCGAGCAACGTAGCGGGAACCCCGATGATCGAGGGTAAGTGCGGTGTCCGGGTGGCGAAGAAGACCGCCAGGACCGCGCCGCCGACGAGTTGCCCCTCGGCGCCGATATTCCAGAGGCCGGCGCGAAATGCCAGGGCGACGGCGAGTCCGGTGACGATCAGCGGACACGACTTGACCGCGACTTCCGACCACCCATAGCCGCTGCCCATCGCCCCGTAGGCGAGGGCGGTATACGCCGCGATCGGGTCGCCGCCGGTGAGGAGGATTACCAGCGCGCCGGCGAGCAAACCGGCGGCGGCGGCGAGGACCGAGGTGATCGCGCGTGACTTCACCCCCGCACCCGCGGCGAATCCGGCGCCGCCCCTCCCATCATCTGTCCGATCCGAGCTCGGTCATACGGCGGCGAACTCGGCGGCGACAGTCGTCCGTGGAACAGTACCGAGAGGTCGTCACTCAGGCTCAGGACCTCCTCGAGATCGGTCGAGATCAGCAGTACCGCGCTACCCGATGTGGTGGCTTCGCCCAACGCTTTGTAGACCTCGCCGGTAGCGCCGACGTCGAGGCCACGCGTTGGATTGAAAGCGACCAGGAGTCGCGGCCGGCGCGCCAGGGCGCGGCCGACGATCAGCTTCTGCAGGTTGCCTCCCGAGAGGCTCGCTGCCGTCGCTGCGGTGCCGCTGCAAACGATGCCGTAGGTGTCGATGAGGCCGCGCGTGAACTCCTCGGCGGCGCTGCGGTCGACCGTCCAGCCGTGAGAGTGGCGGCGAAGCAGATCGACGTCGAGGATTGCGTTCTCCCACAACTGCATGTCGAGGACGGCGCCGTCGCGTCTGCGTTCCGGTGCGACCACGCTTACGCCGGCCGCGGAGAAGGCGTTCGGCGTGTGTTCTTCGAGCAGTTTTCCGTCGAGACGGATCTCTCCGTGCAGGGGCTCGCGCATGCCGCTGAGAACGTCGAATAGCTGCTGCTGGCCGTTGCCGTCCACCCCAGCGATGCCGTAGATCCGTCCAGCAGGCATGTTCAGATCAAGGTTGTCGAGCCCGGCACACCCAGCTGCGCTGGGGGTGCAGAGACCCGTCGCGAGCAGTGCCGGTGCGGCGTAGCTTGTGTCGGCGGGGCGACGCGTGGGCGGATTGGTGACGACGCGGCCGACCATGAGTTGAGCCAGCTCGTCTTCGGATGTTTGCGCGGGCTGTCGTTCCGCAACCACGTGCCCAGTGCGCAGAATCGTCACCGAGTCGGCCAAGCCGATTGCTTCGCGCAGCTTGTGGGTGATGAGCACGACGGCGACACCCCGGTCGCGCAGGCTGCGCAGGACGGAGAAGAGTTGCTCGATTTCATCCGGGGTCAGGACGGCGGTGGGTTCGTCGAGGATCAGCAATCGCACGTCGGTGAGCATCGCTTTGAGAATCTCGATGCGCTGGCGCACGCCGACGGGCAGTCCACCAACTCGGGCGTCGAGGTCGCCGATGTCGAGGCCGAGCTGGCTCGCGCGGGTCTTGGCCGCCCGGCGGACCCCGGCGTAGTCGATCAGCCAGCCCTCGCCGCCGCCGCGGTCGTCGGTCACGACGAGGCCGAGGTTCTCGGCAACGCTCAGGGCGTCGATCAGAGTGAACTCCTGGTGAACCATGCCGATGCCGATCCGTCGCGCGTCGCGCGGCCCCGAGATGTGCAGCGGGTCTCCTTCCCAGACCAGCTGGCCGCGGTCGATCTCGACCAGGCCGTACATGGCGTTCATCAGTGTCGATTTACCGGCGCCGTTCTCACCGAGCAGCGCTTTGATCTCGCCGGGGCGGATGGCGAGGTCGACGTCGGAGAGGGCTTGGACGGCGCCGTAGCACACCGAGACATGGTGCAGGGACAACAGTGGCGGAGGCGGTGACGGCACGTCGGGGACGGGAGTGGATTCGCGGCGCTAGAACTCGGCGGACGGCACTCTGACCTTGCCCGCTATGATGAGCTTGCGAGTGGCCTCGATGCGCGCGTTCACGCTAGCGGGGATACGGCTGGCGAGGGCCGGGTTGATCTCGAACGTCACGATTCCGTCGGCCATGCCCAGTTTCACGATCTTGGCCTTGAAGGTGCGGGTCTTCACCTGGCGGGCGACTTCGACAAAAGCGCGCGGGACGTTGATCACCGCGCTTGCGAGAACGGTATCGGGGGCGATGTCGTTCTGATTCTTGTTGGTACCGAAGGCCAGGATATGATTCGCCTGTGCGGCCTGAAATACGCCGAGGCCCGCAGCATCTGCATTGTGGATGAGGAAGTCTGCGCCCTGCTGGATCTGCGCATTGGCGGCTTCCTTGGCGGCACCGACATCGTCCCAGCTGCCGATGTAGCTGCGGATCACCCTGAAGTCGGGGTTGACGGATCGGGCGCCGGCCTCGAACGCCAGCAGAGTTGATTCAACCGAGGGAATCGCCATTCCTCCCACCGCTCCCGCGATCCCGCTGTCGGACATCTGCCCCGCCATCATTCCGGCCAGGTAGGTCGCTTCCTCGAGCATGAAACGGAGCGGTGCGACGTTCTTGCGCACGGTGTTGCCGGAGGTGGTGATGAAGGTCGTTTGCGGAAAGTCGGCGGCCACCGCCGCGGCGGCCTCTTGAAACTCGAAACCGTGGCCGAAGACGAGGGCGTAACCGCGCCGGGCGTAGTCGCGAAAACCCTCCTCGAATTCGGCCGGCGTCTTGGTCTCGACCTGCGACACCTCTGCGCCGAGCTCATCCCGAATCGCCAGCAGTCCCTCATAGGCGAGTGCGTTCCAACCCGCATCGCTAACCGGCCCGGGACTCAACAGCGCGACTTTGAGAACCGCCAGGGTAGGCAGCGGCATGGCCGGCTGCGATTCCAACTCGGCCGAACTCGGCATGGCCGTTGCGGGCCCCGGCTCGGCCGACTTCGGCTGTGCCTGGGCCGGCGTCTGTTGCGATCCGGTCGATTTCACTTTCGCCGTGGTCGGGGCCGGTTGTGACTCGGTACAGCTCGCGACAAAGACGGCCAAGGCGACGGCCAAGGCGACGATCGTGGCGACGAGAATGGTGTCGAGAACGGTGATGAGGGACGGCGTGCGCAGGCTGGTCATTCGCCAGAAGTACCCCGGATGTGCCGTGGATGCCATCTGAGGTAGCGCGGCTCGTCACGCGCCTCGCGACGTAGAGATATGGCGGCCGGGGCGGGTCTGGATGCGAGGACGCCTCGGCCGGTACGGCGGTGCGGCGGCACGGGTTGCAGGCGCGACCCGTGCGCGGTCTACTGTCTCCCGAGTGGCGCTCAATAACTACATTTTGATCGTTCTCGACAGCTGTCGATTCGATACCATGATGACAGCCTCGCCCGCGACCCTAGCGCGTCTCGGCACGATCGAGCGCCGCTGGAGCTACGCGTCGTGGACGTCGCCGTCGCACTACAACTTGCTGCTCGGACTCCTGCCGCACCACAGCCCGAGCCAGGTCTACGCGTCGGAGTACTACAAGCGCGACTTCCTTCGGTATTGCGAGCGTCTCGGTCGCGATGGCATCGAATTCAAGAGCCTTCTGCCATCGCTCTATCTGCCGACCTTCCTAAAGAAGATCGGCTACCAGACGAACGCCCTGGTGTCACTGCCGGTGCTCAATCCGGCGACCATCCTGAACCGCGACTTCGATCGCTTCGAATTGATGCCGACACACAACGACATGGAGGCGATGATCGATCGCCTGACCTTCTCGGAGGATCGCCCCTCATTCTACATCCTGAACGTCGGCGAGACCCACTATCCGTACGCTCTGCCCGACGAGGATCCGGTGGAGTGGCCGGTGATTTCGGGAGTCCACGGAGTTTTCCGCCATCTCGACGAGCAGGTCGTCGGCGGCCGCCTGCGCGAGCAGGATGTGGAGTGTCCGGTATTCGACCAGGCCAAGCTCGACCGGCTGCGGCTGCGCCAGGTGGAAGCCGTGCGGTATCTCGACGGTGTCTTCGCGAAACTCTTCGACACGGTGCCCGAGAATACTTACATCACCGTGACGGCGGACCACGGCGAGCTGTTCGGCGAGGACGGTTACTTCGGTCACGGACCGGTTCACCATGACAAGGTTTTCGAGGTTCCCTTCGTCGAGGGCAAACTGCGCTGACGGGATTCGTGTGATCTGGCGAGGATGCACCGGGCAGTGCGTCCGAGGACTTTGCGCCGAGGTCCCGAGTAGTTTGCCGTCGCTGCGCAGAAGCCGAGCCGAAGTGTAGATGGAAGATGGAGAAAGGGAGTCGCCAGCCGTTTCGGCCGGCGACTCCCGCTGGATCCTATTTGGACTTGTAATATTCGATCAGGATGTCGGCGATTTCCGGGCGCAGGATTCTCTCGTCGGGTCGCTGGCCGGAGGTGAGGGCCTCGCGGACCTTCGATCCCGAAATGAATACCGCCTTCTCATCCTTGTGGTTCTGCATCAGGTCGACGCGCCCCATGCTCTCGTAGAACGCTGCGAAGCCGATGTTGCACGGTTGGATCCGCAGATCGCCCTTCAAATTCGTAAAAATTTCCTGCGCGTCGAAGTCACCCCAAATTGCCTCGCCGTCGGCGAAGGGGGCGTCGGCGTGTTTACGCCCGATGACGATATCGGTGAAGCCGTGGTTCTGGCGGTAGACCGCATGCATCACTGCCTCTTTGGGGCCACCGTAGAGCATCTTGATGTCGAGTCCGACCAGCTCGAAGACTTCGTTGAGGTCGTAGCCGCACTCTTTCCACAGCGCTTTATCCTTGTCGCCATCGCCGAGCAATTCGCGATCGTGGAGCTCGCGGTAGCACTTCATGCGCACGCTGGCCGGCACGTCGTCGCCCTTGAGCTCGCCAATCAGGGGATTGAGGACGGCGCCGGTGAGCAATCCGCGGCGTGTCAGGCTCTCGACGCCGGCGACCAGCGCGTACTCGTGAGCGCGATGCAGCGGGTTCCGTGTTTGAAACGCGAGCGCGCGCTCCCATCCGCGTTCGGCGATGAGGGTCCGCGTCTGGCGCGGCGACATCACCAGGTGCCCGTATTCGGGATCGACCGGCTGCGGCAGCGCGTAGATGTCGCCGCCGATCAGCTGCGTGCGCTCGTCGCCCACGATCATCTGTCCGCCCGGGTGGTCGGTCCGGCTGGTGCCGTAAAAGCTCTCGACGTGCTTGGCCTTGTTCCAGCCGAAGATACTGGTGACCTTGATGACGGCAACTGGATCGCCAGAATAGACGATGGCAGCGTGTCCGCCGGTCTTGATCTTGGCCGCCTCGGCGTCGGTCACCGGCAGCGAGATCGGGGCCGTCCACGCGTAATTGCGGAACCCGTGATCGATGCACTCGTTGTCGAGCACGAAGTTCCAGGTCTCTTCGTCCATCGGTCCGGTGAGCGGAGAGAGCGTGCCGTCGGCGATCCGATACACGGTCGACAGGTCGGCGCGTGTCACCTCGATTTGGGGGAGATCTGCCACGTCGCCGAAGAACTTCAAGCGCCGTGATAGGGGGATCGTTCGCGAAACCGGGGCGTCGAGACCGCCGTGTACGGGCACGAGATCGGGCATCAATACTCTCCTGTCGTGGTCGAAATTGGGAAACCTGGATGGCTCGCAGGAGCACCGCGGACCAACCGCCGGGGCCCCGAACCAAGATGCGAGTTGCCCGCGTCTGCTGAATCGGCTGACTCGAGCAAACTCCCAACATCCCCGAGCTCTGACGGAGAGTCAATACGGCACCCGCCGCGGGGAGCTTGGGGAGCTTGCCGGCAAGCTCCCCGCGGCGGCTGCTCAGATGGGATCGGGGATGCGCAACTCGGTGTCTACGCGCAGGCGGCGCGGGTTGCTGATTCCGTTCTCGACCATCAGGTCTTGCACGGATACTCCGTACAGGCGGGCGATCGAGCCCGGGTTTTCACCGCGCCGGACGCGGTGGAGGCTATCGCCGCGGAGGATGGTCCGCGGGTCGAGCGCGGCGTAGGCGGCCGTGAAGGTAGCCTGATTGCGGCGCGGCAGGCGGACGCCGTAGCCGCCGGGTGGAACCCGTTTGCACTGGAGGGCTGGATTCAATGCCTCGACCGTCGCCCGATCGAGGCCGGCCAGCTCGGCGACGGATTTCAAGCTGATCGGTGCATCGACGGTGATGGTAAGCGTCGAGTCCTCTTCCGGCCAGGATTGCGGCGTAGCGAGGCCGAAGGCGCCGGCGTGCTCCGCGATCGTCGCGACCGCGAGCAGGCGCGGCACGAAGTGGGCCGTCTCGCGCGGCAGGAGCCCGCGATCGACCATGGTCCAGTAATCGCTGACTCGATTCTCGCGCATGATCCGTTTGATGCGGCCTTCGCCGGCGTTGTAGGCGGCAAGGGCGAGATGCCAGTCGGCGAAGTGTTCGTACAATTCCGCGAGGTATCTAGCTGCCGCCCTCGTCGACAGCGCAGGATCCCGTCTTTCGTCAACGCAGCGGTCGATCTGGAGACCGTAGCGGCGTCCGGTGGATGGCATGAACTGCCACATGCCGGTGGCGCCGGCCCGGGAACGGGCGGAAACCTGGAATTTGCTCTCGATGATGGGTAGGTAGGCGACCTCCCGTGGGACGCCGGCTTGCGCCAGGGTGTTGCGAATCATCCGCATGTACGGAGCCGCGCGGCGAAGTGAACGCGCGACGAGTTCTGGGTCTTGCTGTGTGTAGTGTCGCACAAACGGTGCTACTCTCGGGTGGTCGGAATCGAACGCTCGCCGGGGCGGGCCTTGGGCGCCAGCCTTCGTTTCCGGTTGCTTGGCGATGACCGAGAGGATGGCGCTGCCGTCGCCGGAGTTCCGGCCGCCTTGCTGGCTCTGCGGCGAGCTGGCGAGCCGCGCTGCGGCATGGCGAGCTGTTTCGGCCTCCCAGGCAGCGGCAGATCGCGGAATGGGTCGACGGGGCGCCGCGCAACCGCCGGCACAGACCAGACCTACAGCGGCGCTGACCAGCCAGAGAATAGCGTTGCGCCGCACACCCGGTCTCGGAATGGTCCGCGCTGGTCTATCCCGTCTATTCGACATCGCTCCCGACAACCCCGCGTCCGCTCAAAATCGCCGAACTGACGTTCCCGGTTACCACATGGTGGGCGTGAGGGGCAAACCAGTCGTCCGGCGAGACCCGTGCGGGCTAGAGACCCGTCCGGGCGAGAGAACCTGGGGATTCCGAAGGCACCGTCGTGGACCTTGTTGCGGACTTCGCGATCCGCCCCCAGACCCGAATGGCGCCGATGGTGCATAGACGCTGCGGGTCTACGCGGCGAAGGCGCTCTCGATCTTGGCGATAATTTCTTTTTCTGAGTTGGAGATCGAGCCGAGACCGAGGAGCCCGCCGGTGGCCTCGGCGATCCTGCGGGCGCGCCCAGCTACGTCCTGCTTCGCCAGTTCTGCGGCGTCCTTGGCAAGGCTGCGGACGACGCCCTGGGTGTACGCGGTCCAGGCCTCGAAGAGAGCCGGCTTGGGCCGTTCGTCGATCCAGCTCTCTAGCAAGGTGTAGGCGGGAGTGTTTTTCTCGATCCCCTCGCCGGCGGCTGCTTCGAGCAGTGCCTCGCGTTCGCCCCGATCCATGCCGCGATCGGCCCAGGCGACCCAGACCAGGGGCACCAGCGATAGCGCGGCAAGCGAAGGGGCATCGATACCGACCCCGACGAAGAGGCCGAGTAGGTGCTCGTCGAGGATGCCAGAGGCCTCGCGCAGTGCTCGGACGGCGGCTTCGCGTTGCCGCTTACCGCGCAACGACTCCAGCACGTGTAGGTTTTCTTTCCGGAAAAATGCTTCCTCGAGCGACCTGCGCCGGTCCTCGAATGCGTCTTTGTCCATCTCTCACCTCTTCAATGGTGTTCACGCGACGGGTGAACCGCGGGCCGAAACGCGAGTTTTCTCTACTTTTCGCGAGTTGAATGCAAGGTCACCGCCGACAGCAGCGCTGCCTACCAGCCGCCACCAAGCCCTCGGGCCGGCGAGGGTCGTTTGTGCAGAGGCAACCGAGGCGGCATCAGCTCGAGACCGCCCTGGCCGCGGTGCGAATCGCAGCGACCATGCTGGCAGGGTCGGCGGCGCCGTTGCCGGCGATGTCGAACGCGGTCCCGTGATCGGGCGAGGTGCGGACGAAGGGCAAGCCGGCGGTGAAGTTGACGCCGTCGCTGAAGTGCAAGAGCTTGAATGGAGCCAGGGCCTGGTCGTGGTACATGCAGACGACCGCGTCGAAATCTCCCCGCAGCATCAAGGGAAAGGCGCTGTCGGCGGCGAGCGGACCGCTGGCGTCGATGCCGCGGCGGCGTACTTCGCGAACCGCCGGCCGAATCACCTCGATTTCTTCGCGCCCGTAGATGCCGGCTTCGCCGGCGTGCGGGTTGAGGCCGGCGACGGCGATTTTCGGCGAGGGGAGGCCGAAATGCAGGCGCAATGCCGTGGCGGCGATAACGACAGTGTCGCGCACTCCGCGGCGATCGAGTGCGGCGGGCACGTCGGCGATAGCGAGGTGGGTGGTGACCAGGGCGACGCGCAGGCGTGGCCCGATCATCATCATGCGGACATCGGCGCCGCCGGCGAGCTCGGCGAGTAGCTCGGTGTGTCCAGTGGCGCCGCAGCCAGCGGCGGCGAGATTTGCTTTGTTGATGGGTGCCGTGACCAGCCCATTCGCGTGGCCGCTGGCGATGATCTTGGCGGCTGTGACGATGGCGTCGTAGGCGGCTCTACCGCCGGCACGGGTCGGTCGGCCAGGTATGCGGCTGCGCTTGCCGAGCGCGCTCGTCTCGACCACCGGGATCGTTGCGCGCGTGCGCGGTTCGCCGGGTTGCCAGGCGGCGAAGGACGGAAGGCCGCCCTGTCTTTGTGCGGCCTCATGCCATACCGCGAGATCCCCCACGGCGACGAAGTCGGCGGCGTGCCGGACCGATGCCTTGCGCAGCGCGGCCACGGCGACCTCGGGACCGATCCCGGCGGGATCGCCCATCGAGATGGCGAGTACTGGTCGCTCTGCCTTCACCGCTCTGGAATCACTCGGCAACGCGTCGTCGCGGGTCAGTCGATCAGCTCGACGTGGTGCCGCGCGCGAAGATCCTCGCTGAGCCATCGTGCGTAGCGTTTTTCGAGTGCCTCGCTGTACAGCCGCTGGCGAATCTTGTCCGAGACTTCCTCCAGCGGGGTGTAGGTGGTGTCGCTGCGGGCGTCGAGGCGGACGATGTGGATTCCGATGCTGGTGCGTACCGGATCGCTGTATTCGCCTACGTCGAGGTCGGCGACGGTGTCGTTGAGGGCGTCGAGCATCGAGCCGATGCGAAAAGTACCAAGCGTGCCACCGCTTTCGGCGGCTGGATCCTCGGAGTACTGGCGCGCGAGATCGGCGAAGTCCTTACCGCTGTCGAGTTGCGCGTGAATTTCGTTGGCCTTTTCCATGGCATGCCGCACCTCCGAATCGGTCGCCTTTGGGTCGAGGCGCAGCATGATGTGCGACACGGTGACCTGGGGAGGTTTCGCGTAGTCGGCGAGGTGGGCTTTATAGTCACGCTCGACGTCCTCGGTGGTGACGTTGACCTTGCCACGGATTTCGCGGTTGATCAGCTGTGCGCGTTCGAGTTCTTCCTTGATCTGTGCGCGGTATGCCTTGGCGCTCAGACCTTGCTCGGCGAGCGCCTGGTAGAGTTGCTCTTCGCTGATCTTATTTTGCTGACGGATCTGATCGATGTAGTTGTCGATTTTGGTGTCGCCGATGACGATGCCGCGCATTTCGATTTCGCGTCGAATCAGCCGCGACGTGATCAGGGCGTCGAGCAGGGCGTCCGGGTTCTCCTTACCGAGCTTGGTTGCGATCGGGTTGCCGACGGTGAAATTCTTGAGTTCGTACGAAGTCAACGGCTCGCCGTCGATCGTTGCCAAGATCGTGTCGACGACTACCGCCGTTGCCGCGGAGACGCTGAGGAGCGAGAGTGTGCAGACCGCGCACACCGTTGCCATGGTCGACCGGGATCGTGTGCGAATCGGTGTCGACGAACGATTTGCTCCGACTCTTTCACACGCCAACATGGTCCGCCTCATCTCCCGGTTCTCCGCCGTCGCTCGCGGGCACTTGCAACAGCCCTTGTAGCACGGACTGAATCTCGTCTACCACACCGTCCCAGTCCTGCGCAGTTGGTCGTATCCGCAGCTGGAAATCCGCCGACAGTTTGAATCGCTCGGGATCCTCGTGCGCCGCCGCGATGAGCTGATCGACGTCGACCGGTGCTTCGGGGTGGAACTGAAGGTTGACGGCGTTGCCGACCCGGTTCGCCCGCACTACCATGCAGGCTTTGAGGCTGCGCCGCAGATCCATGACGCGCAGAAAACTATCGACCAGTGGCGGAATGGGTCCGTAGCGCTCGCGCAGCTCGGCGGTGATGTCTTCGAGCTCCTGGCGACTGCCGATCTCGGCGAGTCGGCGGTAGAAAGCCACCCGCTGGGCCTCGTCTTCCATATAGCTGTCCGGGATATATGCTGGAAAGCCCAATTGGATCTCCGGTTCGACGTTGATCTTGCGCCGCTGACCGCGTAGCTCCATCACCGCTTCTTCGAGCATCTGCGTGTAGAGCTCGAATCCAACGGCGGTGATCTGCCCCGACTGCTGTTTGCCGAGGAGATTGCCGGCACCGCGAATCTCGAGATCATGCGCCGCGAGCTTGAATCCGCCGCCCAGGTCGTCGAGCTCCTGCAACACCTTGAGCCGCTTCTGGGCCTCACGGGAAATGATATGCTCGCCGGGAATCATCAGGTACGCGTAGGCTCGTTCGTGCGAGCGTCCGACGCGTCCCCGCAGCTGGTAGAGTTGCGCCAGACCGAGATGGTCGGCTCGGTTGATGATGATCGTATTGGCGTTGGGGATATCGAGTCCCGACTCGACGATCGCGGATGACACCAGGACGTCGATTGCGCCGCGCATGAAGGCGAGCATGATCTTTTCGAGCTGGCCCTCGGCCATCTGACCATGAGCGATGCCAACGCGTACCTCGGGGACCAGTTTGCGCACGTGTTCGGCCATCATGTCGATGTTTTGCACGCGGTTGTGGATGAAGAAGACCTGGCCGTTGCGCGCTCGCTCGCGCAGGATCGCTTCGCGAATCGTATCGTCGTCGAAGCGGGTGATGTAGGTGCGGACGGCAAGTCGGTCGACCGGAGGTGTCTCGATGACACTGAGGTCGCGAATTCCGGTCAGCGACATCTGCAGCGTGCGCGGGATGGGCGTTGCCGTCAGTGCCATGACGTCGACCTTGGTCCGCACCTCTTTGATGCGCTCCTTGTGACGGACTCCGAAGCGGTGCTCCTCATCGATGATGAGGAGCGCGAGCTTTTTGAACTTGACGTCGGCTTGCAGCAGTCGGTGGGTGCCGATCACGACATCGACCGTTCCATTCTCCAGGCCCTGCAGGGTCGCCTTGATCTCGCTGTTCGAGCGAAAGCGGGACAGGGTGTCAATCTTCAGAGGATAGCCATCGAATCGTTTGTGGAATGTTTCACCGTGCTGATGGGCGAGGACGGTGGTGGGCACCAGAACGGCGACCTGGCCGCCGTTCATGGCCGCGAGAAACGCTCCGCGCAGGGCGACTTCGGTCTTGCCGTAACCGACGTCGCCGCAGATGAGGCGGTCCATCGGCTTGGTTCCGCGGAGGTCCGCGAGCATGTCTTCGATCGCCTGTCGTTGGTCGGGAGTTTCCTCGAACGGAAACCGGGCTTCGAACTCGCGGTACATGCCGTCGAGCTCGCCGTACGGCTTGCGCTGGTCGAGCTGGCGAGCTGCGTGGATGGCGAGTAGCTCCCTGGCCATTGCCAATACGGACTCGCGGGTCCTTTTCTTCGCCGTCTCCCAGCTCGTGCCACCCAGCTTGTCGAGGGTTGGTGCCGCGCCGCCGGCGCCGACGTACTTCTGCACCAGGTTGATGCGGTCGACTGGCAGATACAGCTTGTCGCCACCGGAGTACTCGAGGTGCAGGTAGTCGCCCTCCGTCTCGGCGACGCGGAGGTGTCGGAGGCCGTTGTAGCGGCCGACGCCGTGATCGAGGTGGACGACGTAGTCGCCGGCCTCGAGGGCATCCAGGTGCTCGAGCAGCTGCGACACCGACACCCGCCGGGCGGCGCGCTTGCGCGTTGCGCCGAAGATGTCGGCGTCGCTGATCAGCACCAAGTCGTCGTCGGGCAGTCGAAAGCCCTCCGAGAGCCGCCCGCGGATCGCGGTGATGCTGCCGGGTGCAAAAGGGATCTGGGCGATGGGCTCATCGGTGACGCGCGGGTTGACTCCGTGCCCCTCGAGCAGGCCGGTGAGCTTCTGCAGCCGCGAGTCACTGCCGGCGACGATGACCGCTTGTGTACCGGAGTCCGCCCATTCGCGCAGGCGTCTCGCGACCGGCCCGAAGCCCGAGCCGGAGCGATTGCCGCCCTCCGGCCGTAGATCGGCGGTTTGGTAACAGCGGAAGGTGAGCTTTCTCTCGTCGTCGGGGGAGAGCACGTCGAGTGTCTCCATCTCGATCAGGCGATGGCGGCCGAGCGCGGTGTGCCAGTCCGACGGCCGGGCATAGAGCGACTCGGGTGGTGGAAAGAATCGGTGCTCCGCGGTGCGCTCGTCGACGCGTCGTTCTATGTCGGACCAGATCCGGTCGAGGGCAGCGTCGACCTCGCCGGCTGCGTCGAGCCAGACGATCGTTTTTCGCGGTAGATGGTCGGCGAGTAACTCCAGCCGGTCCTCGAGATAGGGCAGGCATCGCTCGATTCCGGGAAACGAGGTCCCGCTGCTCAGTCCGCCGAGAATCGCCTCTCGTTCGTCGCGGTCGACGTCCAGTTCGAGTAGTCGCGCCTCGATCGAGCGCCGGACCTCGAGGGTGCCCGCCGCCGCGCCGTCGACCTCGTGCACCGGGAGTACGAGCACCTCCTCGAGGCTGTCCCCCAGGCGCTGGCTGACGATGTCGAAGTAGTGCAACCGCTCGACGACATCGCCGAACAACTCGATGCGGACCGGGTTGCCGTATCCAGTCGGGAACACGTCGACGATATCGCCGCGCGCCGCGAACTCGCCGCGGTCTTCGACCACCGACACGCGGTGAAATCCCCAGCGAGTCAGCTTCTCGGCGAGCTGGTCGCGGTCGAGCTCGTCACCTTCGACGATGTAGGCATATTGATCGGCAACTTTGGCCCGAGACAGCACTCGCAAGAGTAGCGACTCGGCAGTGGTAACGATGATTGGTGTGCTGCCGTGGCGGAGTTGGTAGAGAGCTTCGACGCGTGCTGCGACCACTTCGCGTGTCGGCGAACGATCCTCGAAGATGCCGACTTCCCAGTCCGGGAGCGTCGAGACCTGACGCTGCAGTGGCGTGGTCGTGTGGTCTTCCCCCAGGAACAGTCGAAGGTCGGAGGTCATTCTTTCGGCATCGCGGACCGATGCCGTGACGACGAGTGACGGTCGACCGAGGCTGCGATGGCAGCGGGCGACGGCAAGGGCGCGAGCCGCCGGACGCAGTCCTTGTAGCTGGAGTCGGCCCGGTGGCTTCTGCAGCCATGCCACTGCCTGCTCGACCAAACGGTTGAGCGCGCGCGTCTCCAGCAAGGTCGTCGGTGTCGAGTTGTCGGGCATGATTGGATTTCGTGCCGACCAACGAAAAGCGTGTCCCGCCGAGCGGCGCGGGCGGGCTCTTCGTTCGCCGACTTCACAGCGATCGGGTGCAGTCGCCGCCGGATCAGAGCTCGCTGTCGGCGAGGGCGCGGAAGGTGCGGTACAGGTCGATGAGGATTTCCGCATGTCGTTCGCTGAGCATCGGGTCGCGCTCGATTTCACGGACGACGTCGGACTCGTCCGCGTCCTGCGGGTCGAGTACTCCAGCCTGCAGGTTCAGGGTGTCCGCGGAGAGCCGTAGCGCACCGGCGAGCGATCCGAGGATTGCCCGGCTGGGCTGGCGAATCCCGCGTTCGATGTCGCTCAATAACGAGGTGGAGATCCCGGTCTGTTCCGCCACCTTGCGAAGTGACTTGTCGGCGAGGTTGCGCTGTAGGCGGACGTACTCGCCGATCGACTTCGGCTGTTTCGCCGCGGCCTTGCGCCGCGGCTTGCGTTTGGCCGTGGTTTTGCGGGGTTTTTTAGCGGTGGTCTTCGCTTTCGAACTCATCCTCGGTCTCCGTTCGGTTAACAGTCCGTTGAAAAACAGGTGTACAGGCGGAAACGAGGATTTTGGCGATCGGGCGTGGCGCGGATCCGGCATGCCACCCGAAGCCTTGGCGAAGGCCGGAGACAAAGTTGTTACGATGGTTGAGAATTCCGCAACGCAGCCCGAGCGTCAAAAGACAGTTTGCAGCGCGTGTCCTGTTTTTCAACGAGCCCTTAAGGCTGGCATTGCATTCGCACCAGATCAACCACCGGAAGTTACGCGGGCCGCCCGCTAGCGGTCGGTTGAAAAGCGGGTGTGCAGGCGAAAACGACGGTTTTGGTGCTCAGGCGTGGCGTGGATCCGGCATGCCACCCGAAGCCTTGGCGAAGGCCGGAGGCAAAGTTGTTACTTTTGCTGAGGATTCCGCAACGCAGCCCAAAGTTGGAGCGGCGACCCTGGAAGAGCGCCAAAAGACAGTTTTCAGCGCGCGTCCTGTCTGGCAACGGGCTGCTAGCCAATGGTGCCGATCATCCAGGCGAAGGCGAACTGGCACGCGAGTGTTCCGGCGAGGGCGCACGCCGGGCCGCCGCGGATGCCTCGCCGGCAGAGAAGGGCGCCGGTGATGGCCGCGACGACCGCGGCGAAGGCGGCGACCAAGGTTGCCGACAGGTCGGCGTCTGGTGCGATCGTCACGGAAACCGCCCATCCCCAGAAGACGGCGATCCCAATCAGCAGTGGAACCCCGGCCGGGTGGACGGAGGACGCTGAGAAGGCGGCAAGGGGAACCAGAGCCAACAATACTAGCAGGGCGAAGTTGAGAGATCGGGGGATGCTGGTTCCCGGGCTGCCGTAGCGGGCGCTGATGTCCGTTGCGACGCCGTGCCCACCTGGGCGGCCATCGGCGCCAAGGCTGACGATGTCGGCCCATTCGCCGCCTCGAGCTTGATAGATGAGCGGCCGGCCCCATGGGTCGTGTGGGATCTTGGGTATAAACCGGGGAACCAGTGCTGCCGTCCCCACCTGCGGGTCGGGGACATCGTGGTGATCGCGGCGGTAAAGCTCGACGGCGACGAAGACGGAGTGGGTCGTCTCGTGCGCGGCGTCATGTAACGCCCATTCGCCGAGGTCGCGCCCGAGGCCTAGTGCGACCATGTTGGCGAAGCCGAACAGGGTGAACGGGGTCAGGGCGAAGCCGACACAGATGATGAGCCAGTTTTGCGCCATTTCGACCGCAATGGTTCAGGGTTGCCGCTTGAGGATTCGGAACACCTTGCGCAGCCGAGCGGCCTGAGACTGCAGGGAGGCCGCGCGACTCGCTTCCTGAAGGACTTGGAAGACCTCGAGTTCGTCTGCTTCCGGGGCACCGCTATCGGGGCCTCCCAGCAGAGCGGCGATCTCTTCGACCAGCTTCTGCAACTCGGCGCGCGGGATCACTACATCCCCGCGCTGTAAGGTCCCGCTCCAGTTGGAGGCGTAGGGCTGCAGGATATGAAGAATCTTTTCGCTGCCGGGAGCGGTCGCCATGCGGCAGTATTTATATCATGCACTTCGAACATTAACGAATCTACCGCAGAACCCGACGAATCCGCCGCCGAGCCTGGCAGGTCTGGCGACCGGGCCGCGGGGCGCGGCGCCGGCCTGGTTGAATCGTTCCAAGGGGGCCAATTGCCCGGTGATTTTTGGATTGCTATTTGTACTCGCCGAGGAGTGTGCGTATGGCGACGATGATCACCGAAGAATGTATCAATTGCGGAGCTTGTGAGCCGGAGTGTCCCAACACCGCCATCTACCAGGGCGGCGTCGATTGGGAGCTCAACGGGACCACCGGGCCGGCGCTGGCCGCCGAGGTCTTCTACATCGTGCCGGAAAAATGCACGGAGTGTGTGGGCTTTCACGACGAGGAGGCGTGCGCGACCGTATGCCCGGTCGATGTTTGCATCCCCAACCCTGATATTCCTGAGACCGAGATCCAACTGATCGAGCGGGCCAAGCAACTACACCCCGACGTCACCTTTCCAGCGGAGTTCCCCTCGCGTTTCCGTGCCGGCGACGGGGAGGCAGCACCCGCAACGTCGGCTCCGGCTGGGTCGGCTCCGGCTGGGTCGGCTCCGGCCGGGTCTGCTACTGTGGCTGAGCCAACCGTTCAGACGGGGCCTTCTCTGAATCTGCCGTCGTTGGACACCTGGGACGTGCCGATCGATTGTTACGCCTGTGGCGGTAGCTACAGCGTCGCGTTCCGGCACTTGCGCAGTGGCAACGTCCTGCGCTGCCCGTTTTGTAAGGCTCAGCATGTCGTCACAACCAGCCTGCACAACCAGGTCGCCAAGGTGTTGCACGACTTTCACGTACGCTGGATGCGAGACTTCGAAGAAATGCGCGAGCGGCGGCAGAAGGAGTTGGACGAATTCGAGGCTCGTAAGAAGGCCGACCTAGAGGGGGTCAACGAGCGAATTCAGGCTCTCAGCAAGTCCGTGAAGGCACCTGGTGCGCCGAAGAAAAAGGCCTGGATCTTCGGTTGAGGCGGGCCCGGGCTGCAACGGAGCCAGGGCGCGATCGGTAGGGCAACTCGCGAATCGTACGGGCTCGCTCTCGACGTCGACGCGGACGCCCTGTGCCGTGCTCCGGGGCGCATTGGGTTTGGCGGTGGGCGGCGAAAAGGGTAACATACAGCGGCTCTGCCGTTGCCACTCACTGCGTGGTGGGGAGTGTGGGCTGAGGGGCACCCGGGTTTAGAGTTGTTGGGTTGGGTCGAGGGTATCGCGTGCGCAAACCGCCACCTCTGAAGGCAGGTCAAACGATCGGTGTGGTCGCTCCCGCGGCGGCAACCGATGCGGTCGCTGTGGAGTCGGGCGTGCGCCGCCTGCGCCAAGCGGGATACCGCGTGTGTGTCGGCGAGTCGGTGTTCCGTCGGGCTGGGTACCTGGCTGGCACCGATCGTGAGCGACTGGACGACTTGTTGCAAATGTTCGCGGATCCAGATGTGCGCGCGATCGTATGCGCTCGCGGCGGATACGGTTCGGGAAGGTTGTTGCCGCTCCTCGAGGCCGAGTTGGAGGTTGCCGATCCGAAGATCCTCGTCGGCTACAGCGATCTCACCTTCGTGTTGACCTACCTGACACAACGCTGCGACCTGGTTGCCTTCCATGGCCCGATGGTTTCCGACCTGGAAAGCCGGCCGCAGGCGTTGTCGGAGCTGTTATCTCTGCTCGGTGGTGACCGCACCGGCTGGAGTATGTCGGCCGCGACCATCGTCGAGCCGGGTACCGCCGAAGGCATGCTGACGGGTGGTTGTCTGTCGGCGCTGGTCGCGGCGCTCGGGACCCCGTTTGAAATCGCTACCACGGGCAAGCTCCTCTTCCTCGAGGATGTCAACGAGAAACCGTTTCGGATCGACCGAATGCTCACCCAGTTGCGCCAGGCGGGGAAGTTGGAAGACGTTGTCGGCGTGATTTTCGGCGAGATGCCGGGCTGTAGCGCCGACCCCCACGAGTCGGTCAAGGTGATCGATGTGATCCGCGCGCAGTTTGCGTCGGGCGGATACCCGGTGGCGGCTGGCGTGCCGAGCGGTCACGGGCGTGGCTGCGCAACGTTACCTCTCGGGATCAGGGCACGCCTCGCCGGCCAGCAGCTGACACTTCTCGAGTCGCCGCTGTCGGTTGGATGACGTCCCGGCAGTGGCCGCGTAGTCGGCAGCGAATGTGTCGGTGAGCCGGTGACTGGCCCGAGTGCGCATGTCGACGATGCGTTTGTCGCAGCGATCGAGGCGGGGGTTTTCCCCGGTGCGGTGCTGTTGGTTCGCGACCGCGATCAGGTCTGCGTCCGCGCCTATGGCAACCGGTCGCTCGAGCCCGAGGTCCGACCGATGGACGAAGCTACGATCTTTGACCTGTCGTCTCTGACCAAGCCGCTGGCGACGAGCGTGGCGATGATGCTGCTGGTCAGCGACGGGGGACTGTGGTTGGGCGACCGGGTGACGCGGTTCTTCCACGACTTCGGTGTCTACGGAAAGACGCGCATCACCTTGCGGCACTTGTTGAGCCACTGCTCTGGGCTGGCCGCTTGGCGACCGTTCTTCAAGCAGATCCAGAAGATCGAACAGCGCGGCGATAAGGCCGATTTTCTCGGCAGTGACAGCGCCAAGCAGTTCGTCTATCAGGAGATCTGTCGCGAGCGGCCGGAGGCGGCGCCGGCCACGCGCGCGGTGTACAGCGATCTCGGATTTATCCTACTCGGCGCCGTCGTCGAAGCGGTCAGCGGCACATCGCTCGACCGCTACTGTCGCGAGCGTATTTTCAAGCCACTGGGGCTGCGCTCGACCTCGTTCATCGATTTGACGACGGTTCGCGCTCGGCGGAGCGAGCCACTCGCGGAGACCATCGCGCCGACGGAAAACTGCCCCTGGCGCAAGCGCGTGCTGTGTGGTGCAGTGCACGACGACAACGCCTACGCGATGGGGGGAGTGGCCGGGCACGCCGGGTTGTTCGGTTCGGCACGCGACGTTGATGTCCTGTTGACGCGATTGCGCTCGGCGTGGCTGGGCCACGACGAGTGGATTCCCACGCCGGTGGTGCGTGAGTTTTGGAGGATCGACGGCGCGGTGCGCGATTCGACCTGGGCGCTCGGTTGGGATACTCCGTCGGCGACGCGGTCGAGTGCCGGTGTGCGATTTTCGAAGAATACGGTTGGTCACCTCGGTTTCACGGGTACGTCGGTGTGGGTTGACCTCGAGCGTGGTTGCCATGTGGTCTTGCTCACCAACCGGGTGCATCCGTCGCGCGGTAACGAATCGATCCGCCAGTTTCGGCCGATGATTCACGATCGCATCAACGAAGAACTGGAACGACGGCGAGCGTCGCTGGATCCGGGTACGGCGAGATGACCGCGGCTGTCGATAGCAAGGGTCGTCCCGCGTCGATTGGACGCGGCGAGGTCGATTGGCGAACTGTCGAATCGGTTCATCTCATCGCTGTCGCCGGGGTCGGCATGACTGGCCTCGCCGGCCTTCTGAAGGCGCGGGGCTTTGGCGTGCGCGGCTCGGACGAACACGTCTATCCGCCGATGAGCGACGTGCTCGACGATCTGGGGATCGAGATACTCGAAGGGTTCCGCCCGGAAAATCTCGATCCGCGGCCGGATCTGGTGATCGTCGGCAACAAGATCTCGCGTGGCAATCCCGAGGCCGAGGCGCTGCTCGAATCGAATCTGCCGTACCGATCGATGCCGTCGGCACTGGGCGAGTTGTTCCTCGCCGACAAACGCTCGCTGGTCGTCGCGGGGACGCACGGCAAGTCGACGTCGACGGCGATGCTGGCCACGGTCCTGCGCAGCGCCGGTCGTGATCCGAGCATGATGGTCGGTGGTCATGCGCTCGATTTCGGCGGGAATTTCACCCTCGGTGCGGGGCCACACTTCGCGATCGAGGGCGACGAGTACGACAGCGCCTTTTTCGACAAGCGGCCGAAATTCGTTCACTACCGTCCGGACGCGGCGATCCTCACTGCGGTCGAGTTCGATCACGCCGACATTTACGCCGACCTCGACTCGATCAAGAGCTCGTTTCGCGAGTTCGTCGAATTGCTGCCGCGCGATGCTCCCCTGGTAGTCAATGCCAATTTTCCCCATGCGGTCGAGATCGCTGGCGAGGCGGTGCATTGCCGTGTTGAGTATTACGCTGGCGAGAACGCCGAGTGGGTCTATGACTCGTTGCGCGACACCGGGGAGCGAACGGTGTTCAGGGTGCGGCACGGCGGCGTCGAAGAAGGTGAAGTGGCGCTGCGCTCTCCCGGAACGATCAACGTGTGGAACGCGATGGGGGTCTATGTTCTGGCCCGCGTCGAGGGACTCAGCCACGCGGAGGCGGCGGCCGGACTGGAGAGCTTCCGCGGCGTGGCGCGGCGCCAGGAGTTGGTCGGAGTTTTCGCCGGGGTGACCCTGATCGACGATTTTGCCCATCACCCGACGGCCGTCGAAGGCGTGCTCGGGGCCCTGCGCGAACGCTACCCGGGAAGCCGGCTGTGGGCGTTGTTCGAGCCCCGCTCGAACACCAGTCGGCGCTCCGTGTTCCAAGAGGACTACGCTCGGGCTCTCGGCCACGCCGACCGCGTGGTGGTTGCCGATGTATTCCGCAAGCAGACCGATGTCGTCGACTCGGAACACGAGCTATCGACCGAGCGACTGGTACGCGATCTACGCCAGGGCGGTGGCGACGCCGCCGTGGCGGAGGATGCTGCGGCAGTTTCAACCATTGTTCTAAAACAGGCCCGTGCTGGTGATGTAGTCGTGATGATGTCGAACGGGGCGTTCGGCGGCCTGCGCGGCCTACTCGAATCGGGCTTGCGCTCTCGTCGATAGTCGGACGCCTGGCGGTCTGCGGAGGCAGCTGATTCAGATTGCCGGTATGCTGGGAAAATCCCCCAGAACCTTGATGGATCTTGCCAAAATCTATTGACTTAACGGGTGCCGAGCCTGCTACATGTCGTGCATGAGTGCACGGTGGCCGGGTGTTGGCGCTGGTTTCGGTGCGTCGGGCACGTGCGGCCTTCCGCTATTGTCGCGCGGCAATCACCCAGGGGCGTTGCAGGCGCCGGCAAGAGTGCGAGCAATTCATTGATTTTGGGTTGCGGCTTGGGCGAGAGTGTTAGCGATACATCCACCATCTATCGCTGAAAATTGAACGTAGGATCGATTCCGGGGGGAACGATGTCACACGACGTAGATCCGCGGCATGGGCAATTGCTCACGTCGGTTTTTTGGGGGCGACGCATCGGCTTGATTTTGGGCTGCTGGCTGACGGTGTGGTCAGCTGTGCCTTCTTACGCCACGCACCTCCGCTATTTGCACGTCACGTGGGTGTCGAGAATGGATCTCGACCCCAACGCGATTGACTTCACCGTGCAGGCGGTATGGCGGCGTTCCGCGTTCACGACGCAGAACGATCGCTGTATCGACTTGGCCACGCTCCTCGACGTTCCCTGTAGAGGCGCCGATGGACGGGCGAAAGTCGGCGATGTCATCCACGAGCGACAAGGCAACACGAGGTTCGACCCCGGCGATTCGAGTGGCCTCATCGGCGGTCCCGGTACTCTTTCCAACGCGCTGCTGTTTCTGGTGACTTCAGTCGACGTGCAGAACGACTGGCTGTTTTGCGTCGCGCTCGATCCGGCCAGCCTGCCGGCGGCGTCCGGCCCGTACGACACCGCGATCACGCATATCTACGCGAGTCCGGGTGACCGCACGGCAGAGCTCACCGACTGTTGTCGATTGAGCGGGTGTCGAGCGCCGAACGCGCACATGAACAATCCCGATGCTGGCTATCGGGTGGAAACGCGCGTCAACGTAGGCAGCGGCAAGAGCTCGCCGGTGTCGAACCTTCCGCCGATCGTGCTTTGCCCCGACAGCGGTTTGTGCCAGTTCTCGATTCCCGTGTCCGACGATGATCTCGACCCAGTATCGTTTCGTCTGGCGACCAATTCGGAGGCGGGCATCGCTCAGCCGGGCGCGCCACAGTGCCCGAACTCTGCGACGGTGGACGCAACCACCGGAGTCTACACATGGGATACGAGTGGCTGTCTATCGGCCGGCGATCCGGGCCCGGACCCGCCCGCCGGCGGTTGCAGCGAGCCTACCTACAACACGCTGTACTCGACCCAGGTGATGATCGAGGAAGCTCCCGGCGGCAGCCGTGTCGCCCTTGATTTTCTGATCCAGCTGGTCCCGACGTGCCAGCTCGGCAACAGCGATCCGGTATTCGACGGTGCGACCCCGGCGTGTGGGACGACGCTGTCGACCAACCCGGGTAGCAATATTTCCTTCGCTGTCCAGGCTTCCGACCTCGACGTTTCGGACCAGGTCGAGCTCAACGCCACCGGAATCCCGACTGGTGCCGGGATGAGTCCGGCTCTGCCGACGACGGGCCAACCTGCGCTATCGACCTTCTCGTGGACTCCGACGCTCCAGCAACAGGGACAACACGTCGTCGTCTTCAACGCGGTCGATGGATGTGGCTCGCAGACCCTGTGCAGCATCACTATCGATGTCAGTTTCGAGATCTGCGATGACGGCGTCGACAACGATGGCGACATGCTGACCGACTGCGCCGACCCCGACTGTGCGGCGACGCCGTGCGACGACGGGTTGTTTTGTACGGATGGCGACCAGTGCATGGCAGGGATATGCTCCGGAACGGCCCGGGATTGCGATGATGGCAACGAGTGTACCATCGACTCCTG
>Ga0114931_10002139_pt1 | contig 25165 bp, 25 predicted proteins | sample 2SBtaG_FD_89579 | JGI IMG/M metagenome (GOLD analysis project Ga0114931, IMG submission 89579) | Deep subsurface microbial communities from Kolumbo volcano to uncover new lineages of life (NeLLi) - 2SBTROV14_V59a metaG | ecosystem: Environmental > Aquatic > Marine > Volcanic | place: Kolumbo... | reverse complement strand
AAGCATGACTGTGCCCTCTTCTCAGTCGTCGTCATCTCGCAGCACTTGTGCTTCGCCAAGCAATTTGCCAAACGTAAGGTTGTCGATACCACGCGTTGTGTTCAGGTAGCTGAAGTCGTAGCCGAGAAGAGTGCCAGTCTTGGCAATTACACTACTCGCGGAGCGCCCCATTTTCTCAGCGATCTCCACAATTGGCTCATCTTCGTCTATCAACTCGTAAAGCAACTCAATGTCCTCTTCTACCCAAAGCTTTCCATGGTTCTTGGGCAGTCCCTTCTTCTGGCGTATGTGCTTTTCGTAAAAGACAGCCACGGGTCCGTAGTGCATATCCCCTAGCCAATCTTCATGGTCTAGGGGATCAACCTCGACCCAGCGAGACGAATAGGTCCAGAGGAGCCATGCTTTGTTAGCGTAAGTCACCAAGTACGGACCTTTTTCGAGGCGGCAGACGCTAACGTCTGGGTTTCTTCGCAGTAAGCTGAGTTTGAGCCCATCGATCATTTATCAAAACACGACGGTCGGATTCGCAAAATGGGAGTTATAGTCCGTGGAATCATAGGCAGCACGACATGATAGTTCAACAATTTAGGGTGAACTGTGTATGTCTGCGCGGCGACTCAAGGCGTTTGGAAGAAAAGTCAGAAAGGTCCGAAAGGATCAGGGGCTCTCACAAGAAGCACTTGCGGCTCGAGCAAACCTCGATCGCAGCTACATGGGGCATATCGAGCGCGGCGAGAAGAACGTGACGCTGACAAAGATCTACCAAATTTCGGATGCCCTGGGCGTGAGTCCGAGAGATCTTTTTCCGTAGAAATTGTTTGGTTGGTTCGGGGGTTCTTCGTGTACCATTGCTCGCCGATCTCGCGAGAGTGTAAAGAATCGGCGCTGATGTGTGACTGAACTTTACAGTTTCCCATATTTAGGCAAGAGGTACTCTGTGTTAGTGAATTGTTTTTATTCTGTTTTTTCCAGAAACTTGACACATCTCAAGTACACAGAATCCTTGTAGGAGATCGTGGTCGCGATCCTGGGATCGCTCCTACGGGCTTGGATGAAGCTGTACATCAAAACGATGGGCTGCCAGATGAACGAGTATGACTCGGACAAAATGGCGGATGTTCTGCGTGAGTCGCACGGTTACGAGTTGACCGATGCACCCGAGAATGCCGACCTGTTGCTCGTCAATACCTGTTCGATTCGCGAGAAGGCACAGGAAAAGGTTTTCTCAGAGCTTGGCCGCTGGCGCAAACTCAAACAGTTAAACCCCAACATCAAGATCGGTGTTGGCGGCTGCGTCGCGAGCCAGGAAGGCGAGGGCATTACCAAACGGGCACCGTTTGTCGACGTCGTCTTCGGTCCGCAGACTTTGCACCGCCTGCCACAGTTGATCGATAGTGCGCAGCAGCAAAAACAGTCGGTGGTGGATATTTCCTTTCCCGAAATCGAAAAGTTCGACTGCCTGCCCGAACCGCGTGCTGAGGGACCAACTGCATTCGTATCCGTCATGGAAGGCTGCAGCAAATATTGCAGCTTCTGTGTTGTGCCGTATACGCGGGGTGAGGAGATCAACCGGCCGTTCGACGATGTGATCGCAGAGGTCGCAACTCTTGCGCAACAAGGTGTACGCGAGGTCAATTTGCTGGGACAGAATGTCAACGCCTATCGTGGGCCGATGCACGACGGACAAATCGCGGATCTGGCGACGCTGATTTACTACGTCGCCGAGATCGAGGGTATTGGCCGTATTCGATTTACGACCTCGCATCCCGTCGAGTTTACCGACAGCCTGATCCAGGCGTATGCGGAGGTACCCAAGCTCGCGAGCTACCTGCACTTGCCAGTGCAGCACGGCTCGGACCGGATTCTGGCGGCGATGAAGCGCGGCCACACCATCCTCGAATACAAGCAAAAGATTCGCAAGTTGCGCGCCGCACGCCCCGATCTTTCGCTGTCATCCGATTTTATTCTCGGCTTCCCGGGCGAGACGGACAGGGACTTTGAAGAGCTGATGAATTTGCTGGCCGAGATGGATTTCGATCAGTCCTTCAGCTTTATCTACAGCGCGCGTCCCGGTACGCCGGCTGCGAACCTGGCGGATGACACGCCGATGCAGGTAAAAAAGCAACGTCTGCAATTACTGCAATCACGCATCAATCAGCAGGCGATGGAGATCAGTCGCGCCATGATTGGCAAGACAGAGAGCGTTCTGGTCGAGAAGTTGTCCAGAAAGAGCGCAACGCAGGTTTCCGGACGCACGGAGAATAATCGCTGGGTTAATTTCGACGCCGATGTATCGTTGATCGGTCAATTCGTCGACGTCGTGATTACCGAAGCGTTGCCAAATTCATTACGCGGACGCCTTGCGCACAAATCAGCGGCGGCGTAATCTATCAGGCAATGATCTATTGTCAGAATAGATTTTTCGTCATCGCCCGTTGCCGGCATGACACAGCTCCTGTCTTCCTGACAGGCGGCTTTCTGCGCAGAGGTTTTAAGTACAGATTTTGAGTGCTGTCCAGATTTCTCGGGACGTAGTTCTCGAGCCCGCCGATAACAACCGCCTGGCCAACTTGTGCGGCCAGTTTGATGAACACTTACGACAGATTGAACGTCGCCTCGATGTTGAAATTGCCAGTCGCGGCAACCGCTTTCGTGTGACCGGGCGTCCAGGTGCAGCACAAGTTGGCGGTGACGTCTTGTTATCGCTGTTTGCGATGACGGACCAGGAACGACTGGATCCCGAACGTGTTCACATGATGTTGCAGGAGTCATTTATGGACAACGCTGAAGCGAGCGCAGGCAATGACGCGCCTGAGGTGGCGAATGATGATGTCGTCACCATACAAACACGCCGCAAATTGATTCGCCCACGCGGTGCCAATCAGGCTTTGTATATGCGCAGAATTCGCGATCATGACCTGGCATTCGGAATTGGCCCGGCCGGTACGGGAAAAACCTACCTGGCCGTGGCGAGTGCCGTCGATGCGCTGGAAAATGAGCAGGTGCGCAGGATTGTACTCGTGCGACCTGCGGTTGAGGCGGGTGAGCGCCTGGGATTCCTGCCTGGCGATTTGTCACAGAAAGTCGATCCTTATCTGCGACCGATGTACGACGCTCTTTATGACATGATCGGTGCGGAACGCGTTACCCGGCTCATTGAACGCAACGTCATCGAAATCGCGCCGTTGGCATTCATGCGCGGCCGGTCGTTGAATGAGTCCTATGTGATTCTCGACGAAGCACAAAATACGAGCGTCGAGCAGATGAAAATGTTTCTTACACGAATTGGCTTTGGATCTCGCGCGGTTGTGACCGGTGATATCACGCAAATCGATTTGCCGTCCGGCCAGACGTCCGGACTCAGGAATGCAGCCGACGTACTGAAAGGTGTCGCAGGTGTTTCGTTCACCTATTTCACGCCGAAGGATGTCGTGCGCCACGAACTCGTGCAACGCATCGTCGAAGCCTACGAGACCGATGAACGCGCGAGTTGATGTTCAACTCGCCGCAGACGATGAGTCTGTACCAACCGCGGAGGACATGGCGCTTTGGGTTAATCGTACACTGAGTGCCGCGGATGCTTCGAGTGTGGCCGAAGTATCAGTACGGGTCGTTGACGCAACTGAGATGCGACGGTTGAACATGGAATTCCGCGATCAGGACAAAGCAACCAATGTGTTGTCGTTTCCGACGGGTGATCTTGACGGTCTTCCCGCCGATGCACAATTGCCCCTCGGTGACATTGTGGTTTGTGCCGCGGTCGTCGCGGATGAGGCAGAGCAGCAAGGCAAGCCGGTTGGAGAACACTGGGCCCACATGATCGTTCATGGGACCTTGCATTTGCTGGGTTTCGATCACGAGAATGATAGCGATGCCGCAGATATGGAGGGCCTGGAAATACAGATTTTAGCCGACCACGGGATCGCCAACCCCTATAGAGAGTCACCTGCAGAGAACTGATACACTAGTCACTTGTCGGACCGCAATCTACTATGAACGAAAAACCTCCAAGTACCGGCGGCTCGGGTACAACCGGACTGGTAGCGCGCGTAATGCGGGCGATCAAGGGCGAACCCTGGAGCCGCGATGAAATTCAAACCTTTATCCAGGACGATGTCGAACTGGACGCTGAAGAGAAAAGCATGCTCTCCGGTGTACTGGAGGTATCCGAGATCCAGGTTCGCGAGGTCATGGTGCCGCGATCACAAATGGTCGTAATCGATATTGAAGATGAATTCACCGATACACTGAAGCTAATCGTCGAATCCGGGCATTCACGTTTTCCGGTCATTGGCGAAGACCGTGACGAGGTGCTCGGTATTTTGCTGGCCAAAGACCTGCTTCGCTATTACGGTAGCGACGAGGCCAAAGAACTTACGATCAAAAAAATGTTACGGCCGGCTACGCTTATCCCGGAATCCAAACGTCTTAACGCATTGCTGAAAGAATTTCGTGCCAGTCACAATCATATGGCGATCGTTGTCGATGAATACGGCGGTGTTGCCGGTTTGTTAACGATTGAAGACGTGCTCGAAGAGATCGTTGGCGAAATCGATGACGAACACGATCGAGAGGAAGCAGAGTTCATTCGTCCGGACGGAGACCGTAATGGCAAACCGAGTTTTGCGGTTCGCGCACTGACCCGCATCGAAGACTTTAACGAATTCTTCGATTGCCAGTTGCAGGACGAAGAATACGATACCATCGGTGGTCTTGTGCTGCATGAACTGGGACGGCTGCCTCGCCGCGGAGAAAAAGTTGAATTTGGTGGATTCGAATTTGCGGTCATCAAGGCCGATGAACGTCGTATTGATACCTTGCAGGTGCAACGCGACGGTGGTTGATGCCTGTGGCCAATAGGAAGAACCGGAACTTTCTGTTTTCCCTGACGGCTGATCGGCCGATAGTGAGCCGCGTTCTGGTATTTGTCATTGGCTGCGCAACAACATTGGTTTTCGCACCAGCGCAGTGGGCATTTCTGGCACCCTTGCTCACCTTGCCACTGCTATTCATTGCACTATCGGTTTCTCCCAGAGACGCAGCCGCACATTTCTTCTGGTTTGGCTTCGGATTATTTCTTACCGGCACCTACTGGATCTACACATCTGTTCATGTCTTCGGCCACGCCGCGTTGTGGATAGCAATTCTCCTGATGGTCGGCTTGTCGTTGATCATGGCCACCTTCCTCTGGCTGGCCGGTTGGGTGACATCACGCCTGTCTCACGGCGAGCCCTGGCGCTTGTTCTTTGTCGGCCCGGCTGCATGGGTTCTGGTTGAGTGGTTACGTGGCTGGGTGCTGACCGGGTTTCCCTGGCTGGCGCAGGGTTACGGACAGATTGATACGGCACTGGCAGGATGGGCACCGTTACTGGGCGTTTACGGCGTGTCACTCATGTTGCTGCTCAGCACGGCCGCAATCCTCGCCGCAATCATGACAACCGGCAGACAGCGACTCATCGCGTTAGCGCTCATTGTCGTGCCGTGGATTGGTGGCAGCATCCTCGGTGGCATTGAATGGACAGAGCCGTACGGCAAGGCAATTCGTACCACCATCGTTCAGGCGGGCGTTTCGCAGGATCAGAAATGGCAACCCTCGCAACGACGAGCGATACTCGATTTCTACCGCAGCTCAACCTTGAGCGTGCCGGATAGTGAACTGGTCATCTGGCCGGAAGTTTCAATACCTGCGCTACAGACCCAGGTCGCAGACTATCTGGATATAGTCGACGGGGACGCCCGTCGCAATCGCCAGACGGTACTGCTTGGAATCCTCGAAATCAGTACCGATCGAAGTACAGAAGAACAGATCTTTAACAGCGTGCTTCTCCTCGGTGGCGAAGAGCGGCAGTTCTATCGCAAGCGGCATCTGGTACCTTTTGGTGAGTATTTTCCGGTTCCCGCCGGTGTTCGGGAGTGGATGAAGATGCAGAATCTTCCCTATTCCGATCTCGCGGCCGGTCGCGATATTCAACCGCTGCTGACGGCGGCAAACGGTGCCAGGTTCGCCGTCGCGGTGTGCTATGAGGATGCCTATGCCTCCGAGCAGATGTACGCGTTCCCGGGGGCTGATATTTTCATCAATGTCAGCAACGATGCATGGTTCGGCGATTCGATTGCACCGCACCAGCATCTGCAGATCGCCCGAATGCTGGCGCTCGAATTCGGTCGCTATACAGTGCGCTCGACCAACACCGGTATCAGTGCCTTCATCGGGCCAGAAGGTGATTTGCTGAAAATTGGCAAGCAGTTCGAAGAAGAAATCATGACTGCCGATATCTACTCGTACCGGGGCACGACCTTTTACGCCGACTATGGTAACTGGCCCATCCTCTGTATCTGCTTCCTGATACTGGGCATTTTCTGGGTCCGTAGTCGTACCGGGATCTGACAGGGCCTCGTAAAGCTTCGCGTGGCTGCTGCGAATTGCGGTCTGTTCATGTAGGCTTGCGGGTTTTCACGGCACGAAGACGCACGACATCCATGAGCACCTCTTACAATCCCGAAGCCGTTGAGCTGGCTGCCCAGAAGTACTGGGATGACGCTCGCTGTTTCGAGGTCGGCGAAGAAACCGACAAGGACAAATTTTATTGCCTGACCATGTTTCCATACCCCAGTGGAAAGCTGCATATGGGCCATGTCCGCGTGTTCACCATCAACGACGTCATCGCTCGTTATCAGCGTCTGCAGGGAAAGCACGTCCTGCAACCGATGGGTTGGGACGCATTTGGCATGCCCGCCGAGAATGCGGCGATCAAACGCGGTATTCCGCCGGCCCAATGGACCTACAGCAATATCGAGGACATGCGCGGCCAGTTCAAACGACTGGGGTATGCCTACGACTGGACGCGCGAAGTCACTACCTGTCGCCCTGAGTATTATCGTTGGGAACAGTGGCTGTTTACGAAAATGTTCGAAAAGGGCCTCGTGTACCGCAAGAACTCAGTCGTCAACTGGGACCCCGTGGATCAAACGGTGCTCGCGAACGAGCAGGTTATCGATGGCCGCGGCTGGCGTTCTGACGCGCTGGTCGAGCGCCGGGAAATTCCACAATGGTTCATGAAAATAACCAGCTATGCCGACGAGTTGCTCTATGAACTGGAGCGCATGCCGGGTTGGCCCGACTCGGTCAAGACCATGCAGCGCAACTGGATAGGGCGGTCCGAGGGTGTTGAGCTGTCCTTCGATGTCAGCGGCGAAGATGAGCCCCTGACGGTTTATACGACGCGTCCGGATACGCTGATGGGCGTGACCTACATGGCAGTCGCTGCAGAACACCCGTTGGCCGGCAAAGCCGCGGCAACAAACCCCGATGTTGCGACATTCATCCAGGAGTGCAAACAAACCGACGCACAGGAAGCGACGCTGGAAACAATGGAGAAGAAGGGCATGGCGCTCGGCATCTCCGCAATCCACCCGCTGACGGGTGAAGAGGTCCCGTTGTGGGTCGCGAACTTCGTACTCATGAGCTATGGCACCGGTGCGGTTATGGCAGTGCCAGGTCACGATGCACGCGACTGGGAATTTGCGAAGAAACACGATTTGCCGATCAGGCAGGTCATCGCACCTGCCGATGGCGCCGAGGTCGACATCGACGCGGCCGCGTATCTCGAGCACGGCGTACTCGTGAACTCGGGCGAATACGACGGGCTGGATTTCGATGCGGCGTTCAATGCCATTGCCGACCACTTCGAGCAAACAGGACGCGGCAGTCGCAGGGTCAACTACCGCTTGCGTGACTGGGGCGTTTCCCGGCAACGTTACTGGGGCACGCCGATACCGATTATCTACTGCGAGGATTGTGATGCAGTGCCCGTGCCGGAAGATCAGTTGCCGGTGGTGTTGCCTGAAGATGTGGAGGTTAAAGGCACCGGGTCCCCGCTGAAGGATATGCCGGATTTCGTCAATGTGCCTTGCCCGAAGTGCGGCAAAGACGCACGCCGCGAGACGGACACTTTCGATACCTTTGTAGAGTCCTCCTGGTACTTCGCACGTTACACCTGTCCGGACAACGATAAGGCAATGCTCGATGATCGTGCAAAGTACTGGATGCCGGTTGATCAATACACAGGAGGTATCGAGCACGCGATCCTGCACCTCCTGTATTCACGGTTTTTCCAGCGCGTCATGCGCGATGAAGGTCTTAGCGACTTGTCGGAACCGTTCACGAACCTGCTGACACAGGGTATGGTGTTGAAAGATGGTGCCAAGATGTCCAAGGCGAAAGGCAATACGGTCGATCCGGCCGAACTCATTGAGAAATACGGTGCCGATACGGTACGCCTTTTCATGATGTTTGCCGCACCGTCGGAGCAGGCGCTGGAGTGGTCGGATGACGGCGTGCAGGGAAGCCACCGGTTCCTGAAGCGTTTCTGGAGTGCGGTCGTTGATCACGCTGCGAGGGGGCCGGCGGGTGAAGTAGATGCCAGTGTACTGAACAACGAGCAGAAAGAACTGCGTCGTAAGACACATACGACCATCGCGAAAATCAGCGACGATATCGGCCGCCGCCACAGTTTTAATACGGCGGTTGCAGCATCAATGGAGTTGTTGAATGCAGTGAACAAACTAGGCGATGATTCAGACGCCGGTCGTGCCGTCAAGCGTGAGTCGCTGGAGGCCGTTGTCGTAATGCTCTCACCGATGGTGCCGCACATTTGTCACGCGCTGTGGCAGGAGCTCGGCCACGAATCGGCGTTAATCGATTAGCGCTGGCCGCTTGTTGACGAGAGCGCTTTGGAACTCGAATTGCTGGAGATGGTAGTGCAGGTCAATGGCAAATTGCGTGGACGTATTTCGGTTGCTGTCGATGCAGCCAAAGACGTCATTGAGGCACAGGCACTTGCTGATGAAAATGTACAGCGCTTTATTGCTGGCAATGACGTCCGCAAAGTCATCGTCGTGCCGGGTCGACTGGTCAATATCGTTGTTTAGGATCATCCGCCCAGCGCTGCTGATGCTGGCTTCAGCCAGCCTGACGGCATGCGGATTCCACTTGCAGGGGGCATTTACCACGCCGGCAGGGATGGAACGGACCTATATCGCGGCCGGCGACCGCTACAGCCTGTTTTTCCGCGAGTTCGAAGCACAACTGCGTGCGGCAGGTGTTGAATTGGCTGATTCTGCAGCGGATGCGACGGCGACATTCACGATATCGCTTGACGATACGTCACGCCGAGTGTTGTCCGTTTCGGCACGCAACGTACCGACTGAATATGAAGTTTACTATACGCTTACCTACAGCCTCGATGCAGGATCGAGCAATCTGCTGCCACGGCAGACCCTGACGTTGACGCGAGACTACCTGTACGACTCAACACTGGTGTTAGGTAAGGCGCACGAAGAAGAATTGCTCCGTAAGGCGATCGTTCAGGATCTCGTGCGCATTGTCATGAAGCAGATATCCACGCTCTGATTCTCCATGTTGCTGGTCTCAGACGTACCGCGCAGGGCCCTGGAATCGCTACTGCAGCGCTACGGTCTTGAATTCGTTCAGCTACAAGCCGATGCCGAGATTAGCGGCAGTTTCTGGGGTGACCCGGAAGCGGGCATCGTCAGCCACAGCGTATACGTGCGCGGTGACACGCCGGTCCATTCACTACTGCATGAAACCTGCCACGTCATTTGTATGACAGAGGAGCGCCGTGCGTGTCTTGATCGCGATGCCGGGGGTGATGATCTTGAGGAAGCCGCTGTATGTTATCTGCAGGTGCTGCTGGCCGACCAGATTGACGGCGCCGGTCGGGACAGGCTCATGCTCGATATGGATGCCTGGGGCTACAGCTTTCGTTTTGGAAATACGCGTGCCTGGTTCGAGCACGACGCCGAAGATGCCAAAGAGTTTCTTATGAATCATGGACTTCTGGATGCGGCGGGTAAGGCGACATTCAGACTGCGTCAATAGGTCGGCTGAGTGTATAGTTTGGCATGGCCTGGATACGCTACCTTTTGTACTTCATTGTTATCGCGTTCATAACGTGGGCATTGACGCAGATGGAAATTGCCGCTCCGGGTAGCCTGAACCTGGTTGTCCCGCCGGATGCAAGTGGAGGCCTGGGCAGCAGCGAATTTTCGCCCGTCGAGATTATCCAGATCATTATTCTCGGTATGTGCGGTGCCATCCTCTGGTGGGTGACCCGCTACTGCCCATCGCAACGACCCATCGCCATCCCCCTGGGTGGTGTGGCGCTGGCGTTTCTGATTCGCGAGCTCGACTACCTTCTGGATCGCTTCGTCATCGACAACCTGCGGCAGGTGATCATTGTGGTGATCGCAGCGCTGGTGATTGTTTATATGCTCAGAACCCGCAGGCGCGCGCAGATTGCGCTCGCGCGCATCTGGCCGTCACCGGGCCTCACCCTCCTGTTCGCCGGTGCCGTCATCCTGCTTGCATTCGTGCGACTGGTCGGTCAGGAACCGCTGTGGATGGCGATACTCGGTGACGACTACACGAGAATCATCAAGCTCGCGGTCGAGGGGTTTATCGAGCTGCTCGGTTACTTCCTGTGGATGATCGGCACGATCGAATATGCCTTTCAGGCCAGGGCCATCGCGATGGCGGAACCGCAACCGGCAGCGCGGCGCCGGCGGGACAAGCGGCGCCACGATGCGGAAGGCCGGTTCTAGACTACTGTAGGAGCGCGTCTCACGCGCGACCCTCATTACGATCATCACACACGTCGGTCGACAGACTGTTTACTGGAATGGCTCGCTACGCTGCGCTTTATTTCCTGTAAACAGTCTCTCGACCGCCGCCTGCCGGGAAATCAGGTGACAGTGACCTTGTATCGCGCGTGAGACGCGCTCCTACAGAATAGTTGGGTTGGGGGCGTCGCCGTAGACCTCTTCCGGATCGAAGACCTTCTCGGTTTCTGTCCATTCGAGATCGACGTGACCGTCCCTTTGCTTGCCTTCGAAGTCCAGGCCCACCGGGACTTTGCGGTAGAAGCAGCTGCGGTAGCCGACATGACAGCTCGCACCGCCGCTGACATTCACTCGCAGCCAGATGCAGTCCTGGTCATCGTCAACCAGTAGTTCCCGGACTGTTTGCACGAGGCCGCTGCTTGCGCCTTTGTGCCACAGCACCTGGCGACTGCGGCTGTAGTAATGCGCCTCAGCCGTTGCGATTGTGAGTTGCAGCGCCTCGGCGTTCATATAGCCCTGCATGAGCAGCTCGCCGCTGTCGGCATCCGTCGTTACGACGGTGATAAGTCCACGTGCATCGAATTTCGGCGCGAGGTCGTTGCCTTCCTCAACCTGTTCGATTGTATTGCGGGCCTTGAATCTGACGGGCGCGACAGTCATTACGGGACCTTGGTGTGAATTTGCCGGGCCGAAAGAATACCGAGCGTAGCGACCGGCAGCAATATTGTTATCATTGCATCCTTTGACAGGCCGAGCCGCCAGACCATGACCCTACAGTTTCACGACACGCTTCAGGGCAGGAAAGTCCCCTTCGAACCGCTCAAGGAAGGCGAGGTGACGATGTACCTGTGTGGGCCGACGGTATACAACTATGCGCATATCGGCAACGCGAGGCCGGCGGTAGTCTTCGACCTGCTGGCCCGCTTGCTGCGGCGTAGCTACAAACTGACATTCGCGCGCAATATCACGGATGTCGACGACAAGATCAATGCGGCATCCGTCGAGAGCGGCAAACCCATCGAGGAAATCACCGCGCGCTTTATCAAGGCCTACAACGATGATATGGCGGCACTCGGCGTGCGCCCACCGGACGTCGAGCCACGTGCAACACAGCACATTGCCGAAATGATTGCGATGATCGAGACGCTTATCGAGAACGGCTGTGCCTACGAGGCTGAGAGTCACGTGTTATTCGATGTGTCAGCCGACGCAGACTACGGCACGCTCTCGAAACGCGATCTCAGGGAAATGATTGCCGGTGCGCGCATCGAGGTAGCCCCCTACAAGAAGGCGCCGCAGGATTTTGTGCTGTGGAAGCCGTCGACGTCGGAACTGCCGGGCTGGGATTCACCGTGGGGCCGGGGGCGGCCGGGCTGGCACATCGAGTGCTCCGCGATGGCCGAAAAGCATCTGGGTGACACGATCGATATTCATGCCGGCGGCCGTGACCTTGTTTTTCCACACCACGAAAATGAGATGGCGCAAAGTTGCTGTGCGCACGATGGTGCGCCATTCGCTCGTTACTGGCTGCACAATGGATTTCTCAGCATGGACCAGACCAAGATGTCGAAATCATTGGGTAACGTGCTGCTGGTACACGATCTGATCAAGACGGTTCCCGGCGAGGTCATACGCCTGGCGTTGTTAGGCGCACACTACAAGCAACCGCTCGACTGGTCAGCGGAGACAATCGAATCGGCACGCCGTATGCTAGATCGACTCTACGGCGCTGTACAGGGCATCGACGTGCCGGACGAGGTACGGACCGCGGCCGAAGTACCGTCGGCCATGATCGCGGCGCTTGAAGACGACCTGAACTCACCAAAGGCGATGGCGGCGTTCTTCAGCCTGGCGAAGGAGCTCAATAAAGCCACGGATGATGAGCAGAGGATTTCTCTCGCCGCACAGATGTATGCGAGCGGCGAGCTGATGGGCTTGCTCGGCAGTGATCCTGATGAATGGTTTGGCGGGTATGCTGAAGGCGAGCTGTCATCTGACGACATTGAAGCATTGATCGAGAAACGTAACGCGGCGAAAGCGGCGCGCGATTTTGAAACGGCTGATGCGATACGTGACCAGCTTGGCGATGCCGGCATTACCATTCAAGATGGCCGCGATGGCACAAGCTGGCACAGGAGCTAGTATTGGCGTGAGCAACGAAATACAGGTCGCACAACAGGAACTCATCGAAGACTTCGAATTGTTCGAGGACTGGATGGATCGCTACCAGTACCTGATCGATATGGGTCGTCGCCTGCCCGATTTCCCCGCAGCATTGCAAACGGATGAGAACCGTATTCGCGGCTGCCAGTCGCATGTATGGTTTGTCGCCGAAGAGCGCGATGGCCGCTTGTATTTCGAGGCTATCAGCGATGCCGCGATTGTCTCGGGTCTTATCGCATTACTGCTGCGCCTGTACAACGGACGCAAGCCACAGGACATTCTCGATACGCCGCCCGATTTCGTAACGGCGCTGCAACTCGAAAGTCATCTGAGCCCGACGCGCAGCACCGGACTGTCATCGATGTTGACGGCGATCCGTCGCTTCGCCGCGGAAGCATTGCAGTCCGGCTAATGGTGACGGCCGTGAGCAAGGCATTCGCGTGGCCGCTGATCCAGCTTGTGCGCTTATACAGGCTGGCGATTTCGCCGTGGCTCGGCGGCAATTGCCGCTTCGATCCCACCTGTTCCAGTTACGCGATCGAAGCGCTGCAAAAACACGGAGTTTTCAAAGGAACGTGGCTGGCGATGCGGAGAATAGGTCGCTGTCATCCGTGGGGCGGATCGGGTTATGACCCGGTGCCCGAGCGTGAAAAGGACGCCGATGAAGCCTAGCGATCTGCTTCGTGCCGCACTGGTCCCAGCGACAAACCTTGGTGTTCTGTTTACCTTGCTCATGTTCTGGCTGCTGATAGCATTGGCCGGTGCGGCGAGGATGATGGGTATATGGCTCGGTATTATTATCGTGCCTGCGCTATTTCGTTACCTGACCAATCTTGTCGAGACAATCGGCAGAAATCACACGCCCGAGCCACCCGGCAGCGAGTTCTTTCGCTGGATAGGCGAGACCTGGAGCCTGTTTCCCTTCGTCATTGTCATAGCGCTGGCATTTGTAAGTTACTCACTTCATAACGCAGGAGCCACGGGCCTCATGATTCTGTTGAATGTGGTTGTGGGCCTGTTATATCCGGCAATGCTCGGCGTGCTTTCAGTTACGCATTCCCCGCTGCAGTCGATAAATCCGGCGGCGTTGAAAAATTTAATAATGCGGATTGGATTCACATACCTGATCGCGCCGGCTTTCCTGCTAATGATTATTTTTCTCAGCACGCTGGTGCAATCTCTACCCTACCTCGTTGAACTACTGCTTGAGCTATTTCTTGTCTTTTCCCTGCACGCGGTGATTGGCTGCATCATGGCACCGCACAATATCTTCGAAGATGTGCACATACCGGATTCGCTACAGCCGGATGAACAGCAAATAGCAGCGGATCTCGAGAAAGCCCGTAGCGAAGTACTGGCGCATGCCTACGGATTTATCAGTCGTGGTAATCGTGAGGGTGGTTTCAAGCACATTAGAGACCGGATCGCAGAGGACCCCGATGTTGTCGCGGCGTGGGCATGGTTTTTCGATCGCATGCTGCACTGGGAGCAAAACGGGCATGCTCTGTTCTTTGCGCAGCACTATGTTCACGATATGTTGCAGCACGGCGAGAAGATTCCGGCGCTCAAGGTGATCATGCGCTGCCGATTGCTTGACCAGCGCTTCAAACCGTTTCGAGAGGATATGCCGGCTGCGATCGCCGCGGCGGAAAGTAGCGGAAATATTGAGCTTGCGTCTGTTCTGAAGCGCTCTTGAAGCGCTACAATAGGTCCATGGACAAGCGTTTACTGACAATTCTGCGATGCCCGATTTCTCACAAGGGACTCTCGGTCGTGAAAAAGGACAAACTGGCCCGGATCAATGCCGCTATCGATGCCGGTGAACTTCTCAACCACGAGGGTAGCGCGGTCTCACAACATCTGAGTGAAGCGCTCATCACCGATGACGGCAAGCGTGTCTACCCGGTCGATGACGGTATTCCCGTTCTGCTCGAAGACGAATCGATAAGCATGGAGCAGCTTGCTTGAAGATTCAGGCTAACCGGCTTTCGTCACATCTCATTAAATCGCTAGCCCCTTGTTACCTCGTCACCGGTGACGAATTCCTGCTTGTCGACGAGGCGCTGGACGCGATTCGCGAGAAGGCGCGCGCGAGTGGCTTCACGTCGCGTGAACTGCACGTTGCGACCACAGGCTTCGATTGGCATGCACTGACGGCCTCGACCGGCAACCTGTCGCTGTTCGCCGAGCAGCGCATCATCGAATTGCGACTGCCAACGGGTAAACCCGGCAAGTCGGGTAGCGCGGCGATCATCGACCTTGTGGAGCAGTCCGGTCCAGAGCTGCTCTTCATCGTCACGGGCCCCAAACTGGACAAGAGCAGCAGTGCCTCGAAGTGGGCCAGGAGCATCGACCAGAAAGGCGTGTCGTTGCCGCTTTGGCCAATCGGTGTTCGTGAGCTTCCGGGCTGGATAGCGAACCGAATGCGTGCAGCAGGTCTCGAGCCTGATCGCGATGCGGTGACATTGATCGCTGACCGGGTCGAGGGCAATCTGCTCGCTGCCCAACAAGAGATCGAAAAGCTGCGCCTGATTCTCGGCGCAGGGAAGGTCAGTGCGGAAGCGGTCAATGAGGCTGTCGCGAACAACAGCCGTTACGACGTTTACAAGTTGACCGATGCGGCCCTTGCCGGGGACGCCAAACGCTCGGTAAGAATTTTGGGTGGTCTGCGTGCTGAAGGCGTGGAACCCGTCATTGTGATGTGGGCGCTGACGCGTGAGTTGCGGACCCTGGCCCGGCTGGACGACGTTATCCGGCAGGGCGGAGATCTCGGCGGGGCAATGCAAAAAACCGGTGTCTGGCGAAATAGGCAGGGCCTGGTGCGCAGCTGCATCGGCCGGCATCAGCACGGCGACTTTCACCAGATGCTAAAGGCTACCGGTCGCGCGGATGCGGCTGCCAAGGGGCAGCGGCCAGGCAACCCCTGGCAAATGGCCACTGATGTCGTCGTGGGCCTGTCACGATGAAGCCAGGTGCTCCGATCGGTGTATTTGGCGGCACATTCGATCCCATTCACTACGGCCACCTCAGAACGGCTTTCGAAATGCTGCAGGCGCTTGAATTTGGCGAAGTGCGCTTTATTCCCTGTGGTGATCCACCGCATCGTGGCATGACCTTTGCCGATGCAGAGCTTCGATTTCGCATGGTTGATGCCGCGATCACGGGGCAGGAAGGCTTTACCAGTGACGATCGCGAGTTGCGCCGGGACGGGCCGTCGTACTCGATTGATACCTTGATTGACCTGCGCAAGGAATTTCCGGGTCGCTCACTGGGTCTGATAATAGGAATGGACGCGTTCCTCGGCTTGCCACGGTGGCACCGATGGGATGAAATTCTGAGTGTTGCCCATATCGTCGTTGCGCAGCGGCCAGGATGGAAGGCACCTGATATGGGTCCGCTGGGCGATCTCATTACTGAAAACGGTACGCATCGGGTAGATGATCTGCACGAAGCGACGCACGGGCGTGTACATATTCATGCGGTGACGCAGCTGGAAATTGCGTCCACCGAGGTTCGGCAGTTGGTTGCCGCTGGTCGTGACCCGCGCTTCCTGATGCCGGATGCGGTACGAGACGTCATAAAGGAGACTGGAATATATATGAGTGAGATGAATGAATAGCAAAAAACTCGCCGACCTGGTGGTCGATGCACTCGAAGAAATCAAGGGTCTGGATATCGTCAGGCTCGACGTCAGTGACATGACGACCGTGACCGACTGGATGGTCGTGGCGAGTGGGACATCGAGCCGGCACGTGCAAGCGCTGGTCGACAATGTGGCCGAAAAAGCCAGGGTAGCAGGCCATCGGCCTTCCGGTGTTGAGGGCGAAAGCGGCGGCGAGTGGGTGTTGTTGGATCTACAGGACGTCCTGGTCCACGTCATGCTGCCCAAAGTACGCGAGTTCTACAATCTGGAAAAACTCTGGTCGATCACTCCGTCAGGAAATGCGACAGCGACCGACGGGTAGACTGTGCATATTCGTCTGTTAGCTGTCGGCGATCGCCAACCGTCCTGGGTGGACGCCGCCGTCGGCATCTATAGCGAGCGATTTCCGCGCGAGTGGAAATTTCGGCTCGATATCATCCCCACGGTGCGCCGTAGCAAGAACGATAAGTCGCATCAGGCGATAGCAGCCGAAGGCGAGCTCATTGCGACGAAACTCTGTCCGAACGAGCAGGTCGTATTACTGGATGAGCGCGGCAAACAACTCAGCAGCAAATCGCTTGCAGCAAAACTGGGCGAATGGCAGTCCGATGGTCGGGATCTGTGCTTCATCATTGGTGGTCCCGATGGCGTATCCGACGCGGTACGGCAGCGAGCCGATATGTTGTGGTCCTTGTCACAACTGACTCTGCCACATGGAATGGCGCGTGCACTTTTGTCCGAGCAGCTCTACCGGGCGTGGTCGTTACAGACTGGCCACCCTTACCACCGGTCCTGAAGAAAGCTCGTGAGCTCATTATTGTGCCTGGCATCTACGTCGCCCCGCCGCCGGGAACTACTGGCGACCCTGGGTATCGAATTTGACGTTATACCGGTCGACACGGATGAGCGATCTTTGGACGGCGAAACACCCGGTGACATGGTGTTGAGGTTGGCGACGGCCAAGGCTGAGGCCGCAACTCGCGGAGATTTTGTGTTGGCCGCGGACACCGTGGTCGTAGTGGGTGATCGTGTGCTCGGCAAACCCCGTGATGCTGATGACGCTGTCGATATGCTGCTGACACTTTCCGGGCGCAGCCATGTGGTAATGACCGGCGTTGCACTGAAAACACCCTCTGGAACCAGGGCGGCACTGTCCACGACCGATGTGCGATTTCGCGAAATTGATCGGGACGAGGCGTATCGTTACTGGCAAAGTGGGGAGCCTCGCGACAAAGCGGGTGCATACGGCATTCAGGGACTTGGCGGCATGTTCGTGAGCACCATTGAGGGCAGCTATTCCGGCGTCATGGGCTTGCCGGTTTTTGAAACGCTTGAGTTATTGCAGTCGGCAGGATTAAAGGTACTTCCAGACCAGAGATGACAGACGAATCACGTAAAGAAGAAATTCTGGTAAACATTACACCGAGTGAGGTACGTGCCGCCCTGCTTGAGAATGGTGTGCTGCAGGAAGTCCATATAGAGCGGGCGGCGAGGCGCGGGCTCACCAGTAACATCTACAAAGGGCGAGTATCGCGAGTCCTTCCAGGCATGCAGGCGGCTTTCATTGATATTGGCCTTGAAAGAACGGCGTTCCTGCATGCCTCGGATATTGCGTCCCCGTTGAACTCCGAAAACGGTGACGAGGTGCCGAACATCAAAGATCTCGTGCGCGAAGGTGACGGCATCATGGTGCAGGTCGTTAAGGACCCGTTGGGTAACAAGGGCGCACGCCTCACAAGCTATATCACGCTGCCGTCAAGATACCTTGTGCTCTTGCCGCACAGCGACAGCGTCGGTGTTTCTGCGCGCATCGAAGATGAGGAGGAGCGTGACAGGCTCCGCAGCATGGTTGAAGGTCTGCTTGATGGGCATGAGCTTGAGTGCGGTGCCATCGTCAGAACGGCCACAGAGGGAGCCAGCGCCGATGCGGTTGCTGCGGACCTGCGTTATACATTGAAGCTTTGGGAGGTCATTCAGCAGCGGTGCAGCTTGGCTAGTGTAAAAACACTGGTTCATGAGGACCTTTCGTTGCCACTGCGCGTATTACGCGACTTGGTAACCACAGATGTGGAAAAGATTCTGGTCGATTCCGAATCCGATTTTTGTGCGATGCAGGAATTCACCAGTACCTATCTACCGGACGTTGAACCGATGCTGGAACTCTACAACCGGCGCCGACCAATCTTTGATTTGCACGGCGTTGAGGATGAAATTCGTAAATCACTTGATCGAAGTATTTCATTAAAATCCGGTGGTTACATAATTTTAGACCAAACCGAAGCGATGACAACCGTGGATGTCAATACGGGTGCTTACGTGGGACACCGAAATCTTGAAGAGACCATCTACCGCACCAATCTCGAGGCGGCGGTGGCCATCGCCCGGCAGCTGCGTTTACGCAACCTGGGCGGCATCATCATTATCGACTTCATCGATATGGTGGAAGAGGGCCATCGCGACAATGTGCTGCAAGTGCTGGAGAAGTCGCTGTTGCGTGATCACGCGCGCCATCAGATAACACCCATATCACCACTCGGTCTGGTGGAGATGACACGCAAACGAACCCGTGAGAGTTTGCAGCACATTCTGGGCGAGGATTGCCCGGGCTGTAACGGCCGCGGATTCGTTATGACCGCAGAGACAGTGTGCTTTGAGATTTTTCGCGAAATAATACGACAGTCACGTCAATTTGAGTTTGAGGAGGCCCTGGTCCTGGCGCATCAGCTTGTTATCGAGTTGCTGCTTGACGAACAGGCCACAAGTCTTGCCGAACTTGAGGAACAAACCGGCAAATCCATCCGTTTGCAAACAGAGTCGCTGTATCTTCAGGACCAGTTTGACGTCGTGCTGATGTAAGGCGGAGCCGGTAAAGAATGAAGAATTTAATCCACCGCCTGATCAAGTTTCTCGCCTATACAGCGGCGGTTATCGTGATTCTGCTGGCTATTGCGGTGGGACTGTTCAGGCTGTTCCTGCCGCGAGTGCCTGAATACCAGGATGAGATCAAAAGTCGGGTCAGCGCTGCGATCGGTATGCAAGTTGAGTTTTCCGGCATGGATGCCCGCTGGGGTCTCAGTGGTCCTGAACTCGAATTCTATGACGCTGAACTGGTTCGTAAGGACAGCGGTATCCGCATCGTTGCGGCCAAAGAAGTGCGCGTCGGTGTGGGTTTGCTGCGGCTGTTGTTCGAACAGTCTCTTGTGGTCGACTTCCTGGCGATACGGGATTCGAGCGTCGATATTCGTCAAAGTGAAGATGGCAGCTTTCGAATCCAGGGAATCCCGTTGGACGAACTGCAACGCCTCATCAGAGCCAGGCCACAGACAGATATAAACATAGAGGTTGTCGGTGAAGACATCGAAGTGCGGTTCATGCAGCCCGGAGATCGGCGCCCGCACTTCTTCAGGATTCCCCGTGTCCGGGTGAGCATCGACGAAGTTCGTATCGCCGCTGACGCGGATATCCGTTTACCGGATGAGCTTGGCCGGCAATTGAACGTGGCTGCGACAGAGGTACTAACGCTGCCACTGGATGAGCGAAGCTGGGACATCATCATTGATGGCGACAACATAAACTTGCCCGGCCTGTCGAGTCTGTCCAACGGTGACAGACAGTTTCAGTCCGGTATCGGTGATCTGGAGCTTGCACTGGCCTTCACCAACGGTCGTGTATCCAGTGCTGCAGCGGATCTCGATTTTGTTGATATTGCACTGGCGAATGACGACTTTTTTGACCTCAGCGGTCGTGTGGAGGTCGACTTATCCGGCAACGACTGGTTAGTTGCTGCAAATGAATTCGTTGTTTCGCTACCAGATCATAAGTGGCCCAAGTCTACTCTTCGCGTCGAGGCCAGTGTCGACGACGATGGCCATATTGCGATGTTGGATACCCAGGCTTCATATCTGAATCTCGGCGACCTGCAATTGATTGAGCCGTGGCTTACTGGTGATCAAAAAAACACTCTGCACGACTTGCGGCCGTCAGGCGTCGTCAGAAATTTGATCGCGACGGTGTCGGAAATCGACAGCGATGCACCGCGCTTCAACGTCTCGGCAGAACTGGAAAGGATCGGTGTCTCCGATGCACCACACCGGCCTGGCGTACGAGGGTTCTCGGGGAAGTTGCGTGCAAATCGATCGGCTGGACGTCTCGAAATCAATTCAACGGACCTGGAAATACACGCACCGGAATATTTGCCTGAAGTCATTGATATTGATGCTGCGGATGGCACGGTCATTTGGCGCAACAGCAACAACAAGACGACGATACTTTCCGATAGCATCGTTATCGGCAGTGAAATATTCTACAGTCAGAGCAATGTACAGCTGGTTCTGAGCAAAGATGGCTCATCACCGGAGATTGATCTCGCCAGCACCTGGAGTATTTCTGATCTCGCCCAGGCGAAACGCTACATACCCAAAAAAGGACTGCAGCCCAGATTGTATGACTGGTTTCAGATGGCGTTGGTTAGTGGTGAGATTACACAGGGTACGACAACGCTGAATGGCCCGTTAGATAAATTTCCGTTCGACGGCGGCGAAGGTCGGCTGTTGATGGAGGCGTCCGTGCACGATATGACGTTCAAGTATCACGATGCGTGGCCGGCGACAGAGCATTCGGATATGGATGTGATTCTGGACAACGCCAGACTGTATACGACACAAAATCAGTCGGTCAGTGCGGGTATTCCTATTGTCAACGCAAACGTCGATATCCCGGATTTGCGCGATCCTGTTTTGAGTATCGAATCGTTCTCCGCGAGTTCGCTGGGCGCCATTCGGGAATTTTCGATGCGAAGTCCGATCGCAAAGGTGTTCGGTGGTCAGCTCGATCGAGTGTCTGTATCGGGTGATGCGTCGTTCACGCTTAACCTGAGCGTACCCTTGAAAAGGGAACGTGCCGGGGAGTTTGAGTTCGTTGCGCGAGTGCGCAGTAACAACGGTACCCTGGCGATCGAAGGATTTGCTCCACCGATCACGGATTTGATTGGCGAGGTGACCATCGAACGTGAGCACATTGAAAGCGAAGGTCTTGCCGCGACTTTCCTTGGTGAACCAATTGACATTTCACTGACGCGCTCTGACGACCCGCAATATTCAGTGGTGGCGACAGCCGACGGTACGGTTACACAAGAAGGGATTATCAACGACCTGGGGGCGCCACTCGAAGGCCTGGTCAGCGGTGCAACAAAATATCAGGCTCGTATTCTGTTTCCGAGCAGCAACGTCGAAACGCCGTTGCCGTTAACCGTACAAATCGACAGCGATCTCCTGGGGCTTGCGTTCGCGTTGCCCGAGCCGCTTGGCAAGCCGGCCGATTCAGCGTTGCAGGTACGCGGTGATATTCGTTTCATGCCCGGTGGAGAAGTCATCGAAAGCGCTGGTTTCACCGGAAATGGGATGGCCTGGCAATTGGCATTCAATCGTCCGGAGGACAGCTGGGACTTCGACCGCGGTGTATTAACCCTGGGTGGCGGTGTTGTGGAGCCTGCAGAAACTCGTGGTCTGCACATACGTGGCGAGACCGGCATTGTGCGTTTGCAGGACTGGCTGAGTCTTTCTCGCGGCGGCGAAAAGAAGGTGGGTGCGGCGGAACGAATTCGTTCTATCGACCTCAACATCGACGATTTATACTTGCTTGGGCAACATTTGAAAGGTCATCATGTGCGAGTTGATCGCAGTGCACTGGACTGGTTGGTGCAGTTCGATGGTGAAGATGTTGTCGGCTCGGTATTTGTGCCCTACGACTTCAAGGGCGATCGCGCCATGGTGCTGGAAATGGACAAGCTGCATCTTCCCGGCGATGAATCCGTCGGTGATTCAGACACGGGGTACGATCCACGCGGTTTGCCGCCGGTGGAGCTGAAAGCGGCGGATTTTGCTCTCGGCGATCGCAATCTTGGTGCCGTGGAAGCAACCTTTACCAAGACCGAGGCCGGGCTGGAAGCAACAGGCATTGCCAGCAAAGACGAGACCTTTGAAATCTCGGGGACGGGCCGTTGGCTGGCGGATGACAGTGATCCGTTTGGCAGCCACAGCTTCATCACGGCGACACTGACCAGTACTGACGTTGAGAAGACGATGACGAGGCTTAATTATCAGCCCGGCATTGTTAGCGATAAAATGAACATGAATTTCGATCTGGACTGGTCGGGCAGTCCGCGCGCAGAGTTTTTGGACGTGCTCGACGGCAAGATCGAGGTTCAATTTGGCGACGGCCAGCTGCAGGAGGTTGATCCGGGTGCGGGCCGGATGTTCGGACTGCTGAGCATCGTCGCGCTACCACGGCGTTTATCACTCGACTTTCGCGACGTCTTCAGCAAGGGATTTGCGTTCGACAAGATAACGGGCAGTTTTAGAATCGAAGATGGTAAAACGTATACCTGCGACTTGTCGCTCGACGGACCGGCCGCAGCGATCGGCATTGTCGGGGAGGCCGATGTCGCCAAACGCACTTACGATCAGACGGCAATCGTTTCTGCCGATGTTGGCAATACCTTGCCGATAATGGGTGCCGTCGTTGCCGGTCCTCAGGTCGCTGCAGCCTTGTTGATATTCTCGCGGATATTCAAAAAACCGCTGCAGGAAGTCGGGCAGGTCTACTACGCCATTGGTGGTTCGTGGGACGAGCCGGTGATCGAGTCGACGGACTCGGTTGCATTTGTAGAGAGCGGCAAACTGGCCGGCTGCCTGGCTGCGGCAGAGTAGACATCGTGCGCGTTGCGGCAATTCAAATGAACAGCGGTGCGGACGTCGGCGAAAACCTGCTGTTAGCGGACAAACTCCTCTCTGACGCTGCCGACGATGGCTGCGCACTCGTTGTTCTGCCCGAAAATTTTGCACTGATGCCAGCGCGGGGCCGGGACAAGGCAAAAGCCGCTGAGGAGCCCGGAGAGGGCCCCATACAAGACTTTTTGTCCGCGAGGTCCAAGTGCTATGGCCTTTGGATTATTGCAGGCAGCATACCGCTCAGGTCGCCAGAGATTGGGGTGGGGCGGGTGTACGGCGCTTGCCCTGTTTACGATGCGAACGGTGAAGCGCGGGCGGTCTATCGCAAAATTCACCTGTTCGACGTCGATCTGCCTGATGAGCAGGAGTCTTATCGAGAATCCCGATCCATGTTCCCGGGTGACGACGTCACGAGCGTCGATACGCCGTGGGGGTGCATGGGCCTGACAATCTGTTACGACCTGCGGTTCCCCGAGCTGTATCGGCAGCTCGTGGACAAAGGTGCCACGATGTTCAGCGTGCCTGCCGCATTCACAGCAGCAACGGGCGAGGCGCATTGGCACACCCTGTTGCGGGCTCGTGCAATCGAAAATCTGGCGTATGTGTTCGCGGCGGGGCAATATGGGAAACATGTAGATGGCCGCTCGACCTACGGGCACTCACTGATTGTCGACCCCTGGGGTCGGATCCTGGCCGAAGCCGCGGCAGGAAATTGTCATGTGGCGGCGGATATCGATCCGGACCTCCCGGCCGATTTACGCAGTGAGTTCCCGGTGCTCGCGAACCGGCGATTGTAATTACCACGGAATTCAAACTTGGAAACGAACAATAATTCGATTGATACGCTGATATCCCGATTGCTCGAGCCTGCGGGTCTGGACGAAACAACTATCAGTACGACACTTGGCAGCATGATGCGCGGTGGTGTCGATTACGCGGACCTGTATTTCCAGGTGAGCCGCCACGAAAGCTGGATGCTTGAGGATGGCATCATCCGGGAAGGCAGTTTCAACCTCGATCAGGGTGTTGGCATTCGCGCCACCAGCGGCGAGAAGACCGGCTTCGCCTATTCAGACGAGTTGCAAATGAAGGCACTTGAGAAAGCGGCCGGTGCCGCGAGGGCGATCGCGCGTCAGGGCCAGGATAAACGTGTGCAGGCATGGAGTCGCGCGGATGTGGCAGCGTTGTATTCGCCGGATGATCCGACCACAAGTATCACTGACGCACAGAAGACCACGCTGCTCGGTGAGATCGATGCGGCGACACGCGGTCTCGACAAACGCGTTGCAGAGGTCATTGTCAGCCTCGCGAGCAGCCAGGATCTGATACTGGTCGCAGCTTCTGATGGCACGATGGCAGCAGACAGCCGTCCTCTTGTTCGCTTGAACGTCAGCGTTATTCTCGAGCAGGATGGCCGGCGCGAGCAGGGTTACGCAGGCGGTGGAGCACGCGCCAGCCTGAACTATTTTCTGGACAGCGACAGGCCGATGGACTTTGCGCGTGAGGCAGTTCGCCAGGCAATCGTACAACTCGAGGCACAGGCCGCGCCCGCAGGGACGATGCCAATCGTTCTGGGACCAGGGTGGCCGGGTATCCTGCTTCACGAAGCCGTTGGGCACGGGCTCGAAGGTGATTTCAATCGCAAGGGTACGTCCGCATTCAGTGGCAAAGTCGGGCAAAAAGTTGCATCGAATCTGTGCACAATTGTTGACGATGGCACGCTGGCAGACCGCCGGGGCTCATTGGCGGTCGATGATGACGGTACGCCGGGGGAATATTCGGTACTGGTTGAGGATGGGGTCCTCAAGGGCTACATGCAGGATAAGTTGAATGCTCGTTTGATGGGTGTTGCATCAACGGGTAATGGTCGTCGTGAGTCTTTCGCGCATGTGCCGATGCCGCGCATGACGAACACCTACATGCTCGCCGGGCCGCACGATCCCGGGGAAATCATCGCATCAGTGGACAAGGGGATATATGCACCCAATTT
>Ga0114931_10002137_pt1 | contig 25194 bp, 17 predicted proteins | sample 2SBtaG_FD_89579 | JGI IMG/M metagenome (GOLD analysis project Ga0114931, IMG submission 89579) | Deep subsurface microbial communities from Kolumbo volcano to uncover new lineages of life (NeLLi) - 2SBTROV14_V59a metaG | ecosystem: Environmental > Aquatic > Marine > Volcanic | place: Kolumbo... | reverse complement strand
TTCTCCTAAAAACGGGATGAAGGGCCCCCCAGGGCGCTGAAATTTCGGGTTCGACACTGAACCCCGTGAGACATCGTGACCTTGCTCAACTACTGGTATCGCATACCAGCCCCCGACTGTCAATGATATTCGTCCGGTAACCCCACCCGGTTTCAACCAACCGAATCCCCTACCCGTACCCCACGGGAATACAATCAGCCGCCCACCGGTTTGACCGATGCACCATCACGCCGGAATCACCCCGTAGGAGAACATTCCTCATGCGACGCAAACTCACCATCCTCCCCGTCCTCGCCCTCGGGCTGATCGCAGCCGCCGGCGCCCTCAACACCGGGATCACCGCCGACGCCGCCAACAACGCCATGCTCGCCGCCCCCGAGGTCGGTCAGGAAATGTCCGGCTGGACATTCAAGGACCCCGAAGGCGTTGCGCACTCGCTCGAAGACTACCGGGGCAAGGTCGTCGTCCTCGATTTCTGGGCCACCTGGTGCGGCCCGTGCCGGAAGATCATGCCCGAGATGCAGAAGCTCCACGAAAAATACCAGGACCGCGGCGTCGTCGTCATCGGCATGAACGGGGGCGAGCGTGGCGGTGATCCCGCGGCCTTTATGAAGAAGAAGGGCATCAACTACACCCTCCTGCTCAACACCGAACCCGCCATGCAGTCCTACGGCGTCACCGGCATCCCCGCCTTCTTCGTCATCGACGCCGAGGGCAAGCTCGCGTGGAAGGGCGTCGGCGGCGCCAGGAGCACCCACGAAAAACTCGTCCGCGCCGTCGAACGCGAGCTGGACAAAATCAAGAGCTGAACAACCTCCCCACACCACTCCTTCTGCCGGCGTCGATCCCCATCGACGCCGGTTTTTTTTGGCGCCGCATTGGCGCCACACGAGCAATAAAAAAGCCCGGGTCGCCCCGGGCCTGTTGGATTCTTGTTGTAACGCCGAAATCAGTTCGCGCTGGCCTCGGTCGCCTGGCCGCCGATCATGGCGCCGCTGGGAAACTCGACAGGCAGATCGACATGCTCATCCGACGAGGCCCCCAGCTCCTCGGCCCGCTCGGCGGCCTCGGCGAGCATCGACTCCTCGTCCTCCTGCCTGGCCACCGGCGGCTCGGCCAGGTGCGCCACCCGGATCGACTGGTACGCGCCGAAGCCCGTCCCCGCCGGGATCAGGTGACCAAGCAGCACGTTCTCCTTGAGCCCGATCAGGTAGTCCATCCCGCCCTTGAGCGACGCCTCGGTCAGCACCTTGGTCGTCTCCTGGAATGAAGCGCCACTCAGCCACGACTCGGATTGCAGCGACGCCTTCGTGATCCCAAGCAGCAGCGTCCGGCCCGTCGCAGGCTTGGCCTTGCGAGCCTTGGCCGGCTCCTTGCCCTCGGCCTCGGCCATCGCGTTGGCCTCCTTGATCTCGTCGCGAGAAACCAGCGAATCGACCGCAAGGTCGGTCCCGCCTGCATCCGTGATCCGGTTCATCCGGGCGATCTGCACGTTCTTGTGATGGAAGAAATGCTTATCCACCACGTCCTGCGGGAGCAGGTCCGTGTCGCCGTGATTCTCAACACGCACCTTGCGCATCATCTGGGCCAGGATCACCTCGACGTGCTTGTCGTTGATCGGAACGCCCTGCGCCCGGTACACGTTCTGGACCTCTTCCATCATGTACGTGTACAACGCCTCCTCGCCCTTGATCCGCAGGATGTCGTGAGGCACCAGCGGCCCCTCGATCAGCGGGTCGCCGGCGATGACCGCATCGCCCGGGTGGACCAGCAAATGCCGGTCCTGCGGGACGTGGTGATCCTTCTCGAGCCCGGCCTCGGTGACGATCCGGATCGTCATCTTGCCCTTGCGCTTGTCCGAATACAGCTCGACGGCGCCGGAAATCTCGGCCATCACCGCCGGATCCTTCGGCTTTCGAGCCTCGAAGATCTCCGTGACCCGGGGCAGACCGCCCACGATGTCCAGCGTGCCGCTGCCCTGCCTGGGCTGCCGTGCGAGCATGTGCCCGGCCTTGATGTCCTGCCCTTCTTTCACCTCGATGCGCGCCTTGGCCGGCAGGAAGTGGAAGTCCAGGATCTTCCCCTCCTTGTCCTCGATGACGATCTGCGGATGCTTCTCGCCCTTGTGCTCGATGACGGCCAGCGATGATTCACCGCTGCCCGAATCCTCGATCCGGACCGTCTCGCCGATCTCGATGTCAACGAAGCTGACCTTGCCGCTCTTTTCAGCAAGGATCGGCGTCCGGTGCGGGTCCCAGTCGAGCAGTTGCTCGCCCTGTTTGACCTTGGCCCCGGGCCGGACCAGCAGCGAGGCGCCGTAGGGAACCTTGTATTTCTCAAGCTCCCGGCCCTTCTCGTCGTTGATCACCACCTCGCCGTTGCGCTTGAGCGCGATCAGCGACTTGTTCCCGTTCTCATCAACAAACTCGACCTCGTCGCAATCACGGATCTCGATCGTGCCCGTGTGAGCCGAGCGGATGTCGCTCTCGGCGATGCTCGTCGTCGCCACGCCGCCCGTGTGGAACGTCCGCATCGTCAGCTGCGTGCCCGGCTCGCCGATGGACTGGGCCGCGATCACACCGACCGCCATGCCCTCCTCGACAAGCTGGCTCGTCGACATGTCCATCCCGTAGCACTTGGCGCAGCATCCCAGCGACGATTCGCACGTCAGCGGCGAGCGGATCACGACCTGGTCGACGCCGAGATCCTCGATCTTCTTGGCCGTCTCTTCGGTGATCATCCCGTTCGCCTCGATGATGATCTGATCGGTGACCGGGTTGGCGATCGTGCGAACGCTCGAACGCCCGCGGACCTGGTCACGCAGCGGGACATCGACCTCTTCGCCCTTGTACACGGCCCGCTTCGTGACGCCCTGGATCGTCCCGCAGTCGTGCTCGGTGACGATGACCGACTGCGCGACATCACAAAGCTTCCGCGTCAGGTAACCCGAGTCCGCCGTCTTGAGCGCCGTGTCCGCCAGCCCCTTGCGGGCGCCGTGCGTCGAGGAGAAATACTCCAGAACGTTCAGGCCCTCGCGGAAGTTCGCGCGGATCGGCGTCTCGATGATCTCGCCGCTGGGCTTGGCCATCAGGCCGCGCATCCCCGCGAGCTGCTGCATCTGCGAAACATTGCCACGGGCGCCCGAATCAGACATGAGATACACCGGGTTGAGGTAGTGCGCACCCTCGTTGTTCTCGATCGAGACCTCCGCCCCCGTCGCCGGGTCCCGGCGGTCGTTCTTGAGCGCCTCCATCAGCTTGCCCGTCACCTGCTCGCGGCAGTGCGCCCAGATGTCCAGCAACTGGTTGTACCGCTCACGCTCGGTGATGACGCCACGGTCGTAGTTCTTCTCGATCCGGTCCGCCTTCTTCTGAGACGCGGCGATGATCTCCGTCTTCTCCGCCGGGATCCGAAGATCAGTCACGCTGAACGACAACCCCGCGACCGTCGACATCTTGAACCCCGTGTTCTTGAGGCGATCCAGCAAGTCGATCGTGTCGGCGCGCCCGACGTTCTGGTAACAGTCGTCGATCACGCGGGCGGCGCCCTTCTTGCCCAGGGCGCAGTTGTAGAAGGGAAGTCCCGGCGAGAGGATGTCCGCGAACAGCACACGCCCCGCCGTCGTGATGATCCGCCGGTTGGCCGGAATCGGCTCGGGCGCCTCGCCCTGGCCGTTGACCACCTCGCTGAACCCGTCGATCCGGACCGTGACCTTCTCGTGGATCGCGATCTCGCCCATGTCGTAAGCGAGGATCGCCTCCTGGCGGTTCTTGAAGATCTTCGTCTTCGCGCTCTCGCCCTTGTCGTCCGGGCGATCGACCGTCAGGTAGTACACCCCCATCACGATGTCCTGCGAGGGTGAGATGATCGGGCGTCCGTGCGCGGGCGAGAAAATGTTGTGCGGCGCCAGCATCAGCACGTGCGTCTCGGTCTGCGCCTCGATCGACAGCGGCAGGTGCACCGCCATCTGGTCGCCGTCAAAGTCGGCGTTGAACCCCGTGCACACCAGCGGGTGCAGCCGGATCGCGTTGCCCTCGACCAGCACCGGCTCGAACGCCTGGATGCCGATCCGGTGAAGCGTCGGCGCGCGGTTGAGCATCACCGGGTGCTGATCGATCACCTCCTCGAGGATGTCCCACACCTCCGGATCACGACGCTCGAGCATCCGCTTGGCGCTCTTGATCGTGTCCGCCAGACCGTGCTCCTTGAGCTTCCGGATGATGAACGGCTGGAACAGCTCGAGCGCGATCTTCTTGGGTAGCCCGCACTGGTGCAGCTTCAGCTCCGGCCCGACCACGATCACCGAACGCGCCGAATAATCCACGCGCTTGCCCAGCAGGTTCTCCCGGAACCGGCCCTGCTTGCCCTTGATCATGTCCGTCAGCGACTTGAGCGGACGGTTCGACGAACCCAGCACCGGCCGCCGGCACCGGCCGTTGTCGAACAGCGCATCGACCGCCTGCTGGAGCATCCGCTTCTCGTTGCGGATGATCACCTCCGGCGCGTTGAGATCCATCAGCTTCTTGAGCCGGTTGTTCCGGTTGATGATCCGCCGATACAGGTCGTTCAGATCGCTCGTCGCGAAGTTGCCCGACTCGAGCAGCACCAGCGGACGAAGATCCGGCGGGATCACCGGGATCACGTCCATCACCAGCCACCCCGGATCGTTCGACGAGTGCCGCACCTGCTCGACAAGCTTCAGCCGCTTGGAGAGGTCCACCGTCTTCTGTTTCGATTTCGTCTCGCGCAGCGACTGACGAAGGCTCGACGCCTCGCTGTCAAGGTCCAGCTCCTCGATCAGCTCACGCACCGCCTCGGCGCCCATCGCCGCCTTGAACGCCGAACCGTACTGCTCGAAGCAGACCCGGTGCTCCTCCTCGGTCAGCAGTTGCAGCCGCTCGAGCTCCGTGTCGCCGGGGTCCGTGACGATGTAGTCCTGGAAGTAGATGATCTTCTCGAGGCTGCTCGTCTTGCACCCGAGCAGCGTCGCCAGCCGGCTCGGCAGGCTCTTGAAGAACCAGATGTGCACCGTCGGCGCCGCCAGGTTGATGTGCCCCATCCGCTTGCGCCGCACCCGCGAGTGCGTCACCTTCACGCCGCAGCGATCGCAGATGATGCCCTTGAACTTGGTGCCCTTGTACTTCCCGCACGCGCACTCGTAATCGCGCTCCGGACCGAAGATCCGTTCGCAAAACAGACCGTCCTTCTCGGGGCGGTAGGTGCGGTAGTTGATCGTCTCGGGCTTCTTGACCTCCCCGTACGACCACGAGCGGATGTCGCTCGGGCTCGCCAGGGTGATCTGCACCGAACCGTAATCGTTAATTCTGTCGTACACGCTCTCAGCCATGCGTACGAATCTCCCGCGTAGGGGGTTGCTTTCTGAATGGATCGCGCTTCGAGACACCAGGAAAAACCGCCGCGAGCCCCGCGCAAATCGGGCCGCCGCAGTCCGGGCCGGACGCCCGTGTCAACCCATCGGGGTCCCGCCGATCGGCGGAATCACACGCCACGCGCCGTCGCGCAGCTCAACGCGGATATTCACCGGCGCTTTGTTGATCACCGAAACCTCGTACACCACCACGCCGTCCTCCTCGACCGTCTTGACGGCTTCCATCGTCTTCAAATCACTCACGTACAGCGCCCGGGTCGTTTTCGCGAGCGACGAGTCCTCCGGGTCCGCCTCCATCTCGTTGATCTTCGTCCCGATCTTCACCAGCGCCTCGGTCCCGGGCGCCTCCGAGACACAAATCTCGGCGGCGCCAACCAGATCGCCCGCCTTCAGACGGTTGATGTACGTCGCGATCGCCGCGTCCGCCGACGAATCGTCAAACGCCGCCACCACCGCCTGGGCGTCACCCGCGCCGCCGCCGCTCGGTGGCTCGACCGCAACGCCGTGATCGACCGCCGCCTGACCGTTGTCATGCCCGTCGCCGCCGACCGACCCGTTGGTCGCGCTGGCGCCGCCGCCGCCGCCGTTGTTCGAACCGCCGCCCTGACCGCACCCGACCAGTGACATCGCGCCGATGGCGACCGCGACCGTGATTCCGTTCCTCATCAAGTACTTGAGCATCATGCGTCTCCCTCGCGCGCCCCGAGTGTTCCGTGGAGCGCGAAAAGCCTGTATAAACCGAATACCAACCCTTACAGCAACGAGCCGCCCTCGACCTGCTGCTTCTCGAGCCCGATGTTCATCCCGAGACCCCGGATCTCGTTGCACAACACGTCAAACGCCACCGGCATCCCGGCCTGCAACGTGTTCGTGCCCTTGACCATCGACTCGTAAATCTTCGTCCGACCCTCGACATCGTCCGACTTGACCGTCAGCAACTCCTGGAGCACATACGCGGCGCCGTACGCCTCGAGACCCCAGACCTCCATCTCGCCGAACCGCTGCCCGCCCGTGCGCGCCTTGCCGCCAAGAGGCTGCTGCGTGATCAGCGAGTAGGGCCCGGTCGCCCGGGCGTGGATCTTGTCATCCACAAGGTGGTGCAGCTTGAGGATGTACATGAACCCCACGGTTGTCCGCTGGTGGAACGGCTCGCCCGTCCGCCCGTCGTAGAGCTGGATCTTCCCGCCCGCGGGCATGTTGGCCAGCATCTCCCGAGGCGCCGGGTGTTCACCCGACTGCTCGTACTGCTCAAGCCGCTCGATGACGTGCGCGTTCGCCTCCTCGACCGCCTTGTGCACCTCATTCTCGGTGCAGCCGTCAAAGACCGGCGTCACCGCCTGGAACCCCAGCACACGAGCAGCCCAACCCAGGTGCGTCTCGAGGATCTGCCCAACGTTCATCCGGCTCGGAACCCCCAGCGGGTTCAGCAGCACATCGACGGGCGTCCCGTCCTCCATGAACGGCATGTCCTCCTCGGGAACGATCCGGGCGATCACACCCTTGTTCCCGTGGCGACCCGCCAGCTTGTCGCCCACCGAAAGACGACGCTTGGTCGCGATGTACACCTTGACCATCTCGAGCACGCCCGACGGCAGCTCGTCGCCGCGCTTCATGTGCGCCAGCTTCCGGTCACGCTCCTTCTGGATCTTGCCAACGAGCGGCCAGAACTGGTTGTACACCCGCTCGCCAGCCTCCTTGGTCTCCTTCGAGCCCTTGATCCATTTCAGATCAAATGTATCGATCTGCTCCATGATGACCTCGGGGATGTCCGACGCGCCAACCTTCTGACGGGTCGCCGGATCGATCATCTCTGAGCCCGTCGCCTCGTTGATCCGGTCAACCATCTGCCCGAACGTCGAGATCATCCGCTCGTTCATCTCGGCGCCGTACTCGTCCATCTCCGACGCCAGACGCTTCTTCTGATCATCCGTCATGTGCGCCCGGCGGCTGAACCGCTTGGCCCCGATGACGATGCCCTCGATCCCCGCCGGCGACTCCAGCGAGTCGTTCTTCACGTCCTCACCGGCGCGACCGAAGATCGCGTGCAGCAGCTTCTCTTCCGGGGTCAGCTCCGTCTTGCTCTTGGGCGAGACCTTGCCGACAAGAATATCGCCGGGCCCGATCCGGGCGCCGACGCGGATCACGCCGTGCTCGTCGAGGTTCCGGAGCATCTTCTCCGAGACATTCGGGATGTCCGCGGTGAACTCCTCGCGACCCAGCTTCGTCTCGCGGATCTCCACATCGAAGGACTCGATGTGGATGCTCGTCATGTCATCATCACGCACCATCCGCTCGGAGATGACGATCGCGTCCTCGAAGTTGTACCCGTCGAACGTGTTGAACGCGACGAGGCAGTTCTTCCCGATCGCAAGCTGACCAAACTCCGTCGACGCGCCGTCGGCGATGATCTGCCCGGCACGGACCTGCTGCCCGAGGCTGACGATCGGCTTCTGGTTCAGGCACGTCCGCTCGTTGAGCCCGACGAACTTGCGCAGCGTGTACTCCTCGGTGTCGTTGATCACGATGTGCGATGAATCGACGTGTGTCACCACCCCGTCCATCCCCGCCTTGATCACCATCCCCGAGTTCATCCCGACCATCTGCTCCATGCCCGTCGCCACGAACGGCGGGTCCACCTTGACCAGCGGCACCGCCTGCCGCTGCATGTTCGAACCCATCAGCGCCCGGTTCGCGTCGTCGTGCTCGAGGAACGGGATCAGCGACGCCGAGACGCCCACGATCTGCTTGGGCGCGATGTCGATGTAATCAATGCTCGACGAATCAACCTCCGTCAGCTCGCCGCCGACACGCGCCAGCACGTGCCCCTCGTGCAGCTTCTCGTCGCTGGCCAGCGTGTCCACCGGGCCCAGCACCGAACGCATCTCCTGATCCGCGCGAAGGTTCTGCACCTTGCCCGTCGCCTTCCCGTTCTTGACCTCCCGGTAGGGGGTCTGGAGGAACCCGTACTCGTCGATCGACGAGAAGATCCCCAGCGACGCGATCAGACCGATGTTCGTCCCCTCGGGCGTCTCGATCGGACAGATCCGGCCGTAGTGCGAGATATGCACATCGCGGACCTCAAAGCCCGCACGCTTCCGGTTGAGCCCGCCCGGCCCCAGCGCCGAAAGCCGACGCTCGTGCACGAGCGAAGACAGCGGGTTCGTCTGGTCAACAACCTGCGACAGCTCCGAGCGACCGAAGAAGAAATCGATCGCGCTGCTGACCGCCTTCGAGTTCACCAGGTCCGCCAGCTTCGTCAGCTCGTCCGGGTCCTTGACGCTCATCCGCTCCTGCACCGTCCGGCGAAGCTTCAAGAAGCCCTTGCGCATCTCCTCCACCGCGAGTTCATCCAGCGTCCGCAGACGCCGGTTGCCGAGGTGGTCGATGTCATCGATCTGCGCGATCGGCCGACCCGTCTTCGGATCGGGACGCTTGCTCCGCAGGTCCAGCACGTACTGCACCACCCGAAGGAAATCCTCGGCGCGGATGAACATCTCCGTCTCGGCGACGTCGTCCATGTCGAACTTGCGGTTGATCCGGAACCGACCCACCCGGCCGAGCCGGTACCGGTTGTCGTCGTAGAACTTCTCGTGAAAAAGCTGCCGAGCCTTCTCCGCCTGCGGCGGGTTGCCAGGACGAAGCCGCGTGTAGATCGTCAGCAGCGCCGCGTCGTGCTGGTTCTTGGCGATCTCGCCGAACTTCTCCAGGCCCTCCTCGGCCACCGTGTTCAGGATCAGCGGGTCCGACGGGTTCTGGATCACCCGGCACTTCTTCAGCGTCGAGTTCTGGATCGCCTCGAGGTTCTCCTCGCCGATCTGCCGACCCACGCCAACGATCTCCTCGCCCGTCTCAGTATCAAAGATCGACTCCGCCGCCCAGTGCTCCGGCTGGAGCTTCTCCACGCTGATCTCGTTGATCTCGTAGAACAGGCTCAGCAGCGCCTCGGTCGACGCAACCGACTCGTCAAGACAGCGCAGGAACGTCGTCGCGCTCAGCTTCGCCGACTGATCGATCTTCATCGACAGCACGTCTTTTTTCGTGACCTCGATCTCGATCCACGAGCCGCGCTCGGGGATGATCCGCGCCCCGTGCAGCGGGCGGTCAGCCTCAGCAGACGCCACCGAGAAATCAACGCCAGGTGAACGGTGCAGCTGGCTCACGATCACGCGCTCGGCGCCGTTGACGACGAACTCGCCACCGCCCATCATGATCGGGATCTCGCCGAGGTAGATGTCCTCCTCGGGGATGTCCGGGTGACCCTTGCGCGTGAACCGAACCGTCACACGCAGCGGACGCCCGTACGTCAGACGCAGCTCCCGGCACTCGTCCGGCGTGTACCGAGGCTCATCCAGCTCGTACTTGACGTACTCAAGCGACATCTCCTCGTCGTACGAGACGATCGGGAAGATCTCGCGCATCAGCCCCTCGATCCCGACATCGATCTCCCGGCTGCCGGAATCCTTGGTGAGCTGTACATACCGTTCGTACGCGGCAGTTTGCACCGCGGTCAGATCGGGCACAGCAATCGCGTCGCCGCGTTTGGAAAAATCGCGCACTTTCATCGCTGTCATCGACATCCTCGAGCATGGATGCTGCAACCGTGGCCATCAACCCGCAATCACGAGATCCGCAACAACGGCCGTCAATGCTGTCCACAGTCGAACACAAGATAAGGGAGAGTTCCGCGCCGAACCTGATAGTGTAGCCGCCGGAATCCACCGATGCAAACGCACCCGGGCCGATCCCAAACAAACCCACCACCCAATGAAAGGACGAGCCGCCCACATTGAACGGCCCGCCCGATCCGTATTTCACCATGGACCATATCGCTCAAAGACGATAAAGCCCATCCATACAAAGACTTACTTCAGCTCAACCGAGGCGCCGGCTTCTTCCAGCGTGCTCTTGAGGGCCTCCGCATCGTCCTTGCCGAGGCCTTCCTTGACCGCCGCAGGAGCGCCGTCGACCAACGCCTTGGCCTCCTTCAGACCAAGACCCGTCGCCTCACGGACCGCCTTGATCACCTGGATCTTCTTGTCGCCAGCGGCCGTCAGCATCACGTCGAACGCCGTCTGCTCTTCCGCGCCGCCGCCGCCGCCGCCATCGGCCGGAGCCATCATCACGGCGCCGCCCGAGGCAGCCTCGATCCCGTAGGTGTCCTTCATGTAGTCACCCAGGTCCACGGCGTCCTTCAACGTCATCCCGGCCAGCTCGTCACCGAGCTTCGAGATCGCGGCGGTGTACTCTTTCGTTGCGGTTGCTTCTTCAGACATTGCTTGCAGTTCCTTCTAAGTTCTCTCCCGCCCACCGGGATACGGCTGGGCGGCGTTCACAATCCCGGAGAGGGGCCGAGACACCTCGGCTCTTTAACCCGTCGCCCGTGAGTCGGGCACAGGGCCAGTCCGGCGGGTTGTTGTCCTGTTCAATCGCCGGAACCCGGCCGAGCCCGCGCTCAGCCGACCTTCGCGATGGCTTCTCCATTTTCCAGCTTCTCTTCGATCGCCTTGACGATCCCCACCAATCGACCACCCGGACCCTTGACAGCGCCCAGCAGGTTCCGTCCCGGGCTCAGGATCAGCGTGATGTTCTGCGCGATCGCCTCGTCGCGGGTCGGGTACTTGCTCAGCTCAACCACCCCGGCCTCGCCCTCGAACAACTCGCCGTCAAGAATGGCGCCCTTGAGTTCGAGCTGCTCGATCTCCTTCGCCCACTTGACCAGCTCCCGCGCGACGTTGATCACCGACTCGCCGCCCCAGCTCATCGCGCTGGGGCCGTCGAGGATCTCACCCAGCCCGCTCAGCCCGCTGTCGCTGATGGCCTTCTTCGCAAGCGAGTTCCGGACCACCATCACCCGGATGCCCTCCTGAAACAGGCCCACCCGGAAACGGTTGTTCTCGTTCGCCTCGATCCCCCGGATCGAGATCACCACCGCGTTCTCAGCATCGCCCAGGCGATCCTGGTAGTCGCGGATCATCATTTCTTTGACTGGTTTGCTCATCGCGATTCCTCGCTCGCTCCCGGCGGTCATGAACCCATAACGCCGGGGCATTCGTGCTCTTATTCGTGGCTGTCGAAGTGCTCGATCTGAACGCCGGGCGTCATCGTGCCGCTCAGCGTGATCTTCTTGATAAAGGCGCCCTTCGTGGACACCGGACGGAGCTTCTCAATCGTCGTGATGAAGTGCTCCACATTCGCAAGCAGGTCCGCCGCCGAGAAGCTCATCTTCCCGACACCGACGTTGATGTTCCCGCTCTTGTCGTTGCGGTACTCCACCTTGCCCGCCGAGTACTCCTTCACCGCGTCGGCGACCTTCGGAGTCACCGTCCCGGCCTTCGGAGAAGGCATCAACCCCTTCGGGCCCAGCACCCGACCCAGCTTGCTGATCACACGCATCATCTCGGGAGAAGCCACCGCGACATCAAAGTCGAAGAACCCCTTCTCGATGTCAGCGACGATGTCCTCGCCGCCAGCCTTGACCGCCCCCGCAGCAAGCGCCTCCTTGATCGCGTCCCCCTGGCAGAACGCCACCACCCGCTTCGCCTTGCCGATGCCGTTGGGCAACGCCACCGCGCCGCGGATCTGCTGGTCCGCCTGCTTGGGATCGATATTCAGGTGCATCGAAACCTCGACCGTCTGGTCGAACTTCGGCGCCTTGAACCCCTTGACCACGTCCACCGCCTTGTTCAGCGGGAGCGCGCCCTCGGGTTTCTTCTGTGAGTTCTCAAACGACCGGCGACCCATCCGGCGCGGCTTGGTCGGAGCTTCTTGTGTCTTCGCCATCGATCAGCCCTCCACCGTGACGCCCATGGACCGGGCGGTGCCCTCGATCATCCGCATCGCGGATTCGACCGTGGGAGCGTTCATGTCTTCCATCTTCTCGTTCGCGATCGCCTCGCACTGAGCCCGCGTGATCGAGCCGACCTTGTCCGTGTGCGGCACACCCGATCCCTTCTCGACCCCGGCAGCCTCCTTCACCAACACCGCCGTCGGCGAAGACTTGATCTGCATGTCGAACGAGCGATCGTTGAACACCGTCACCACGCAGCCAACGACCTTGCCGTTGAGCTGCGCCGTCGCGGCGTTGAACTGCTGGATGAACTGACCCGGATTGACACCATTGGCGCCAAGCACCGGACCCAGCGGCGGCGCCGGCGTTGCCTGCCCACCCGGGGCCACGATCTTAAACTGCGCAGTGATTTCTTTGGCCATGGCTGTCCTCACCTCCCGGGTGTCCCACCCCGCAACAAGCAGGGCACGCGCCAATCGGCCAATCGGCGCCGGACTCCGGTAATCGGTTCAAGCTGATTCTTCGCCCGCTTCCGACCGGGATTCCCCCGATCGCGAGCCCGGCAGTGTAGCCACGCCATCCGCGAGGACAACCCGAATCACCAGACCCCCAATGCCAAACAAATACCGACTACCCGGCGGCGATTCATTCGCCTGTGGATATTGCTGGGACAACTTCAAGCGGTACGATACTCCCATTGTCACCAAGGGCGCCCTCATCATCGACTGAGCGGCGCCGACAACCGTGGGCCAATCCGCTCAGCCCCGCCCGGAGATGTTCAGCATGGTCATTGATTTCCGCACCCGGATCGACACCGCCAGCGATCCGCACCCGGAGCCCGCGCAAGGCGCCGCCATCGTCGCCAGCTACGAATCCGCCGCCCAGTGCGTCGACGCCTCCGTCGTCGTCGGTGAACGCTGCGACCGACTCGGCCACCACATCACCGCCGAGACCGTCGCCGACTTCGTCAACCAGGAGCCAACACGGCGCATCGGCTTCGCCGCGATCGACGCCACCGCGGACACCATCGCCGAAGATATCGACCAGGCCGCCGAGCTCGGCTGCTCCGGACTCACCCTCGCCCCCGCCGACCAGGCCGTCCGGCCCACCGATGACCGCTGCATGCAGACGCTCGAACTCGCCGCAGCCAGACACCTGCCCGTGCTCATCGCCAACCCGCTGCTTCCGAGCAGCCCCCAGAGCGTGCTCGAATACGCCCGCCCCAGCCACCTCGACGAGGCCGCCCGCTCCATCGACAACCTCTGCCTGATCTTCGGCGACTGCAACGTCTTCCAGGACGAAACCTTCCTCATGCTCACCAGGCATGAGCGCTGCTTCGCCGAGATCAGCGCCGTCGCGCCCACGACATGGTCGCTCCGGCAGACACTCATCCACGCCTACGAACGACACGCCATCGACAAGCTCTTCCTCGGATCCGGATTCCCCAACGAAAAGCCCGGCGCCCTCATCGAACGCCTCTACTCGCTCAACAGCGCCGCCGGCGCCTCCGCCCTGCCCGTCATCCCACGCAGGTTCATCCAGGGCATCGTCGAACGAGACGCCTTCAGCCTCGTCGGCATCGAGCACTTCGCCCCGCCCCGGCACGCGAACGAGCCCGACAGCCAGGACCCCAAGAGCATCGTCGCCGACGCCGCCAGCCGGAGCCTCCGCGCCCCCTCGGCCAACTGACCCGTCGCCATGCCCCCAACGCCAGACGCCCCCCCGCTCGTCTTCACCCGTGAAGCCGTCCGGGAGGTCGACCGCCGCTGCGCCAAGGACTTCGCCATCCCCGGCATCGTCCTCATGGAAAACGCCGCCACCGCCCTGGCAAGCGCCGCGATCCGCCTCATCAACCAACAGCATGGCGCCGGCGCCTGCATCCTCGCGGGCCCGGGCAACAACGGTGGCGACGGCGCCGCCCTCGCGCGCAAGCTCCACAACGCCGCCATCCCCGTCGCCATCGCGCTCCTCGCTGACCCCGACCGAATCACCGGCGACGCCAGGACCAACCTCGACATCGCCCGGCGAATGCGCCTCCGCATCGAACGCATCGAACCAGACAGCCTCCCCGACCAGCTCGACACGCTCACCCGGCGACTCGGCGACGCCCACCTGCTCGTCGACGCCATGCTCGGCACAGGCTTGACCACGAACGTCCGCGGCCCGATCGCCCGGGCCATCGACTGGATCAACAATCACAACACCCCGACACTCTCAGTCGACCTCCCCACCGGGCTCGACTGCGACACGGGCAACCCCCTCGGCGCCGCCGTCCGCGCCACGGAAACCGTCACCTTCGTCGGCTGGAAGCAGGGGTTCACAAACGAACAATCCCGCGCCTACACCGGCGACATCACCGTCGCCAACATCGGCGCCCCCATCGAGCTCATCCACGAACTGGCCAACCCCAACCACCCCAACTAAGCGATCCCCCCTTCGACTCCCTTCTCGGTGGCGGGGGCGTCCACCGCCCGTGTGCTCCACCCTACTCTTCCCCCTTCACAACTCCCCCCCAACCCTACGCCAGCTCCGCCGGGGGCCGCGAGTACACCGGGTGCTCCGCCGGGTTCAAGAGCGCCCCGTGCTCCTTGACCAGCATCGTGTACAGCAGCGGGATCACCACAAGCGTCAGCGCCGTCGCGAACGAATACCCGAAAATGATCGACACCGTCAGCGGCTGCCAGAACTCCCCCCCGCCCGCCACGTTCAACGCCAGCGGCGCCAGCCCGCCCACCGTCGTCACCGTCGTCAACAGCACCGGACGCAGCCGCAACTGCCCCGCCAGCACGCACGCCCGCTGCTTCTCAACCCCAACCTCCCGGAGCTGATTGATAAAGCTCACCAGCACGATCCCGTCGTTGACGACAACCCCCGCCAGCGCCACCACGCCGATCATCGCCGCCACCGAAAAGTTCAACCCGATCAGCGCCAGCCCGACCCCGACCCCGATCAGGCTCAGCGGCACCGCCGCGAGCACGATCAACGGCTGCACGAAGCTGTTGAACTGCACGATCAGGATCAGCGCCATCAGCGCCGTCGCCAAAAGCATCGCAAGCCGCAGGTCCGCCACCGCCTTGTCCCGGAACTCGTTCTCACCGCCGAACTGCACGACGATCTCGTTGTCCCGATACATCTCCGTATCGGGGTCGCCCCCGGCGCGGGCCATCTTCGCGCCGATCCGGTCCAGCACGCCCGCAAGACCCGCCCGCACCGGCGCCACGCCCTCGGAAACCCCAAGCCGTTTCTTCAGCTCCGCCTTCACATCATCGGCCAGCGTCCCATCCCGCAAAGACGCGCTCACCGCGATCATCCGCTTCCGGTCGTACCGCTTGATCTGATTCGGCTCAACCACCCGCCGCACGTGCGCGACCTGGTCAAGGCTCACCACCCGCCCGCTCGCCGTCCGCACCGGCAGGTCGCGCAGATCGCTCAGCGTCCGCCGCGTGTCAGCCGTCGACCGCACCCGGATGTCGAACGACTCGTCCCCCCCAAAGTCAACATCCGTCACCTCCACGCCCCGCAGCGCCGACGAGATCGCCTGCGCAATGTCGACCGCCGTCACTCCAAAGAATCCCGCGACCTCACGGATCGGCGTCGCCCGATACTGCGGCCGAAGCCGGTGCGAAGAACTCACGTCGTACGTCCCCGGGATCGACTCGATGATCGTCTCGATCGCCCCGGCGCGCTCCGCCAGCCGATCGATCGTGATGCGGTCGTCCCCGAGCACCCGCACGTACACGTCCGACCCCGTCGGCGGGCCCTCGCTCGGCGCCGTCAGCTCCACCCGAACCCCGGGCATGTCGGGCAGCTCAGCCCGGATCGCCTCGATGATCTCGGAGACGTTCCGGTCACGGTGCTGCTCGAGCGTCAGCTCGCAGAAGATCCGCGCATACTCGGGCCCCGTCTCCCACGAACTCTCCAGCCGCGTCGAGAGCGCGTTCGTCTCGCCGATCGTCGTCGTCGGCGCCACCGGTGGCCCCCCCTTGACCGGGTGGTGCCACTCCTCCGGGCGGATCGCCCGCAGGATCGCGGCCTCGACCTGCTCGACCGCCACCACCGCGCCCGTCTCCATGTCCGTCCCGATCGGCGACTCGACATACGCCTCGATCTGCGCGATGTCGCTCTCCGGGAAAAACTCGAACCCCAGCGCGCCGCTCCACGCCAAAAACGCCGGCGTCGTCGCCGCCAGCAGCGTCAACGCGATCACCAGCCGCCGGTGCTCGAGCGACCGACGGATCACCCGCCCGTACCAGCGCGTCGCCCGCGTCGCCTCGGCCATCTTCGCGATCGCCCCCGGGTCGATCGCACCCGTCGCGCTCGCGTGCCCGCCGTCAACCGCCCGCCGAAGCCGCTTCTTCGAGGGCTTGAGCACATACACCGAAAGCGCCGGCAGCAGGAAGTGATCCACCAGCAGGCTCGCCCCCAGCGCAAAGATCACCACCGTCGGCATCGTCCCCATGAAATCGCCCATCACCCCCCGCACAACGTACATCGGCGCAAACGCCGCGACCGTCGTCAGGTCCGCGCTCAGCACCGCCGGGCCGACCTCCCGGATCCCCAGCTTCGCCGCGTCCACCGGTGACTGCCCCATCTCCCGGTGCCTGTAGATATTCTCCCCGACGATCAACGCCCCATCGACCACCATCCCGATCACCAGGATCAGCGAGAACAGCGACATGTTGTTGATCGCAAGATCCGGGAAGAACGTCCGCTTGGCCAGCAGCATCAACGCCCCCGCGACGATCAGCGAAAACGGGATCGCGATCGAGATCAGCATCGCGTTCCGCCAGCCCATGAACACCGTCAGCACCAGCACCACCAGGATCATCCCGAAGATCGCGCTCGATCCGAGCTGATCAAACATGATCCGGATCTCCCGGCCCTGCGACCGGTTCGTCCCGATCAGCAGCCCGTCACCCCCGCCGCCGGCGCCCGACCCGGCGCCGCTCAGCCCGCGGTCGTGCGCAAACTCCGCCACCATCGCCTCGATCCGGTCCGCCAGCCGCAGGACGTTGATGTCCTTCATCCCCATCGCCTGCAACACCACCGCATCGCGCTGACCGTACCGAGCGATGCTCGTCTGCGGCTCATACCCGAACGCCACCTCCGACACATCCCCGAGCCGGATGATCGTTCCCTCGCGCTCCACCACCGGCAGCCCGCGCACCTCGTCCAGATCCGCAAACCGCCCGTCAAACCGGACCCGGCGCTCGATCCCCACACGCTCGAGCTCGCCCGTCGGCAGATCGATATTCCCCCGCCGGATCGCGTTGATCACGTCCGTGCTCGTCAGCCGCTGCTCGGCAAGACGCTCCGGGTCGAGCAGCACCTCGATCTCCCGCTCGCGCCGGCCGAACTCCTGCACCACGCGAACGCCCTCGAGCTCCTCGATCCGCTCCTTCAGTTCGTCCGCCATCGTGAACCGCTCACCCAACGCGCCGCCGGCCAGAAACACCTGCACGATCGGCCAGCCCTCGAAATCAATCTCGCTCAGGATCGGCCCCGGGTCCGTCTGCGCCCGGTCCGGGAACTCGCCCTTGATCCGGTTGATCAGCTCCTGCACATCCTGCTTCGCGTCGCGGATGTCAACGCCGTCTTGAAAGAAGAACTGCACCAGCCCGGCGCCGTACATCGCCTGCGACTGCAACCCGCCCGTCTCGTCAAGATCGCTCAGCTCGCCCGCCGCCTCGTCCTCGATCCGCCGAACGATCTGCGTGTCGTTCGTCAGCGGCTGCGCGCCCGGGTTCGACACAGCCACCATTACGATCGGCAGCTTGATCCGAGGCGTCCGCTCCTTGGGCAGCGTAAGCACCCCCAGCACACCGAACAGCACCAGCGCCAGCGCGATCACCAGCACGATCCGTGGATGCTCGACTGACTTCTCGCTGATCTTCACCGATCCCGCCTTCCCTGCGCCCGCCAACGCCGCTCAACCCACATCACACACCCGCACATCACACCCGCATCGATTCAAGGCTGAAGCCGTGTCGATGTCCAAGCACCGCACACAAACCCGCCATCCGCGCCAGGCGTCAGCGACCGCGACCACCGAGCCCGGTCATGCACCCGCGACGCCTGACCCACCCACAGCTCCACATGCGCCGCCCACACACGGAACCCGCCCCAATACGGCGGCCGAGGCGCCTGGGCATCAGGATCATCCAGCCGAACACCCAGCTCGAGCATCGTCCGCGTCACCTTCGCCATCAGCGCCGCCCGCGACTCGATCGGCTCAGACTGCTCGCTCGTCCACGCCCCGATCTTGCTCGCCAGGGACCGCGTCGCAAAGTACCGATCACTCTCCTGCGCAGGAGACTCCACCGCGCGCCCCTCGATCCGGACCTGCCGGTCCATCGCGTCCCAGTGCAGCAGCAACGCCACCCGCGGATTGCGAGCGATCTCCCGCGCCTTGCGGCTCTTGAGGTTCGTGTAAAAAATCACATACCCCGGATCCACGACCAGCTCCTTGCACAGCACCGCACGCAGGGATGGCTGCCCCCCCGCCCCAACCGTCGCCAGGTACATCGCGTTCGCGTTCGGCTGCACCCGATCCGCCCAGGCACGGTCCAGCCAATCCCTCGCCATCGGCATCGGATCCCCCGGCAGATCGTCCGGGAGCCGTTCGGGGAGCGGGAAAGCGTCATTCGGTGAGATGGTTGCAGCCATGAGATCAATCCTAGCCGACCGGCAATCGTGCAGACCCTGCTCGCAAGCTGTCGGTTGCTCCCGGGCAGTGCCGAGCCCGCACAGAAACGCTACCGTGACGCCCAGCCAAGCGAGGACACCAGTGCCGGACGCATCAACCAAAACCCAGGAACGCCCCAAGCCGCGCCAATTCCGCGCCGATACCGGCCCCGCCCTCGCCAAGCTCCTCGACGCGCTCCCGCCCAACTCCCCCGAAGCCGAGATGTCCCTCCTCGGCGCCCTCATCCTCGATCCCAAGGTCGTCGCCGAGGTCATCCAGACCATCCGAACCGGCGACGTGTTCTACACACCCGCCCACGCCGCCATCTACGACGCCATCGTCTCCAACTACGACTTCCACCAGTCGGGCGACGTCGTCCAGCTCGCCGAGTCCCTCAAACAGTCCGGCGCCCTCGATGCCGTCGGAGGCGCCGCCTACCTCATCCGACTCGGCGAATCCGTCCCCTCCACCGCCGCCGCCCCACACTACGCCCGCATCGTCGCAGACAACGCACGCCTGCGCAAACTCATCGACGCCGCCGGGCAGATGCTCTACGACGCCCACCACTCCGGCGAGTTCGGCCCCGACGGCGCCCGAGAAGTCTTCGACAAGGCCGAACGACTCATCTTCGAGATCGCCGAGCAATCCCAGACCAACGACGCCGAGCACCTCAAAGAGCTCCTCCACCGAGCCCTCGAGATCCTCGAATCCTCCGAAGGCCGAACCATCACCGGCGTCGCCACCGGCTACCCCGACCTCGACGAGATGACCTCGGGCCTCCAGCCCGGCGAACTCGTCATCGTCGCAGCGAGACCCTCGATGGGCAAAACCGCCTTCGCGCTCAACCTCGCCGAACAGGTCGCCCTCGCCGGAGAGCACGGCCAGCGCGCCCCCGTCGCCTTCTTCAGCCTCGAAATGTCCCGCCAGGCCGTCGCCAACAGAATCATGTGCGCCCGATCCGGCGTCGATTCCCAGCTCGTCCGCACCAACCGACTCAACGAAGAGCACTACCGCAAGCTCATCCAGGCCTGCGGCGACCTCTCCGAAGCACCCATCTACATCGACGACACCCCGTCCATGACCATCCTCGCCCTCCGAGCCCGCGCACGCCGCCTCGCCTCCCAGCACGGCGTCAAGTGCATCATGATCGACTACCTCCAGCTCCTCACCTCACCCGGCTCCGCCCGCGAATCCCGCCAGGTCGAAGTCAGCTCCATCAGCCGAGGCATCAAGGCGCTCGCCAGAGAACTCAACGTCCCCGTCGTCTGCCTCGCCCAGCTCAACCGTGGCTCCGAACAGCGCGAGGGCCACCGACCGCGCATGAGCGACCTCCGCGAGTCAGGATCCATCGAGCAGGACGCCGACGTCATCGCACTCCTCCACCGCGAGGAGTACTACCACCAGGCAGACCCCGACTGGGCCGAGGAAAACCCCGAGCGTGTCGGCGCCGCCGAGCTCATCATCGCCAAGCAGCGCAACGGACCAACGGGCACGGTCAACCTGATCTGGGACAACAAAACCACCCGCTTCAAGCCCCACGCCGGCCACGGCTACGCGAACTCCAGCGTCACCTATGAACCCAAGCCCGCGCACGCCCCCGCGTCTTCATTCTCACGCCCCGACGCCCCCTTCGACCCCACCACCGCCCCCCGCTCCGCCCCGGACGAGCGCCGCGACTGGAACGACGAAGACATCAGCGACCTGCCGGTCTGACCCTCCCCCGCAGTGAAACCTGCAGTGAAACCTCTGCGGCCTAGTGAAACTTCAGCAGTGGGGCGGGATTGCATCCCGCCTTCTTTTCTCAACTCCCCAATCTCGGTGGCACGGGCGTCCCGCCCGTGTACTCCCTTACCGACTCTTCTCTCCCCCTTCACCTTCTCTCCCCCACCACCAACTCAATACATCACCTCCCCCACCGCATGATTCGCCAGCGCCTCCACCGTCGCGCTCGAGCCCGTAAACGTGCTCCGCCGCGGGTACCACTTCGACGCGTCCGTGTTCGCCGCACGCCGATCCATCGGCCCCGCCGAGCCATCAAAGAACATCACGTTGATCTCCCCCCGGTGCCGGTACGACATCTTCCAGTTCTCCTCGTGCACCGGGACCGGCGCCTCGCCGGGAAACTGAGGCCGGTTCGGCTTGCGCCCGTACGCCGTCGACGCCGCGTAGATCGGCCCCGAACTCGTAAACGAACCGAAAAACTTCGGAACCGGGTTGATGTCGAAGTCGAGAATCCCCGTCCGCGCCAGGTACCGCGTCCCGTCCGCGACAAACACCTTCTTCGACGGGTTGCCCACCCGGTCGATCATCGGGATGTACCGCTCGGGCGGGACCGCCGGACCGCGCCACCGATAAGTCATGTACTGCGTCGACCGCCACCCGGGCCCGCGCAGATGAAACGACACCGGCGAGAGATAACTGATCTGCTCGAACCCCCCCTGCTCCTGGATCGCCCGGAAGTCCTCCTTGTCCTCCGGCGGGTAGGGCCGCTCGTACAGCGCATCACAGGTGTGATCCGCCTCCGGGCACGACATCCAGTCAAAGATCTGCGCCGTCCGCTGGGCCCGGTTCGACGAAAGCCCCAGCTCATCACCCAGGATCGGGCTGATCCAGTCAAAGACGCTCACCGGCGTTGTCGGCGACGTGCTCCCCAGCATCGCGCGCCGGTTGGCGAGGCTCCCCATGTACCGCAGCCCCGTCCGGTTCACACCGGGCAGATGCCCCCGGTTCGAGACCACAAAGTGCGACATCCCGATCTGCAGCGTCCGCTCCTGCGCCAGGCACACCGTCTGCCGCGCGCTCGATCGAACCCCCAGCATCACCGGCGCCGAGATCCCAACCAGCGTCGAAACCACCCCGATCCCGACGGCCACCTCGATCAGCGTCATCCCGCGCTGGCGCCGCCACCGCGCGCCCAACGCGCCCACCCGATCCCGCTTGCTCATGAACAGGCCCCAATCGGACTGACTCAATCAGATTGACTCAATCCTGTTGGCGCCGCCGTGCGCAGGTGCGATCATCCGTGCGATCGACACCCTAACCAACCGAGATACGCAACACTTCCGTGGCGCCCACCCATCCACGAAGTATCCACGCACAACTCTGAGTGTGAACTACTCACGCTCAACCAGCGACCCCAGCGGCTGGTCAACACCGGGAAACTCCCCAAAGACCCCGCCGCCACCGAGCACCCGACCCGGAGGCGTCAACCCCGCAGCGCGCAGCGCCGCGACCATCCCGGAGTTGCTGTTGGCCCCGATCAGCACATAAGGCGTCTCCCACACCCGGTCCGTCTCGAGCGCCCGCGCCTGCGCAACCGTGATCGACCACGACGCCTCCACCCGCTCGGCAGGATCGCCGCTCACCGGACGCAGCCGAACCCCGGGCGTCATCCGCGCCACCCTCGGCGCCAGCAGCGCGCCCGACGCATCACGCCGCTCGACATAATCCCGGCGCATCGACTCGCTCGTAAACTCAACCACCCCGTCAAGCTCATCAAACCCCTCGGGGCAGTCGATCCGCAGGTACATGTGCCGCCCGCGCCCCGCCACAACCCAGCTCGACAGCTCGCACTCGCACAGCGCCGCCGGCGCAACGGCAGGCGCCGCCGCCGGCTCGCCCGGCCCGGACCGACCGCACCCGATCAACACCGACACGACAACCAGGAGCGACCACCACCTCACGCGATCGTCACCGAATCATCCAGATACACATCCTGAATCGCGTGCAGCAGCTTCACCCCGTCCGCCATCGGCCGCTGGAACGCCTTCCGCCCCGAGATCAACCCCATCCCCCCCGCGCGCTTGTTGATCACCGCCGTCCGAACCGCATCCGCGAAATCGCTCGCCCCGCCAGACGCCCCGCCCGAGTTGATCAACCCCGACCGGCCCATGTAGCAGCACGCGATCTGGTACCGGCACAGCTCGATCGGATGATCCCCGGGCGTCAGCTCCGAGTACACCCGCGGGTCCGTCTTGGCGAACTTGAGCGCATTGAACAACCCGTTGTTCGTCGGCAGCTTCTGCTTGATGATGTCCGCCTGGATCGTCACGCCAAGATGGTTCGCCTGCCCCGTCCCGTCCGCCGACGCGTGGTAGTCCACCCCGTCAACCTTGAACGCGCTGTTCCGCAAATAGCACCACAGCACCGTCACCATCCCCAGCTCGTGCGCCTCCTCAAACGCCGCGCTCACCTCCTGCAACTGCCGCCGAGACTCGGGCGACCCGAAGTAGATCGTCGCCCCGACCGCCACCGCCCCCATCTCAAACGCCTGCCGAACCGACCCGAACATGATCTGGTCGTACGTGTTCGGATAGCTCAGCAGCTCGTTGTGGTTCAGCTTCACCAGGAACGGGATCCTGTGCGCATACGTCCGCGCCACACTCCCCAGCACACCGAACGTAGACGCCACCGCGTTGCACCCGCCCTCGATCGCCAGCTCGCAGATCTTCCCCGGATCGAAATACGCCGGGTTCGGCGCAAAAGACGCCCCCGCCGTGTGCTCGATCCCCTGATCCACCGGCAGGATCGACACATACCCCGTCCCCCCCAGCCGGCCGTGCCCCAGCAGCGTCCGGAAGTTCCGCCCCACCGCCGCCGACCGATCGCTCTGCGAAACCACCCGATCCACAAAGTCAGGCCCCGGCAGGTGCAGCGCATCCCGCCGCACCCCCCGGCACTCGTACCCCAGCAGCGAATCCGCATCCGATCCCAGCAACTCCGCAACACTCGTCATCTTCAGCCCCTTCGTTTCGAGAGTATGATGTCGGCAATCACCCAACTATACCAACCGACCCCGCCCCGAAAGGACCTCTGCCATGCTCATGACCTCCAAACCCATGTTCGACCTCGCCTACACCGGAGGCTTCGGCATCGGCGGCTTCAACGTCAACAACATGGAGATGACCCAGGGCATCATCGAAGCCTGCGCCGAATCCAGATCCCCCGTCATCCTCCAGATCTCCAAAGGCGCCCGAGCCTACGCCAACATCCGATTCCTCAAGCACATCATCGACGCCTGCGTCGAGGAATACCCCGATGTCCCCATCTGCATCCACTGCGACCACGGCGACACCATCGAACTCATGCAGGACTGCATCGACGACGGCTACACCTCCGTCATGATGGACGGCTCACACTACCCCTACGACGAAAACGTCGCCATCACCAAAGCCGCCGTCGACCTCGCCCACGCCAATGGAGTTGTCGTCGAGGGCGAACTCGGAAAACTCGGAGGCATCGAGGAAGACGTCGTAGGCCTGGACGCCGCCGACTACGAAGCCAACATCGAGCAGTTCCTCACCGACGCCAACGAAGCCAAAGACTTCTACGCCAAAACCAACATCGACTCCCTCGCCGTCGCCATAGGCACCTCCCACGGCGCCTTCAAGTTCACCAAGGCCCCCAAGCTCGCCTTCGACCGCATCGAACAGATCATGGAGACCTGCCCAGGCCTCCCTCTCGTCATGCACGGCTCGTCCTCGGTCCCCAAGGAAGTCGCCGCCAAAATCAACGAGTTCGGCGGCGAAATGAAAGACTCCATGGGCGTCCCCGAAGAGCAGATCAACATGGCCGTCCAAAAGTACGGCGTCTGCAAAGTCAACGTGGACACCGACTACAGAATGATCATGACCGCAACCATCCGAGAGGTCTTCGCCAAGAACCCCGCAGAGTTCGACCCCAGAAAATACCTGGGCCCGGCCCGCACAGAAATGAAGAAGATGTGCAAGCAGAAACTCGAAATGCTGAATTGCGTAGGCAAAGCCGACGAAATCATCGCCCACTGGAAAAACCAGGGCGAACCGATCCCGGCGTTTTATGAGAAGGTGAAGGCTGGGGTGTGATTGTCACGTCCATATCGCGAGGATCTTGGATTTCCGAACGGTATCCCACATCAGTAATCAGTAGAAAAAAGAGGTCCGGCCATGGCTACATGTGAAATCTCGCCAGAATATATCTTGACGAGATGATCCACGATCGCCTGTAAGCCTCTTGGCGGAATGCTCTCGCCAATGATCTCGCGAATTGTTTTATCACTCACCCGCTTGCCATCAGGTCGCCGCCAGTTGTACTCATACTGATCAAGCGTGTGAATCAGGAATGCCTCGTGGAGTGACAGTACTCGATTTTGATTAGGATGGAGTTTGTTATCACTACACGCATAGGATAAATTTCGAGTCAACGCGCTCGCGGGCTTATCGAATGACATCCGGAACGTCTGAACAAGCCTCCAGAATACTGCAAAAAGCCGGACTACGCGCCTATTGACGCCAGAATCTTCCGGAATCCCCGCGACGTTCTCCGTTCCACCCCGCGATCCGTGTCGCCGCGGGC
>Ga0114931_10002136_pt1 | contig 25196 bp, 22 predicted proteins | sample 2SBtaG_FD_89579 | JGI IMG/M metagenome (GOLD analysis project Ga0114931, IMG submission 89579) | Deep subsurface microbial communities from Kolumbo volcano to uncover new lineages of life (NeLLi) - 2SBTROV14_V59a metaG | ecosystem: Environmental > Aquatic > Marine > Volcanic | place: Kolumbo... | reverse complement strand
GTCAATTCAATCCAAGCTTCCTAAAAAACTTTCGCACAAAATTCTGCATCGGACCAGCGGGAATGTTGTCGTGTCCAACATCGGAGAGTTCGAGCATTTGTTTTTTCACGCCGGTTGCTGATTGTTTGGGGAATGAATCGAAAAGGTGTTGGCCAAACTCGAAGGGAACGATCTCGTCACGCCGACCATGAATTTGTGCCACCGGGCAGGTGATCGATATTGTGCGATCGATCGATTGGTATCGATCCCACATTATCCAACGCACGGGAACAACCGGAAAATGAAAAGCGGCGACATCGACCAATGAAGAGAACGTGCCGACGAGAAACAACCCCGCTGGCGGCGTTCCTTCCTCGCACAAATCAGCACATAACTGAACCGCGACCCCACCGCCGAGCGATTCGCCAAAGAGGATGATTTTGTTTGCGGGGACGTTGCGTTCGTTTGTAGCAAAATTCCAAACGGCGCGGGCGTCTTTGAGCAGGTTCGCTTCGCTGGGACTACCGGGGTTCTCGCCGTAGCCTCGGTAATCGAAGAGAAAGACATTCGCCCCATTTCGGGTGAAAACTTCCGCATCGTATTGCCTCATCTGTCGATTCCCTGCGTTCCCAGGAAAATAGAGAACTAACCAGGAACTTTCTTTAAGAATACGGTCGTTTTCATCACGGGAAGCGGATTTTTCGCATCGGGGAAGAAAATGCCAGCCGTTCAAAATCAAACCGTCGTGCGTTTCGATTTCGATGCCATGCACCGTGCCTCTCATCAGACGTGACTCGACGGCGAAAAGTCGGGTGGACGACCTTGTCGGATGGTAGATAAGTTTTCTTTGCAGGAACGCTATCACGATGACGATCACCACATACCAGAGGAAAACCCGAACCGCCAGCCGACGAGTGCGAGTCATCCAGCTTCCTGTACCGAGTGAAGGAACAATAAATCGCTTGATTCCTTTCTTTGTGATCGGCGGATTTTCCGGTTCGATTTCAGTATTCGAATTCTCCAGATTCATGGATAATCTCGTTTCGTCGACGGAGAGTTTCTCAACACACGACTTCACAATTCTATCATGTCTAGTAAGTCAATCAATATTTAGAAAGGCAAGGCTGTTTGAGCATGAGAATGATTCCGGTGATCGATATCTTAAATGGAATCGCCGTGCACGGCGTCGCAGGGAACCGCGAGCAATATCGCCCACTGGAAAGCCCATACTGCGAAACGTCGAATCCCGTCGCTGTGGTCAGCGGTCTCCAAAAGCATTTCGGATTCACCGAGTTTTACATTGCCGATCTGGATGCGATTCAACACCAAAAACCGAATGCACAACTATACTGGGAACTGGTTGATCAGGGAGTCGATCTTCTTCTCGATGCGGGTATCTCTGAGAAAAAACAACTCAGTGAGCTTCGAGGGGAGTTTGAGAAGAGATCGCAACATCGCCTCAAAGTGTCCCGGCTAAGTATTATCATCGGATTGGAAACGCTAAAAAGCTGGAAATCGCTCGACGAGTTGGTCGGCGTCGAAGACGAGCGTTTCCTCATTTTCAGCCTCGATTTGAAACACGGTATCCCCATCGAAAATTCGCTCGATGAAAAACTGCGAGACCCTATGCGGATTGTCGAACGAGTTTGCAAAACCGGAATCCGACGAATGATCGTTCTCGATCTTGCACAAGTTGGCATGGGAGAGGGGGTGACGACACTCGAGCTCTGTGCGAAAATCAAATTGCAGTATCCCCAATGCGAACTGATTACCGGCGGGGGAATCAAGACGCAAGAAGATATTGTACCTCTGAAGGACGTTGGCATCGATGCCGTGCTGGTCGCCACCGCACTTCACAACGGTAAACTGTTTCCAAAAAAAACAGGCATGACATTGGATTGAAGGAGATACCTGTTTTTACCGCTAACTTGTCCAGAAGTTTGAATTGCGAGAAGACATTCTTCCTGGAAAAAGAAATTTCGCTCGTTCAGACTTTGTATCGGACTTAACATGGATCTCCTGAGCTAAGCTTTCAACAAACCTTCACCTCCCCTCCAGCAAGCGACAGAAATGCAATCAACCTAATTGCTTCATATTACCCATTATGGCGTAATCGCCTAAACACACTCTCACTCTGCAATAGAACCGCAGAAAAACGACTTGGCCAGGTCGTTTCACGAAGTGTTCATGCGTACTAACGGAATCGCAACTTGATCGGACCGAACCCTGTTCGTTGCAAGTACATGTCATGTCTAGCGTTTCGACTTTCGAAAAATAACACTCAATCTCCAAAGTAATTTACGGAAGCTTGGTCGCTTTTGTCGATGATACTTGGCGTACAAGGTATATCGGTCATGCGCATTGCGCTGAAGATTCCTCCACTCGAACAAACCGAGAAGCTGAAGTGTCGATGCGATTCTTTCTAGTCTGGACCGTGCTACCGTTTCTTTTTACGGAAACTCTTGCTCTGGGAGAACAGAAATCGCTGACGCCTGACCCAGCGACGGTCGCCTACGGTAAAAAGCTAAAGTGCTACTACGGTGCGATTGGGTTTGTCGAAAAAAAAGGAGTTTTCGAATTCTCGGCTCCCTGTGCGAACCTCGAAGAGTTGGTCCAGCGAGCCGGGGGACTTTCGAAAAACGCAACCGGAAATCTGAAAATCGTCCATGCCGATGGAACTGAAAGTCACACATTTTACTCGCCAGCCTTACAGCAGAAATTACTACCGAACGATATCCTGGTCGTCGAAGGAATCTTCGATCATTCTGAGCGCGAACGGCAAGGAATACCGCTTCAAAACCGAATTCGAATCGGCTTGATCAATTTGGTCGACCGACCTGTGATCTTGAAAGTGCGCAGAGATTTGACAAGCGTAGATCGATTGTTGAAGTACCTGCATCAACCACCGGAACTCGTCGGAAGTTTACGAACCGTTCAACCCACCGGTTCTCCTTTACAAAAAACCAAGACTGCGAAACAGTTTCTGGTCGATGGATCGATCATTGTTTTCGCACCAGGATCGACAAACAAAGAGGAAATCCCTTTTCACGCTGTATTCGAACCGATGAGCGTGGCGCAAGTTCCGGCAAACCTGATGCAACGAACGAACCATGTTCGAAACAGCAGATTCTCCCGTTCCGCCAAATCGAGGATGTCGAATTCAAAAGATTCGGACGTCTCATCTGCCCAGTTCGACTTGCAACCGACATCCAGCAAATCTGACCGACACCGCGTCACTAACTTGTCACCAGGTTGGGCAACTGAATCGACTTCTAGTCATCAAGCAGATGAAGAATCGAAAGCCGAACTCGCAGCAATCGCAAGGGTAGACGACGGGAATTCCGAAGATACAAGTTCAACCTCGCAAACAATAGCAGCTATCGACAGTATCCAGCTCGATGAAGACCAATCAACAGGAGATCATTCAACATCTCGCTGGAAGCAAAAACTCGCCTCACCCATGTTTGTGACAATCCTTTCAATTTTAGGATTGGTGGTTCTCTTCTCCGGTTTTCTGTTAAGGTCGATTTTCCGTACATCCCAAGCGGTCGAACAAACACGGCTGAAGAAAACACGACAAAGAAACTATCTCAAATCGTTAATCGAAGACGACATCCCCATAGTTTCGCTGGAAGTACAGCATCCCGGAAATTTCAAATTGTTCGACAAAGCAAAAGGCGAGAAATATCTTCGCATCGATGCGGCTCACCAAATTCGCCGACCACAATTTTTGCCTCGGAAACCTCAATTGCAAGAGAAACCGGAAAGCGGGGCGGATCGATCACTTCAATACGATACGATATTTCCGCCCAATGAAACTCCGGTCAAGACCGAAACGGTTGAACGCCAAACTGAAAATCGTTCCGAGGCTTCCGAGAGCGAAAACCACGAAATTCCAGCTCCACATTTCTTCAAAAAGCGACACACCCCGTTACCTTTTCGACCACACACGCAAACTGACGATTTCATTCAAAAAGTTCTCGATCGGGTGCATAGAGAGGAAAAATCATGAACGTCGCGCTGGATTTCTGTAGCAACCGAATGAAATCGTTGTATTTCGAAGAAGAATTTCTGAAGAGCCGTTCCATTCGTTGCGCTTTCTCGATTTTGCCCAACGATGCCGAAATTCGAGACGCTTTACGACAACTGAAAATTCCCTTTGCAATTCAGGAAAGTCGATTGATAGTTTATGGCGATTACGCACACCGAGCGGGGAAAATGTTCGGCTCGCCGGTTCTGCCACTTTTTCCGCAGGGAAACCTCCCTCGAACCGATCCTGTTCGTAGACAACTCGTTTCGCATCTTCTTGATTTGCTGTTACCTAAATCGACGGGAGACAATGGCATCTGCATGATGACCGCGCCGGGAGGCTGGAACATCGAGGGATCGGAATTTCGTAGTACGACAGAGTACCTGAAACGACTTGTGAGACTGAAAAACTTCGAGCCGATTATTGTGAACGCTGGGCTGGCCTCTGCGTTTGCCGAATTGGGAACGAGTCGCTTTACCGGTCTGTGTCTCACCATCGGGGAGACCCATTCTCATGGTACGCTGCTTCTACAGGCCAGAGAGGTTCTTTCGTTTTCAATACCTCAGGCAACGCAATGGCTTCTGCAGGAAATCGCTCGAAAAACCGAATGTCACATTTGGAATCGTCAAGGAGAAAAACTTCTCGATGTCGATGGAGTTTCGGAGATGTTGTCGAGCAGCCAATGGATCGACAGCGGAATTTCCAAAGAGATCGACTCTTCTCTGAACCATCTGTTACGTCATCTCGTTCAACAAATCACCGCAAATTCGAACGAACTCAACGAAGAGACAAAAAAAGAACTGAAGTCGATTTCGTTACCGGTTGTAGTAACGGGAGATTTAGTAACGATGATTCCAACGCTGGAAACGTCGGTCGTGAAGGCTCTCGACTATGTGAAGTTTCCATTTGAAGTCGAACGGGTGAAAATCTCGGAGAAACCCGAACACTCTGTCACTCGCGGTTGTTTAATCTGTGCTGAGCTGGAACAGAATTCACAAGTTTCACAAGCGGCATAGATTGGAGAGACCGCCGAATTTTTTCAGAGAATCTTCAATCGTTTTTCACGTTCGAGACCACGCAACTGCTCCTGATGGGGATTTTACTCTTCTCGGCAGGTGAGATATTCTTCCAAAGCTGTTTGCCAGGGACTGAGCGTCATGCCGGTTTCCCGTTCGAGTTTTCCACAGTCCAGAATGCTGTAGGCAGGTCTTTTTGCGGTTGCTCGATAGTCTTGTGTCGAGATTGGTTTGAGCTTTGATTTTATTCCGCAAACTCGAAACAGGTAACTCGCCAGCTCGTACCATGTCGTACTTCCAGAATTCGTCGCGTGAAACAGACCGTAGCAATCCGTTTCGAGAAGTCTTTCGATCACCGCCACCAGATTTTCGACATAGGTTGGCGTGCAATGTTGATCGTTGACGACCGATAACTCGTCACGGTTTTTCGAGAGGCGAAGCATTGTCTCGACGAAATTCCTGTTCGATTCGTCCCGGAGTTTCCCGTAGAGACCGCAGGTTCGAATGACGAAATGTTTCTTGCAGAGGTCTCGCACGAAGTATTCACCCGACAGTTTGGAATTGGCGTAAACGCTCTGTGGCCCAGGGGCTTCGCTTTCGGTGTACGGTTTTTTGCGAGTTGATTCCATACCGAATACATAATCGGTGCTGATGTGAAGCAGGGTTTTATCGTTTCGACGACAATACTCTGCCAGAAAACGCGGTCCAAGCGAGTTGACGGCGAATGCCTTCTCGGGTTCTGCTTCCGCATTATCGACCTCATTATAGGCCGCGGCGTTGATGACAATTTCGCAGTCGATTTTCTTCAAGATTTCGAAGATGCCATCGGGATCGGTAAGGTCCAGTTCGCTCCGAGACAAGGGAACTGCGTCGCTGTCGAAGCAGCGGCAAAGCGCAGAACCGAGTTGTCCTTTCGCTCCAATAACGGCAATTCGCATCGTTCGAAATTCTGTGTAGATTCCACTGTGTTGAAGGTCGTCTTTCTGAATTATAACCGGGAAGCGAGGCACCCGAAACAGCGAAGCGATTACGCGGCAGAGTTTTCGCTTGCGGGATCGTAATTGTCGATGCGATTTTTCAGTTGCATTTTTTCGTAGCGAATTCCGCGAGCGTCGTAAAGATAAACCGTGTTATGTTCGAAAGCCCAAATTCCACCCAGGCGAACGTTGCGCGGTCCCTGTAAGACAAACTGAACCCCACATGGCTTTTCACGCTTTCGTAAAGGCATTTCGAAAAGATGAAACTCCTCTTCCATCAGATTTTCTTTTTCACACAGTTTTTGATGGATCAGAGCACGCAGTTGATCGTACGCCTGTACCTGATCGAGACGCATGTACATGGATGTCGTCCTGGATCGAATGTTGTCTATCTCGCGATGTTTTCTCTTCGAATGTGGGCAACTGAGGTTATCGGATGGGAAAGATGCACTCTTCTCTCGCGGAATCTCTTCCCCCCTTTCCTGCAATATCGTTTCGATCGATCAGATTCGTTTCATCGGCACCGTTTCGGTCATATCAATGCGAAGAACTCTTTTCGATTCGGTACCTTAATCAATCGCTATTGATTTGCTTTTTTTGTAAAATTGAAATCGTCCGATAAGATCGATTGTTCCGGTTTCGAGAACACATGATGAATGAATCTGATGAAGAATCTCTGGCTGAAATCGTCAACACTGAGCCAGAACTCGCGAACGACAAACGCTTGTACGCCATCGCTCCAGCGGAATGGGAAGCGATAATAAAAGAAACTTCCGAAAAGGAATACTGTCATCGGCAAATGCCGGGAGAAGCATTTTTCCACCTGTTGATGAAAGGTGAAATTTACCTTCAAAAAGACGGGGCAAAATTTTGTCTGGCATGTGCTTTACGGATGGAGATTCTCACCGAGGACCGACTGCACTGGCAACATGCAAAAATCACATCCTCTGAAAATCCACTTTGAGGCAAATCTTTCGCAATCCTCTTTTTTATCTTTTCGAAAATCACCTTTTTTTTGAAAAGATTTGAACCGGTCTCGCGAATTTCCCGTTTTCACTTCTCTAAAGAAAAACTGGTCTCTTCGATTCCCTCTTGCTGAGATGTCCATGAACACCATCGAGATTGAAGGCGTTTCCAAAACGTTTGGAAATGTAACTGCGGTTGACGATCTTTCCCTTTGTGTCCCCCAGGGAAGCGTTTACGGATTTATTGGCCCCAACGGTGCGGGGAAAACCACCACGATTCGCATGGTGATGCGAATTTTTCATCCCGATTGTGGACAAATTCGCGTCTTCGGTGAAGGACATTCCGAGACGGCAACCGACCGTATCGGCTACCTTCCCGAAGAACGTGGCTTGTATAAAAAAATGAAGGTCAACGAGATTCTGAAGTTTTACGCAAAGCTCAAAGGATTGAGAAGTCCCCAGGAAGAAATCGACGAATGGCTAGAGCGTATGAATCTTTCCGAGTGGAAAAACAAAAAGGTCGAAACGCTCTCTAAGGGAATGTCTCAGAAATTGCAATTCATCGCTGCGGTAGTCTCGAAGCCCGAACTTGTGATCCTCGACGAACCGTTCTCCGGTCTCGATCCCGTCAATACCGAGGTGATTCGCGAGGCGGTGTTGAACCTGAAACGACAAGGCACAACGGTCATTTTTTCCACGCACGATATGAACGTCGCCGAGATGATGTGCGATTACATTTTCATGATTTTCAAAGGGAAAAAAGTCCTCGACGGAACGCTGGAGGAAATTCAATCGAGCTATTCCAGCGATTCCATTCGCTTGCGCATGGAAGGAAATTCGCTCGATTTGAATTCCATCCCCGATGTCGAAAGAATTGCAGACTTCGGACACTACCAGGAAATACGTCTTCGTGACGGAGCCAATCCACAGAATTTTCTGGCAGACATCGTACCGAAAACCAACATTCAGAGATTCGAGTTAACGCGCCCGTCGCTTGAAGATATTTTCATTCGCATCGCCGGACCAGCGGCTGAGGAGTTGGAACATGTATAAAGTCTTCGTCGTTGCTAATAGAGAATTTCAGTCGCAGGTAAAAAGTAAAGCATTCATCATCAGTTTGATTTTGATGCCGGTGCTGATGGTCGCCAGTATTGGCATTCAAAAAATGGCGGGCGATTCGGTCGACATTAAAGATCGAAAGATCGTGCTCATCGACCATACGGAGAAACTGGCGAAAAAAATCGAAACTGCTGTCAACCAACGAAATCAGAACACAACACGCGACAAAGATGGAAAACAGATTAAACCCGAATTTCATCTGGAAATTGTCAAACCTTCCGACAACCCTACAGAACAGGGTTTCGAACTCTCCAACCGGGTTCGCAACAAAGAACTCAATGGATTTGTCGAATTGAGCGAAGGGATTATAGATCCTGCCAATGGAAAAAGAGCAGCGACAATTCGATATTTCTCCAACAGCCCCACCGACCGCGAGTTCCCCAGATGGCTCGATGCGACAATTAACCGAATTGTGCAGACCGATCGGTTCGAGAAAGCGAACCTGCCAAGAGCGGAAGTCCTCAAGGCGATGAAGAAAATTCCGCTTGACGATCTTGGTTTACTTTCCAAAAACGATCAGGGAGAAATCGTTGAAGCCGAGAAAACCAATCGTGCGGTAGCATTTATACTGCCGTTCGGTTTGATGATGATTCTATTTATGGGAGTCATGGTCGGTTCGACGCCGCTTCTACAAGCCATTATCGAAGAAAAAATGCAACGGATTGCCGAGGTGCTTCTCGGCTCGGTCTCGCCGTTTCAACTGATGTTAGGGAAAATTCTGGGAGTGACTGCTGTCTCGATGAGCATGATCGGCTTGTATCTTGGGGGGGGGATTTATGTTTTACATTACTTCGACATGTCCGACATGATCGCGCCAGGGCAGATTGCCTGGTTGCTGGCATTTGCGGCGTTGTCAATTTTTATGTTCGGGTCGATCTTCTGTGCCATCGGAGCATCGTGCAGTGAAATTAAAGATGCCCAAAGCCTGATGACGCCTGTGATGATAATCCTCATGCTTCCGATGTTTTTTTTGAGTGTCATTATTAGAGCGCCTTCGGGGACACTGGCTACGGTCCTTTCTTTCATTCCACCTGCGACACCGACAATTATGATTTTGAGAATGAACATCCCTCCGGGGATACCGCTTTGGCAGCCGATTGTGGGTATCTTCGGCGTGTTGGCGTTTACAGCGTTTTCTGTTTATGCTGCATCGCGAGTCTTCCGTGTGGGGATTTTGATGCAAGGAAAACCTCCGAAACTGACAGAGATGCTTGGCTGGGTGTTTCGCGGTTGATGCCAAACGAGATTCGTGCTTGATAGATTTCTGTTTCGTGATACTCTGAGTTTATACATCAAGTACAGGTGACTAGAACGTCGGACTTCGCGAAGATCGGAGAACAGCATGAAAGCTTCGAAATTTCTCAAGTTCGGTTGTGTAGGAGTTTTGTTGCTCGTCATCGCCGGGGTTGTATTTTTTATCCTTTTAATTAAGGGTTTCGGAGAGATCCAGAGCGAGGCGGAAGCGGCTGCAGACCGTTATTTCCAGGCGTTAGTCGCCAAGGATTGGGACAAGACGGACGACATGTATGGGCCGGAATTCTTTCAAAACACACCGAAGAAAGAATGGCACAAGATGAGGGATCGTCTTGAAAAGAAGTTCGGAAAGTATCAAAGTCGTCAATCGCAGGGATTCCGATTCCGTAAGTATTATGGAACAGGTGGCGGGTACCTCACCGCAGTTATCACTTATCGGGTTCAGTACGAAAACGGAATCGCAACTGAGGTGATTACGCTTCGTCGAAAAATCGGCGAAACTCAATTGAAACTGATTGGCCACCACATCAATTCAAACATGTTGCTCAAACCGGACGAATGAACTTCCTTTCTTACCGACGCACTTCATCCAAAGGGTACTCGCTAATCGGCAGATTCAAGCCGCGAACCTTTTGAAGTCTTTGCCAGCCACGTGTCGTCAAATCTTCCATTCTCTGTCGTTCTTCGAGAGTTAACGATAACTCATTGGTCACAGGTGGATGATCTCCTCGTTCGAACTCTGGCGCGACGATGAACTGAGAAATATCTGGATCGCATAACAAATGGCATTCGGGTGAGGAGAACAACGCCTCGACAGGGACGTCGCCAATGACGTAACGCAAATATAAGCTACTCTGAGTGATTTGATCGACTTGAATGCCACAAACTTTGCAGAGATACCCCGTGTCGCACTTAGCCATATTTTAATAACCTTTCTACGAGAGATCCCCGGAATCTCGAAGATTCCGGGGATCTGGATCGGAATCGTTCAATCGTCACCGGGAGGTTTTCTCGATTGTTTTCGCTGCGATTGTTTTTTCTTTTCTTTGAGTCGTCGCTCCTTCGATGCTCTCGAAGGTCGGGTGGGTTTCCTTTTTTTCGGTGGTACCAGAACCGAACGAATCAACTCGCTCAGTTTCTCCAGGCAATCGTCTCGGTTGCGGAGTTGACTGCGATATCTCTGACTGGTGACCAGTAACTCGCCTTCCTGGTTTATTCGCCGTGAGTATTTTTTGAGAAATCGCTCGCGAACATCGTCTCGCAAACAGCATGTGCTCTGCACATTCCAGCGAAGTTGCACCTTCGTACTGGTTTTATTGACATGCTGCCCCCCCGGCCCAGAACTGGTGCTTGTGATAAAACGAAATTCGTCCCGCGGAATTTTCACCGATCTGGTCAGCACGAGAAAACGTTCTTCATTTGGTGAGATATTTTTGGAAGACATGTTGACTCGAGAGAATCTGGACGGAATTGTAAAATGGGCCTACACTGAATACGCAACAGAAGCATACGAAATGAAAGCACCTTAAAGGAACCTTCAACATGGAATTTCCGAGTATGATGCTCATCCGGCAAAATTTCGAGACTCCACAGGTGCAAGACATTCCCACCGAAGTCGATCACCAACTGAAAAGTCTGAATTTGAGGGACAAAGTTCGTCCCGGCGAAACCGTCGCGATTACAGTGGGAAGCCGTGGCATCGCCAACATCGCGACCATCACCAAAGCCATTTGCGATTGCTTGAAAAAACTGGAAGCGATTCCGTTTATCGTTCCAGCGATGGGTAGTCACGGTGGTGGAACGGTCGTAGGGCAGACGGAAATACTTTGCAGCTACGGCGTGACGGAAGAATCAATGGGCGTTGAGATTCGCGCGTCGATGGAAACGGTCGTCGTCGATCGTACATCACAGGGGATTCCGGTGCATTTCGATCGTCACGCCTACGAAGCGGATCACGTTCTGGTGGTGGGTCGAGTTAAACCGCACACCGGCTTTGTGGGTGAAATCGAATCGGGTTTGCACAAGATGATGTTGATTGGACTGGGAAAGCACGAGGGAGCCATTCTCTATCACCGCGCCATCCAGGATTACAGCTTTTTGGTAATCATCAAATCGGTGGCGGATGTGGTCATCAAGAAATGTGGAATACTCGCTGGATTGGCAATTGTCGAAAACGCATTTGACGAAACGGGACTCCTCGAAGCTGTTTCTCCAGAGAATTTCTTTGTGCGCGAGAAAGAACTGCTTAAACTTGCCGTCCAGTGGATGCCCAAATTACCTTTTCCTGAAATCGATCTTTTGATTGTCGACGCGATCGGAAAAAATATCAGTGGGACGGGAATGGATACCAACGTCGTCGGCAGAAAGTACAACGATAAAACTGCGACTGAAAAAGACAACGTACGTTGCAAAAGAATTTTCGCGCGCGGTCTCACAGAGGAAACGCATGGTAACGCGCTGGGGTTGGGGATTGCGGAATTCACCACACAGCGTGTTGTCGACGGAATCGACTTTCACGCGATGAATGTCAACGCTTTAACGGGTGGGCACCCTTCGTCAGCTTCCATTCCCATGACGTTCCCGACCGACCGGGATGCGGTAGAAGCAGCACTGGGAACCGTGGGAATGGTCGCACCGAAAAACGCACGGGTGATTCGGATTGCCAATACACAAAATCTCGAAACGATTCAGGTCAGCGAACCGTTTTTTTCCGAAGTGAATTCGCGTGACGATTTGGAATCGCAAAGAGCACCAACCGAAATGCAATTCGACGGGCAGGGGTTTCTCGAACCGTTAGCTTAAAGAAAGCAAGAAGCGGGGATTATCGGTTTTCGAAATCGATCTTATCCGGTCGGTCGGTTCCGATAATAGCATTCTTGGGAACCCAAAACAAATCGCTGTCAAATCCGCTTTCCTTGAGTTCTTCGAACGGTAAGCCTCGTTCTTCGAGAAGGTCCACGGCGGATGCGAGCGGATCTTTCGAAAATTGCTGCGGAAGCATTTTCAAAATCGTTTCTTCGTGCTCTCGAATCAATGCCAGGTTTTCCGGGGGAACTTTCGAAATTTGAATGGCTCGATGCATGCGTGTAATCCAGATCGCATTTCGCAAAACGGTTTGTCGATCTTCTTCGTTGAGAGCCGAAAAAGATCGAGAATCCTTTTCCAGTCTGTTGACGATCGGCTCCCCTTTTTTGATCGCTGTCTTGAGATCATCCTCATTTTCAATTCGACTTCGACTGAGTGCCGCTCCCAACGCTAATGTCAGGCCGATAAATTTTTCCAGCGACAGTTTCTTTCGTCTGAGGATTCGAGTGAGCTGTCGGTCTTTTTTCAGTTGCCTGAGAACCGAATCGATTTTCCATTTTTGTTTCAAGCGTTGTTTTTCTTCCTTCACCAACTCGCTGACAGGAAGTGACCGGTCGGGATCCCATTGAGGAACACTTAAAAAAACCAATGGAAAATCGGAAATTTTCGAGTCCGGCAATGCAGAAACGATTCTTTGAAACTTCTCGAATTCGGCTTGGGTGACTTTTTCGTCAATCTGCTTGGCGCGTTCAAATTTTTTTTCGGGAGCTTCGCAACCCACGATAGCCAAGACGATGAGAATGACAGAAATCGTCTTATAAGCACGCATTCCAATTCGTCCCATATTCGAAAACTCATCCTTTGAAAATTCTCATTTCACCCGATCAATATCGGAAATTCCATAGGATTCGCTGACTCAAACATCACAAAGAGATAAAGCCGGAAGAACCCGCATAACAATTGTGTCCGGGAAAACGAAGCTGGGCAGGCGTAGCATCGTTCTCAAATGGGGAAACCGTTCACACGGCTTACCGTTGCCATGCAGCAAAGTATTTGTGCCAGAAGCAGGAAAAACAGCGGAGAATTCCACCATCGAGCGTCATCCGGGCTGCTCTCTAAGACTCGCTCGCAAAACTCTGCGCTCGACCAGACAAACCAAGGCATAAGAACCAACCAGAGCCGAGCGGCTTCTCCCATATTTTTTCCAGAGATCCAGAGCAATCCCCAAACAAGAAATGTGCAAATAACCGGGGAGAATATCTTCGTATCCAAAGTGTTTTTCTTTTTCCAGACCAGAAAGATTCCACCAACTGCGGCAAGAAAAACTGGCAAACCTGTACCAAAACTCAGTTCACCGATGTTTGCAAACAACCACCAAATAAACGTGCGTTGGTTCGACACGTAAAAGCCTGCGTGGTTTCGATAATTCCATCGCCAGACATTCCAAAGGTTGAGATCCCAGATTGCCCATACAAGCAGACAAAGAGCGAAAAACGATCCCAGGCCGATTCCAATTGTTTCGAACAACTTCTTCTGACTCGAAGAATTCGCAGAGTCTTTTTTTTCTTCTGAAGGGAGCAGCTCTTTGATCGTCAACAAAACGCCCAGTAGCGCAACAGGCAACAGTGCAAGACTGAACGTCATCCCTAACCAGAAAACACACCCTGCACACGTCGCAAGAATTCGGCTGCGTTTCTTCAGTGCGTAGACCCAGAACGCGAGAAACGTCATGCCGATCATCGGGTAAAATGCATCGGATTTTGGGAGAAACACACCCATCGCTGGAACGAATAACCAGAGAGATGCCGTCACCCAGGAAACCAGTTTGTTGAACTGTAATCTTACGAGTGCATAAATCGGAACGATGGTTAGGACAGCCGCAAATTGCGTGAGCAGAATCGCCAGCCAGAGTGCGGCCTGTTGAGGTAGGGAGAGAGGCTCCGCCGTTTTTCCTGTCGTTTTCCGTGGTTCTTCCGCGTCCTTAAACAAACTGTTGAAGGATTCGTATTCGCTTCTCGGTCTCGTGGCCAGAATGGTATTTGTCAACCAATTCGATTTTTCGCAGAGACCGATCGATGTCTTGTGAAGAACGTACAACCCGGGGGGATGAGTTCCCTTGTGTAAAACGTCGCCCTCTTCCATCAGGGATTCGTAGTTCGCAAAATATTTCGAGAGATCGTCGATTTCGTAAGCGGCGTCGAAAAAATAGCCGGACGAGGCGGGGCTGAAGAGTACCCAGCTTGGTTTGACGTTCGGTTTTCCCGAAGGCGGAAGATTTTGCACCGACCACAACCAAAGAAACCCCGCCGCAACAAGCCCTGCTAACCAGAGTGCGATTCCTTTTTTGTTCGACTGCGAAATTCTTTTCGCACCGAAAAAGATGAACCACAAGCAGACAGCCGCAACAACGCTTGTCTGGAAAATACCCAGACTAAAATCGAGACGCTCGGAAGGTTTCACAGCAATACGATTCCAAACCCATTCGCCGGGTACTCCCAAAGGAATTTGAGTGAACCAAAAAAAGGCCACAGTACCGAATACGGACGAGATGATAAGGGTAGGAAACCAGCGGTTTGATCGCATCGCGGATGAGCAGCGTTGAACGTGACAACGAAAGTATTCGAGAAATGAAAAACCCCTCCCATGATAACAGGGGAGGGGATCTTCTGCGATGTCGCAATAGGGATGTCGCTTAGCGAATGACGTACAAAGCTTTGAGGGCTTTCTGGATGAGATCCTGCACGTCGCTTAAATGGGCTTTTGTGTAATCGTCCATTTTACTTTCGTATCCTTTGAGCATTTTCACGATTTTTCCATCGAGTTTCTTCAACTCCATTTTGGAAAGATCGGCGATGGCATCGCTTGCAGGATTGCCTCGTCGCATCATGCTCAAATCGATCATGCGGTTGACATGCTCTCGTTGAAGACTGCGTCTTAAGCTGGAGATCATCGGTTTTTTCACCGTGTAATTGGTTTTCGGTGTGGTATCGAGTTCTTTCCAAGCCGCATCATTCACCGTCTTAATCAACTCGGGAAGAGAGAAGACTTCATCGCCGTTGGTCAGACGCATTTCGTTGTCGAAAACCCTGCGGAGTGTTGTGGGATTCATCAGCAGCGACAGCATCATCGATTGAACCCCACGGATGGAATCGTGAATTTTCCAGGGAGCATCATCGAAACTATCGTTATCGTCGAGCCATTTGTCATCGGTCAGATGGGTGAGCAACTCAGTCGACAAATTATAAGATGCGTCGAAGAACGAATTTTCGATGACGAACTTCAAGGCCGCTCGCTGTTGTGCCGATGGGACGACTTTGATGGGAGTTCTGGCGTTTTTATCGCCCTTTTTGTCGCGGAAGACGAATGCACCGCCGACCCAGTTGGCCATCATGCTCAGCGAACGCATCTGAGCGACAAATGTGGATTCGTAACCGGAACGTGCTCTTGCCCAGCTTTCACCGTCTTTGACGAACTTCTTCAGCAGATTGGCGCGATGGTATTTTACGAGTCGCATTTGTTCGTTGGCGTAGTTGAGCGGATCCTTTCCAAAATCGTGGCGTCTTGCTAACGGGTCGGGGCCAACGCTATCTTCGTCGGTGGCAAAAGCCAACTCGGGTTCAGCGACTCGGCTCAAAATCGGTTTCAAATCTTTCGCAAAGGAATAACCGTATTCGATGGCCCAGGCATCGTAAGGACCGATGCCGGTCATGCTGTAATCGCCTTGAATCTTCCCACCCTTGAAATTGAGATTCACGCGGAGATAGTCCATGACTGAGCCTGCAATTTGTTTTTTGCCCTTGAATTTATCGCTGTTGATTTCTGCCAGAGTATGAATTGTGGACCCTTTGAAGTTATGTCGTAATCCCAGCGTGTGTCCACATTCGTGTGCCACTAGATGAGCGACGAGCGGCCCGACGAACTTTTCTGGCATTCCGTCGATTAAGTTTGGTTTTGAGTCAGCTGAAACGAGAACGGAATTCATGATCTCGAAATGCATTCTCATCATACCCACATCGAGAGCCAATCCATCTGCCGCCATGCAGACCCGATTTTTCCGAAACGATTTGGAAATCAATTCGTCGGAAGGAACCGAGGCGTTGCTTAAATAACTCATTCCCATGAGTTCATTCTGCAAGTCGACAGGACTTTGTAGAAATCGTTGTTTGACAGCTTCTCGTTTTTCCGGGGCGGCCATAATCACGCGCGGATCCCACTGGGGGTATTTTCGGAACCACGCCAGTGTTTCGGCATTGAAGTTCTGCATTGCAATTTTGGGCATTACTTCCTGAAATTGAACGCGGTAATGGCGAATCCAACCGTCGCCGATGACAATGTCGGCATCGAGAATTTCGCCCGTCATGGGGTGAACACGACTGGGACCGATCGCCAAACCTTGCGAGTTATTCAGCCAACGGACAAAGTTGTATCGCACGTCTTCGGGATCTTTTTCCATGTTGGCACCGGAGCGGGCATCCTGATAATGAACTTCAATTGCGTTGGAAATTCCAATTTTTTCGAACGCTTTGTTCCAATCGAGAAGTCCTTTACGTACCCAGCGCCTGTAACGAATGGGAGTGGAATTCTCGATGTAAAAGATGATCGGTTTTTTGGGCGGACTGATTTTTAACGAGGGGTCGGCTTTTTGGAGATTCCAGCGCGTGATATAACGCTTGCGGACATTTTTATCTGTATACTTTCCAAAATCGTCATGTGCGACGGTGAAGTACCCGATACGCTGATCGGCTTTGCGGGGTTTGTAAGTGCTTTTGGCAGGTAGCGAACTGATCGAGTAGTGCAAGGTTTTCATCTGGCCTCTCATCGTGGGAACTTCGAACGCCAGTTCGACATTAAGCGGAAATGCTTTCGCTTTTTTTATGGTGAATAGTCTTGCGAAACTTCGATTGGAGTACCTGCTTCCGAAGAACAACGAGGCTTTGCCGACAAGCAGAGCATCCATATCGATCACAGGCCCACCACTCGGTCCTTTGGTGACGATGGGCACGTCGAGCAGCATCCGGTCGGTAAAAAGACGTTTGATCGATCCCTTCGATTCCGCATCGCCAGTTGAAACGATGCTCGTATTGGGAGACATTAAGGCGAGACGTTTTCCATATTTTCGCCAATAGACGTACAAATCGCCCGCTTGCAATCCAGCAAAATCTTCGCCACCTGCAACGGTCATCGCAAAGAAATACTTCTGCGAAGCGTAATTCGCCGGCAGTTCTGCATACATCTGGTTCTCTTTTTTGTTGACCCAGATGGTGTAAAGGCTGCGTTTCCCATCGGCCGTGGAAACAACTTTTTGATACCCCTTAAGAATTGTGCTGTGTGGAGGGAATTCGGGTCTTATGGTCGGTTTCTTCGTTTGTGCGGTTGCTTGCTGGGAAAAACAGAACAGCACCGCTAAAACCAGTGCCGCCGAAACGATACTTTCGCTACGAAAAAATGTGTTTCTCATTGGTACCATTCCTCAATCTGTGATATTCGTGGAGAAAAAAGAAATTCGGTCGAGTGTCTCTTCAAAGTGCATCACCAACAATAGGTTACGTCTTAATCGCAGGAGTGCGTCTCAGGCGGAATTCCCAGAGAAATTCCATACGTTGTAGGAAAAGAACGCTTCCTCCCGAGATTGACGTTGCTGGGCAACCGAAAAGGTTTGCGTAATCGGAGTAACCGTTATAAACGACGAACTTAAGCTACGTTTCCCACACACCGATTGTCAACATGATCTCGATGGAAGACACGGGAATCCTCGAGATTCGTAACCGTTTACGCCCAGAGGGGGCTGTGAGGAGCGAATTTCTCTGACCTTCGATGGAGTTGTGCGAGACCTTCGGCAAAGCACACAAAGAGATCATCCTCTGACATCGCAGGAATTCCTGGGGCGTCATTCTTCAGCAGAAGATACTCGGTTCGTTCGCTATTTGGCATCCGACAATTCGCTTTTTGCATTTTTGCCGACTTCTTTTAGAGTGAAAGTCATTTTGCCTTGTTCCTGGAATTGTCCGTTTCGTTCGGTTTCGAAGGTGAGAACGGATGAGACAACGCCGAAGGGGGCTTTTTTATGGCGACGTGTTTTGTAAGTCGCTTTGGAGTTACGCCCACGTTCTTGATACTCTGTGTAGCCGCTGACACCGGCGCATTTCAGTTTGCCAAGTTTCGATTCGACAATCACCGGCGTGAGTTTCTTGGCATCTTTCAAAAGGCCGCACACAAACGCTGGCATCGGTCCGGAATTCGTGTCGTCCAATTCTTTCACATCGGCATCTGCTCTCAACTTTACCCAACCGCGCATTTTGTTGTCGAACGCATTCCTACCCGCTTTCAAATTTTCCTCCGGGACAAGGAGTTTGCCGATGGTGACGCGATCGTTACCGTTCATCGTCATGGTCATTTTGAATTCAATCCAACGGCATTTCTTTCCTTTTTCGGTCACCGTGCCGACCGAGGAAATTTTGAAAGTTCCTTCCGCTGTGATTTTCTGATCGCCCCGGGTCGTCGCTTCGAATTTCAGATCGTACAACACATACGCACCATCCTTCGGCAACTGGTACAACAGACCATCGGCGAACGCATTGTGTGTTATCAGCGTGAAAACTGTAAACAGCAAGGTCGTCAGAACATGTCGCATGGTTTTACCCCCCCGGAGTCTCAGAAAAGGAATGCCATTGATCGGATGCGGTCCGGAATTGATTGTACAATAAACAGTCGCAAAAGGTTTCCTTCTGCTCAATACTCTTCATCAAAATAACTCCGAAAGGGCCTGATTGACGACGAGTTTTAACACAGTATACCGAAACAGGATTCCTGGGCAACAATCTTTCTGTATTACTCTGTATTGTATTTTCTGTATTGTAGATAAGTTTTACTGAAGGACAAACCGGTCCTATGTTGCCCATAACACTCCCCAACGATTGGCAAAACGGATGTCGGTAGTATACTGGCAGCTTAGTCTCATGAATTGCTCGGTTTTTTTTCTGCCTGTGAACGACATCGGAGTTCTTCACCATGAATTCAACCACTGCCACCGATCGTTTGTCGGAAGTGTTGCAGCAGTATTGGGGGTACGACAGCTTCCTGCCGTTGCAGGAACGGGCCATGAACTGTGTCGTGGCTGGTCGCGATTCTGTCGTGGTGCTGCCGACGGGTGGGGGAAAGTCGTTGTGCTATCAGGCACCGGCAATTTTCATGGGCGGTTTAGCGGTTGTCGTTTCACCGTTGATCTCGCTGATGAAAGACCAGGTCGATGCCCTGCAAAGTTGTGGCGTTCCGGCGGCGTGCGTCAACAGTTCGCTTTCAGACGGCGAACGCCGGGAAGTTGCTGAGAACGTGCGCTCCGGTCGATTACGTTTGTTGTATATGGCACCGGAACGATTGCTCTCCGGGGCGACGATCGGTTTTCTCAAAGAGTCGAACGTCTCCTTCATTGCCATCGACGAAGCCCATTGCATCAGTGCGTGGGGCCACGATTTTCGCCCCGAGTATCGGCAATTGAAGATCTTCAAGCAGACGTTTCCTAAAATCGGAATCCACGCCTACACCGCCACCGCAACCGAGCGCGTTCGAAAAGACATCGCCGCCCAACTCGGGCTGACCGATCCGCAAATGCTGGTTGGTTCGTTCGACCGACCGAATTTGATTTACACTGTGGAACGTCGCCACAACCGTTTGCAGCAAATATGCGAGGTTTTGGAACGTCATCGTGGAAACTCGGGAATCGTCTACTGCATCCGTCGGGCCGATGTCGACGATCTTTCCGCTGCGCTTAAGAATTTGGGTTTTCGTGCGCTGCCCTACCATGCGGGAATGGACGGTGAAGACCGCAAACGAAATCAGGAAGCGTTCCTCGAAGAGAAAGCCGAGACGATTATCGCTACGGTGGCCTTCGGCATGGGGATCGACAAATCCAATGTCCGCTACGTCATTCACGCGGGAATGCCCAAGTCTTTGGAACATTATCAGCAGGAAAGCGGACGAGCCGGGAGAGACGGGTTGGAAGCGGAATGCAAATTGTTCTATTCCGCCGGTGATTTCGTCACCTGGAAAAAAATCATCGGCAATTCCGAAGAGAATTCTTACCAGAGTTCGTTGAAATCACTCGAAGATATTCACGATTACTGCACCGGGATGATCTGTCGGCATCGAATGCTGGTAAACCATTTCGGACAGGAATTGGAAAAGGACAAATGCGGAGCCTGTGACGTTTGCCTCGACGAGGTCGATCTCGTCGAAGACGCTCTGGTCATCGGACAGAAGATTTTATCCTGCGTGATTCGTCTGAAAGAGAGCTTTGGCGGCGACCACACATCCAAAGTGCTCAAAGGATCGAAGGATCAACGAATTCTCGAACGCAAACACGACGGATTAAGCACCTGGGGAATTCTTTCCGATGTGGATGTGAAATCGATCCGCGACTGGATCGAACAATTGGTTGCACAAAAATTCGCGAAAAAAGTTGGCGAGTACAACGTCCTGGAGGTAACACAAGAAGGTCGCAGGCTACTAAGAGGCGAGGTCACACCCCGACTGTCGAAACCGAAAAGGGATTCGAAAAAGAAGTCCAGCGCGGAAGCCGATTCCTGGGAGGGAGTGGACCGCGATCTGTTCGAAACGCTGCGACAGAAACGCCTCGCAAAAGCTCAAGCGAAAAAACTTCAACCCTACATGATCTTCGGCGACGCCGCTTTGCGGGACATGGCACGACTGAGACCGTCGTCGCTGGATGGGTTCCTCATGGTGCGCGGCGTCGGCGAGAAAAAGTGCGCAGATTATGGAGAAGAGTTCGTGCAGTACATTGTCGTACATTGTCGCGAACACCAATTGGAGATGGATACGAAACCGAATCGGAAAATATCTCCACCTCGCAAAACCGTACTCACCGCATCGGCGGTCCGCTCGTTCGATCTCTTCAAAGAAGGAAAAACCCTCGAAGAGGTGGCCGAGAAGTTGGGCCGCGCGGTCTCCACAACTCGCGGTTACCTCACGCAATTCCTGCAACACGAAGATATTCGAGATCCTGCGCCGTGGGTTGACGAGGCCACGACAGAGCGTATCAAAGGTGCCGCCGCGGAGGTTGGACTGGAAAAACTAAGACCGATTTTCGATCTCCTGGAAGAAACCGTCCCCTACAACGATATTCACATTGTCGTCGGCTGTTTGCGAAACATCGCCGCAGACGTTTCCTCAACGGAAATCAAAACGAATTGATTCGTAGTGGTCATCTCACCGCTAGTAACGCTCGGTGATTTGACAGCGGAAACCTGGCGAGTTACTCTCAAACTGACATCGGAACCATGACTGGCAATCTTTCACATTCCGCTATGAGTCGGCAACTTCAATTTCCGAAAGCAAATGCCATGAACTCACGACAGCTCAAAATAACCCTCTTCTGTTTTTGCACCGTGCTTGTCGGCATGACGATTTCTCTTAACAGTTTAACCGCTGCCGAGAAGCCGAATGTGATTATCATCTTCATCGACGACATGGGTTACGGCGATGTGGAATTCAACGGAGCGACAGGTCCACGCACGCCAAATTTGAATCGTATGGCAGAAGAAGGCACGATGTTCTCCGACTTCTATGTAGGGTGCGCTGTGTGCTCGGGTTCGCGAACCGCATTGCTGACAGGCTGCCACTATCAACGGTTGAGTATGAACGCCGTGCTGTTTCCAAACAGCAAAAAAGGACTGCATCCAGATGAATACACCATTGCCGAGATGCTCAAGTCTGCCGGTTACCGTACAACCTGCATTGGGAAATGGCACCTCGGTCACCTGCCGCCGTGTTTGCCTACCTATCAGGGATTCGATTCCTATTTCGGCATTCCTTACAGCAACGATATGTGGCTAGACCCGGCGAACAAACTTTCCGACAACTTATTGGTTCGTCAGGGATTAACGCGTCAACAGGTTGAAGCGGGACACAAAAAACGCAACTGGGTACCGTTAATGCGTGGGGAAGAAGTGATCGAGTACCCCGCCAATCAAAACACGTTAACCAAACGCTACACCGAAGAAGCGATCAAGTTCATCAACCAGAAAAGCGAAAAACCGTTCTTTATTTATTTGCCTCACACGATGGTTCATTACCCCTTAGCGGTTTCGAAGAAGTTTCGGGGACGCACAGCAAAACCGATTTGGGATGCCATCGAAGAAGTCGATTGGTCGGTGGGCGAAATTCTAAGTGCCGTCAAGAAAGCCGGAATTGCTGAAAACACTTTAGTCATCTTCACCAGCGATAATGGTGCCGCCCTGGGTAGTTCACTTCCACTGCGTGCGAAAAAAGGAAGCGTTTACGACGGAGGCATTCGCGAACCGACCGTGATGTGGTGGCCGGGAAAAATCCCCGCGGGTCGAACCTGCCGCGAAGTGGCGGCGACCATCGACGTTCTCCCGACTCTTGCCAAACTTTGCGGGGGAAAACTCTCCAAAAGAAAGATCGACGGACTCGATATCTGGCCGTTGATGTCCGGACAAAAAAACGCGAAGAGTCCTCACAAAACTTATGTGCTCATGCACGGTCCCGGCACGGTACGTTCTGGCCCTTGGAAATTTTACCCCTGGCGAGAACGCAGAGGTCGCGGTCGCAATGTCAAAATTGGGAAACTCTCTCCCGAACCGGTTCAGCTTTACAATACGATAAACGACATCGGCGAGCGAAAAAACGTCGCAGCAGATCACCCGGAAATCGTCAAAAGATTACGAACAGCTTACGACGAACATGTGGCCGAAATCCGCAAGAACCGCCGACCCACTGCAAAGCTGGTTCGTCCTCCTGGAAGCAAATCCGCAAAACGTCCGGGGCAAAGGAGAAGAAAGAGAAAGCGGAAAAACAAGAAGTAATATCGGCTATGTACCAACTTTTTCCATCTCAACAGCCATAGGTTCGGTCAGAATCCAGTAAGGTGCCCAGAGTCCTCAAAACGCCGGGTGCCGGGGTGTCACTGGTTCTGTCAGTGTGTTTTCGGAAAAGGGAAGAAGCGGGTGGCGTTTTTTGGAGATTCACGCCGAACGCTTCCTGACGGGCGCAGCTCTTTATTCCGTTGCGTTGGAGCATTACAAAAAAAGCATCGCGGAATAAACGATATCCCACGATGCTTTCGATTTTTATTTCGGTTTTTTCAAACCGGAAATTCACACTGTTTTTGAGAAGATCTGTAAGACTCTCTTTCGTTTACTTGATCGCGGCTTCGTTCAAAATTTCTTCGCCGAATCTGGTACCTTCGGGAGTAATCAACCGAGCGTAGATATCCGCGTTGATGTCGTCGGAGAGTTTCTTGGCAGAACCGTCAACAAAGGCGGCAATCACAATACCGGGATGACCCGAACGCGGTCTGGGATTCCAGCCCTGGTCGTTGGCGTTTGCCCAAACGCTGGTATCGCCGAAATTCGGCTGCGAAGATCCTGCTGTAAAGAGCGACGTGTCGATTGCCAGAGGAAATGTTCTTGCGCCAATTGTTTTACCGATGCCAATAGATGTAGGAGGTACGGGAACACGCAAACCGAATGCGTAATTGGCCAAAGGCGGTAGACCAAGTGGCGCCACAGGGTTATCGAAAGTCAGAACATCAGCAGCGTGAATATTTTCGGTAATTAATAACGTGTTTCCTTGACCGTCATTTAGCGAAACCCGATCCGATGTCGATTGACGACCGAGACGGTTCAAAACCGTTTCAGGGAACAAAACGGCCGTTCCGAATGCGACTCTAGCATCGTTGGGACCGACGTAATCGATCAGCGGAACAGGTGGGGTCACAGAAAAATCCAGAACTGTGTTTCCGTTGGCAGCGAGCGGACCGGCATCCCAAATATCGGCTCGGATATATCCCGCATTTCCGACGTAGCTGAGACCGTTACTCACATGATCGTTGATATCATCGCTGGGACAGGTGAACGGTTCGAACCAGGGACGTTTTGCAGCTGTTGACAAGGCCGCATAGGATTGTATGCCTCTGCCTTTGATGACACCTTCGACATCTCGACGATCCATGAAACCCATAATGTGTACAGGCCAGGCAAACTCGTAGGGGCTTAGTACGGACGCACCGACGTACATTGTGTTAATCGGTCCGGATAAGGGGGGTAGGTGTTTCTGGCCGGACTCGAAATTTTTGAATGCCAGGGCGATGTTTTTCAGGTTGTTCAAACACTGAGCTCGCCTTGCGGCTTCTCTGGCGGCCTGGACGGCGGGGGTGATCAACGCAATCAACACGCTGATGATCGTGATCACCACCAGCAATTCGATTAAAGTAAAAGCTCTTCGCTTGTGGCGATTGACGGACTGAGGATTCGTTTTCATAGTTCTTCTCCAAAAACAGGGTGATTCGTGTCGTGAAATTCCTCGACCGGTGACGGCGTCCACCGGTCTTGTATTGGTGTCATTTTCCGAAGTTGTGGATGAAAGAAGTTGTGGATGAAAGAAGTTGTGGATGAAAGAAGTTGTGGATGAAAGAAGTTGTGGATGAAAGAAGTCTTAGGTGACGATCTTCCTTCCCATTCTAATCTGGTTCGAGGGGTTTTTTCATTAGAGAAATCTCCAATCTGTGGGGAAATCGCCAGTTTGTCCAAAATACCGGCTTTTTGGGTTGTATTTTTGTTTGTTTTTTGCAACGGAATTTTTAAAATTTCCGACGTTTTCACGTCAACTCAACGTTTGTGTGAATTCTTGAGAATCCGTTTACCGTTATTTGATGTTCTGACGATGCAAAATCGCCTGGTTGATATCGTAATTTTTGTTGAAACTCCAGATAAAGTTGTTTGAAACAGCGGGAGGGAGTGGTGTCGGCGTAGGAAGATCGCTCGGTACAAGCGAGAAATGTGCCTTCGAACGATCGATAATGTAAAACGCCTGATGGCGCGTGCCGTTTACTTCGCCACCCAGTTCCCCGCCGATACGGGCCACAAGTTCCCCACCGGGTAATGGGCTGTTGCCAGCAGGCCCCTCGACGACTTCAAAGAACCCCACGGTAATCCAAACCGCAAATACGTTGCTGCGTTTGGTGGTGTTGTTCATCACTTTGTTGAGCAGACGATACCGCGTGGAATAATCGATG
>Ga0114931_10002135_pt1 | contig 25204 bp, 21 predicted proteins | sample 2SBtaG_FD_89579 | JGI IMG/M metagenome (GOLD analysis project Ga0114931, IMG submission 89579) | Deep subsurface microbial communities from Kolumbo volcano to uncover new lineages of life (NeLLi) - 2SBTROV14_V59a metaG | ecosystem: Environmental > Aquatic > Marine > Volcanic | place: Kolumbo... | reverse complement strand
TTTGACTTCTCGGAGACGTCGTAATCAAAACGATCAGGCTGCTGGTAGTCTCCTTGTCCTGCATTGACAATCATTGAGGCCACTCGGTCGGTATCGTGCGAATCGATCAGATTCTGTAGAGCGAATTGCATTGCCATGGGATAACTCTGTCGCCGAGATTGCAACTCTTGCCCAAAGTCGCCTGGCGATAGAGTCCCATCAATAAGAAATCCCTTCACCGGAAAGGCGAAACCGTGGTAGTTCATCGTCGCTGAGAAATGTCCCTCGACGAGATGGTCCAAAGCTTCATTCCAAAATTCTCCTACGGTATATGCTGCCGGATTCAACTCTCGCACCAGCTCGTTCCAATCACACCAAAAGCCGATTGGCACCTCGTTGGCTACATCAAGTCGCCAGCCATCGATCCCGTCGGAAGGATTGCCATTGCCATCAGGATCCATCCAGCGACGAGTAATATCGAAAATGTACTTTTTTGGTGCAGGATGGAGATCGTGTCCCGACGGGTCGTTGGCAAATTCCGGTAGCGATTCATAGCCCCACCAACTCTTGTACTTCAACTCGTTTTGTTTAGTAGCCGGATCGTCAAACGATTGCACGATATACCAATCCTGATACTCAGACTGCTCCTGCTTTTCGAGGATATCGGCAAACGCAAAAAAATCGCGACCTGTGTGATTAAAAACGCCATCAATGATGAGTCGAATATTACGCTGATGAGCCTGTTGGATCAGATCTAAAAAAAGCTGGTCTGCTGCCGTCCAGTTCCATGTTTTTGGATCAGCAGTCTCGTCTCGCATTAGCTCGATATCCCCTTGCGGATCGGGCCCAAAGTAGGGGTCGATGTGGTGCATCGAGGAACTGTCGTATTTATGAAGTGATTTTCCATAGAAAACCGGATTCAGGTAGATCGTGTTGATGCCAAGATCTTTCAGGTAATCAAGCTTGCTAATTACTCCTTGTAGGTCGCCGCCGTAGCGGCGGTTGAAGACACCATGCTCATAGAAATTGTCGCCAGACTGCTGTTCCCATTCCGCCCGGGCATACCAATCCCCAGTCCAAGGAGAAATTTGCCAACTCTTTGGCGTCGAGGCAGGATCTTCTAAGGATTCGCGGGCCGGGTCGTTATTGGGGTCGCCATTTCTGAACCGTTCGGGAAAGATTTGATAAAACACCGCTTCAGCGGCCCAATCGGGAATGTATTTCGCGATAGCCGCTTCGTCGAAGGTTCGTATTGGCGATGTCGGTAAGGTTGTTGCGGCAAATACCGTATCTGCCGTGGCAGCACTAGACTGAACCTCCGTGGTCGCTCGAGCACAAGGAGAGACTTCTTCAAATTGGCAGCCACTCATGGCCACAAAGAAAAAAACAGTGGCGACGCGTTTCAAGAAATCATTACTCGGCGAGCCGATCAGCCTTCTAATCAGCTTGAATGGCTTTTTCATGACTCACCTCGGAATTTTTTGTACACAAAACACTCGCAAGAGAAAAAGTGGCTGGTCGCTGTAGCCACTAACAGCGACCAGCCCTTGGGTTTTCCCCGTAGAGTTCAACGGGGGATGGTGGATGTCCTACTTATCGCTTACGGCGACTGACGAAGCTGCAAGCAGCAAAAGCCCCCAAGCAAACCAGCGCCAAAGACGAAGGCTCGGGAATTGCCGAGGCAGCGGAAAGTGGGGCGGGGACAGCGATCGAGACAAACTGATTGCCTGGAATGAGTCCAAAATCTAGCCCAGTTAAGTCGCCGATGAAAGCACCAGAACCATCACCACCTAGATTGCCCAACAGAATCCCATCGCCAGCAAGTTGGTTGGACACAAAATTGTGAGAACCATTATTGACAAATGCGGTGATCTGAATGTTGTCGCCAACACTAGGATTGCCGATCTGAGAGAGAGGAATCGAGAACTCGATACCCGAGGTGACCAAGGAGGTGTCAAAGGTCGTTGGGGTCGAGTAGACTCCACCGTTGACAGTTCCGCCATCAACACCATCCACATTGCTATTATCAAAAGCCATTTGAAGATCGACCACGGAATTGTCCATGTCGCGATGGCTGAAAGCATTCATCGGATCGTTAGCTACGTCGACAGGCAATGCAAACGCTAGTTCCGCGGGCAAACAGTCGGCCCCCGAGTTGTCTGCATTGCAGCCCCCGGCAGCGAGGGCATAGGACTGGTCGATCAGATCGCCCTGACTAAGGCCCCCATTGAGAGCCGGGCCTAACAGCGCTTCGGAGTTATCCTCAGTCGAAGATTCAGGTGCAAACGGGAAGTCAGCCAACGACGAATCTGCCACATTGAAACCAAACGTTGCTTCCCAAATTGCCAAGTCATCCCCATCCACATCGCGTGGCGTCCCAAGGTCGTCGCCTCCATCGGCATTGCCATCTTCCCGATTGGCACCCGAAGCGAGGCCAAAATTGCGTTGCCAAGTGAGAAATTCACCGCCATCGACGGTGCCATCCGTGTCGAAGTCGCCTGTCGTACCCCGCAACACGTTAGGCAAGCCGCGCTGGGCCAATTGCATACCTGCAGCGACAACTGCACCGCTCGTGCCTTGTGTCAAGTCGGCGTAGTGAACTGATGAAGCGTAAAACTGAAGTTCTCCAGGTAAATTGGGGCTCAATTTTTCAAACCCGTGGGTGAAAGTCAAGAAGTAGTCTGCCGTAAAGCCGGAGTCAAATGTCAAGCCGTTTGAGCCTTTGAAAGCACCACCAGAAAATGAATCGACACCCTTGGGTACATTACTGCCAGGTCCATCAGCCCCGTCTTGGATGATTGTATTCACACCGCCAGGAGTTACAGCGTTGGAATCCGAATCGATATAGACATCAAGCTTATTAAAATTGGACTCCAGATTGCCTGCAAATACCATATAGAGTCGGCCATTTTCAATTTTTGCAAAAACTTGATCAAGTTCAGACCCGCCTCCGCCATTGATCGGATCGCCCGATGTGGCATCTCCAAACTGCGTGTCTGTGTTCTGAGTCGAGAGCGACGCATAGCCATCTGCGACACTGGCGTTGCCATCGATAGTTACCACCGCCAAGGACCCATCACAGGTCATCACCACGAGCAGTGTGGCTGTCGTTGCTACTAACCATTTCAAAAAACTCATTTTCATTTCTCCCTCGCTAAGTTAGGAGATGCTTGCCCCGTTGGGAGCATCTCGAAAAAACCTACAACTAATTAGAATTACACATCTCTCGTCGCCTTGAGCCACGAAATCGTCTGCCGTTGGTCCAAGCCATCAAAGCAATCATTGCCAAAATTCCAGTGGTGGGTTCAGGAATAGCTCCTGCTGCTGCCAAGGGGGCAACAAGCAGAGGGCTGGCAACAAAACCAAAGTTGTCTTGCCAAATCTGAAAGTCCACCTGATCGATCACACCATCCAGACTGGCATCGCCGCTGGTATACAATGCTCCGCTGGCGGTGCCAGATCCTTGCAGTAAAGTGAGAAAATCGCGGCCGTCAACATCTCCATCGAGATCGAAATCACCCGGCACGGTACGTGCGATCTCGGTGATCATCGTCGATACGTCATTAATATCGACCTGCCCATCAACGTTTAGATCAAGCGACCAGAAATCAGGATCGTTATCTGGGAGGCCAAAACCGTTGTAAAGTTCAACCACGTCTGCGCTGTTAGTTGAGCCATCTGAGTTGAAATCGCCACGTCGGGTAAGCACCTCGATGTACTTGTCTAACGCAAACTGGCTAGCTCCGCTGGCTAACAGTTCGGTGTCGAGTTGAAACAGGTCGAGATTGTCGACCAAGCCGTCGGCATTGGTATCGGCTGTCGCTTCAAAGGTTTGGTTTTGGCTATTCAGGACAGTTTCGAATCCCAACATGTCCGACGGGCCAATGAATCCATTGTGATCGGTATCGCCAAATCCTGCTCCAAAACCCGTTGCTGGCGAGAGGCCAACAAAGCGTCGCACGGTAAAACTCCCCGTTGGTTCGATCATGACGATCGTAGCTGCATGGTTGCCAACCACGACGTTATTCACGCCGAATTTGAACTGTCCGCCGCCTGTCGCCGAAGCGGTGTTCCCCTGGCCTACCATTGCCAAAATTTCAGCATCCGTTTTGGCGGCACCGACATTCATTAAAACGTGAACCTCGTCGGCCGTGTTGTCGACACTACCGACCACCAGATCTAAATCCTCTGGAGACCCACCAAATGGATCGAAACTTACGATCTCCGATTCAGGAGCGACTCGATCGATATAGACTACGCGTTTGAAATCAGAGAAGACCGCAGGGCCCCCATCTCCGCCCGTGCTTGCATCGCGATGGCGAAACGATCGCACGGTAATGAAATGGCGACCTTCGCTAAGTTGAGTCGCATCGATCGTTTGCGAGTAGGTACCCGAGCCAGTCCCAACGTTAGCAGCCCCATTCCATATATAGCCTGGAACGCGAGTATCAGTAAAATCTTCAAAACCGTAGGCCACGTCACCCGGTACCGTGAAGTCGATACCTGCCACGTTGTTGAGATCCATCCCTTCATCAATTTTGATCAGAGCGGTATCGCTATCAGCATGAAAGTCGCGTACCGGCAGCGAAGTGCTAGGATCAATCACGCTCACAGGAGTGGTATTTAGCTGAACTTCAAAAGAGTTGGTCTGGACGACATCAATGTCGCCCAACCGCGCAGTACCGTTAGTGGCCGCCGATGGTGTCGCGCCCGCAAGCACTGAGGAAACATTGGTCAAGCTCAGCGCCCCCTCTGGCGTAGGAACTCCATAGATAAGGTAGCCGCGGCCATGGGTACTGTTTGATGGGATACTGATGCTGATCCGACTAGAGCCGTCGACCTTGATTGTTTCAGGAATCACGCTGGTGGGATCAACGAGCGGATCTGCCGCATTGCCGGTGAGTTCAACTAAAATCGTACCAGGGTCAAAATCAGTTTGGACTCCATTGCGTGTTTCAATGACGGGATCAGTTCGGCCAGAGAGGGCGACAATCGCCGACTTCGAGCGCTCGTAAACATAGATGCTGGAAAAGCCATTGGGATTAAAGGCATCATCAATCCAACGTTCTTGAAAATCTCCCCGGCCGTGGGTATTACGAATATTCACCAGTTTGGTAATCGTATCGCCGAAAACACCGCCTAATGCATCATCCTTGCCATCGACAGGGAAAGGACGACCTTCGCCAAATTCCTTGGCGTTGAGATAGACGATCGCTTCACCCGGCCGCATCAACGTGTAAGCGTAGGCTACGTTCTTTTGAAAGGGTGTCCCGCCAGGAACATCGTCGTGGCTCTGCACAAAGGCCACACCTTGGCTTCCGTTGCGCAAGCCATCGTCCTGAGTATCCTGGGTCGCGTTGCGGATGCCGTGCCAGTTGTTATTGCCCGTGGTACCGGTAAGGTTGTCTCGTAGAGCAAAGAACAGAGGAAAATCGAGCGCGTCGCGGTTGCCGCCAACCGTTGTGTTAGTCGGACTGATGGCCTGAGGATTTGGTAAGTCTTGGCGGATAACTCCCTGTACCGTGGCTTTATCGCCATCGAAAAATTCTGAAAAGGAAAATACGGGCTTAAACGAACCATCGAGTTGCAGCCGCGGGTTGGCCCGAAAAACAGCCTGATCGATTTGGTCGAGTACGCCTTCTGAAAAATGTTTGACTGCATCGAACCGGAAACCGTCAACGCCAACGACTTGTACCAACCATTGAGCATTTCGCTTTAACAAGTCTACCGCATTTTCAGAAACCGGATCTCCACCCAGCGGATTGGCTGGGTTGAAGCTACTACGTGGGAACAAACCACCGATCTCAGGATCGTTGAGAATGATGTCGTTAAATCCCTGGTCGGGGTAGAACCTAGCATTGTTCGCGTCAGGAAGATTGAAGGATGTGCCAGCAGGGATATTATTGGGATTGCCCGCTGTCGTCGGGTGACGAATGAACTGATGATTTTTTTCATGGGCAATATCTACCAGTCCAGAAATCTGCCCATTGAACGGGTCGCTATTAAAGTCGATGTTCGGGTCGTGGAAATCGCCAAATGGGTCGCCGGGAGTCGTGAGAGCAAAGCCGGGGTAACCGCCCAGCGCCACAAATGAGGGATCTAGCGAATCGCCAAAGCCATTGTGATTTGCAACGAAGTCGGTGTAGACATTGACACTCGCTTTATGCGAGACCGATGTTAGGCTCTTGAGCCCTTGCTCGGTGCCATACAAAGTTTGATTGCTAGGGGTTCCTAAATCAAATCGATCGAATACATCGTAGCCCACCGAAAACCCGCCGGTGTCGCCTTTGCCCGGTGGCGGCAACCACATGGAACCGTATCCCGAGTAGAACAAGTCGACTTGCCGATCTTCAATCGTTTGCCATTTTGCTTCAAAAATCTGTAGCGTTGCCGGGGCAGAGGTGTCCTGGGCATGTAACCCGGCTGCGAATAGACCAAGCAGCAAGACCGCACAGGAAAACTGGCTGCAATTTTTGGCCCAGAGGGCCAATGCAGCCCAAGCCTGGGTCTTTGCTAGTATTTTTTCGTCCAGGCGATACAATATTCGACCGTGCGTTTTAGGCATCTTGTATTTTATTGGGAGGTTTATCATGAAAAAATTTTTGGGCGTTGCTTTAGCGTTCGTTTGTTTTTGTTGTGGTCGTGTAAATGGGGACAATTTTGACTTTCTGCGACAATCAGGAGGCTTTGTATAAGCTCAAGCAAGTGGTAATGTAGGTACTCCAATCGGCTATGAAAACGAAACTCCACTCGAATTACGGACTGAGTCTGAAAACTTATTCAATGACGTGTTTGCTATCGCATCAGCTGAAACAACATTTACTGGTAGCGGGGATATTGGCGGCGGAATGACTGGTTTCGAACACCTTGAGTCGCAAGCTAGCTCAGAATCATTTATCAATACTGCTACTGGTGGCTCCACTTTTGTGCCAACGTTGGATACGACTGCTTCCATTTCGCTATTTGGACAAAGGACTCCTCCAGTAGGTCCTCCAAGCAACATTTTGGCAGGAGCTTCGCCAAACACGACAGCAACATTTCTTGTAGGTCCGAGCGGTCTTGAAAGCGGCATATTCAGTGGCTCCTTATATCTTGCAGCAAACGGAAGTAATACCTCTACAGCGTTTGGCACGTTCAACTTGTCGACCCGCATAGACATAGGCGTAGAGCATTTTATTCTTTCAGCTAGTAAATCTGTTGCCAACGATTGGATTTTTACGGCAACTACTCCTAGTGGTGTTGTTGATTTAGAATCTGCTTCGCTAAACCGGTTCCTCAATTTTAGTTGGCCTATTTCTCCAGGTACTCAAATTACACTCTCGACCGATATCCAAAGCACTTTGGGTGCCAATGTTGTCGATACAGCACAAGGGCTTTGGCAATTCACTGCTACTGCATTTGGTTGGGGAGCGGAGCTTCCGGGGGACACAGACAATGATGACGACGTAGACAGCGATGACCTCTCAAGTATTGAAGGCTGATTCGGCATGGCAAGCAACGCAACACTCTCGGATGGTGACTTGAATGGCAACAAAGATGTCAATGGAGCTGATTTCTTGGTCTGGCAAAAGTATTTCGGGACCAATTCAAGCCCGCTGTCCAGTAGCATTGCCGTACCTGAACCGAGCCCATTTTTTCTATCCATTTCGACGATGGCTCTTTTCATTTTGTCTCGCCCACTGCGGAGAAAATCATTTCGGTATGTATTGTAGCTATCCACGGTTCCTACTTTCGCCTACGTTGCTTGGGCTGTTCATATCCTGGTGGTGCTTCGGAGGTTAGTTCGAGGTCGATCTCATTACTTCCTGAATCGACGGTAATTTTCAACGGAGAGGTTTTGGTCGATCGATACCACAATGGAGTGATCGGTTTGCCGGGGGTAGGCAGGGCTCCCTCCTCTTTCGACACAGACGGTTCGTTGGCGACTACCGCTACGACATACTCACCTGAAGGAAGGCCCGATTCTCGCCCAGTTTTTAGTGTGAATGAGCCATCATCGGAAATTAAACCGTAGGCTGTAGGGCCAGGCTGCACTGGTTTGAATGATATAGTACCGCGAAGAAGTGGCTTCCTGTCGAGTGTCACCAGTCCCGAGACGTACGAGTCGTAAGTTCCACCACAGCCTGCCATCAGTAGGATTATCGCGATCAGCAAAAAAGTTCGTAAACTCATTGAGTGGGTTCCTCCTCCACTCCTTTGGCACGAACCCCTTCTTCCGCATCCGACTCCCCTTCTGCACTTTCTTCGCCCTGGGGCGCATGTTCGCCAGACAGGACTTGGCCATCTTCTGCAGCATCTATTTCAAGTTTCTCAGCATCTACCAATTCATCGAGCGGCGCACGCTCAACTGAGATATTTATGATGTTGCGACCCGATGCCACCTCATACATTAATCCCGAGGTGTTTTTATTGCTGAATTTTGTATCATTGATCCTAGGGCTGGGTTCCCGAAGGTTTCCAATCTCTTCTTTCTTGTCGGAGGATGGAGAGGTAACCGCAACCGTAGCGGTATATTTCCCAGGATAAATTTTGCTGTTATCAAGATCGTTTCTTTGTCCTTGTCCTATTCGCAACGCATAGGATCCATCACTGTGAATGGTTCCATAGGCAACTGCACCGCCATCATCCGGATGGAAAGCTACAATCCCTTGCGTGGCAAGTTCTCCGTCGACGATCACTGTGCCTTGAACGCTAGCGTCTTGTTTTATGGCCGAGTCATTGCAGCCCAGCAGCGCAAACAAGCCAATCGCAGTGAACGCATAAGGTCGAGATGTAATAGTTGTGGATGTCATGTCATTAAAATAGGAAGCGACTATTTTTGAAATAATTTCAATTTCCCTAGTTTTCCAGAGAAGCAACTTCTTCCCCATTCCGAGTTGCCAAGCCACGGTAGATCAAGTGGTCGATTCCCTCGACAACAAAATGAACAGAGCCGTCAGCCATCACGAATTGCGCCCCACCTGGATGAAGACTGCGAAAACCTCGCTGTTCGTACCATTGGGCAAAAAGAATGGCGGGGTCATCGATGTTGAAAAAATTGAGGGGCGCATTGCAACTGGCCCAATCGCCATCGGAATAGTAGGCCGCCCCATGAAGATCCTGAGATGACACCGCCTCGCCAACCATAAATGTATTGCTCAATCCGTCCGAAATTGTTCTCAACCGAATCGGATCCCAGTAGGACGTCCGCCAAAATAGACCATAACAACCAGCAACGTTATTGTGGCAATCAAGAGGATTGCCATCGGTGTGCGAAGTCGCTTGCGGCCAGATTACATTATCTCCCAAAACTCCCTTGTAGTTAGTCACAGCAACGGTGACTCCGTGACCAATGTTCTCATTGAGCACCTGGCGTGTTTTTGGTACAGCAGAGTCGTCAGAAGGGCACGTAATCACGGGCAGTTGACGGGCCATAATCGCTCTTAAAGAGGGCTTCCCCATACCGCTCCCAAACGGTCCATTCACTCCGAAATTTCCTACGTATTCAGCAATGATCTGATCATGCATCGCTTGCTGTTCCAATTGTGGTAAAATGTCTACGATCCAGCCTTTGCCGTTGTAACCGGGACCTCCGTTTTCCACGCCTAGCTTTCCGCCGGGTGGCCCAACCCATTTGGTTATAGCCGGGCCTTCCCATTCTTCGCCTTTATAGCTGTGGCTAAAAGGTATGTGCCCTTGGGTCCCCTCAAAATTGATCACTGCCAAACCAATATTTTTAAGGTTATTCGCACAACTCATCCGCCGTGCCGCTTCGCGGGCGGCTTGGACGGCTGGCAACAACAGGGCAACCAAGACGCCGATGATTGCGATGACGACCAAGAGCTCAACAAGTGTAAACGCCCTTTTCCTGGTGGGCCGACAAACAGTATATTGGCGAGTTGTGACCATGGCGGTAACGTCCTCTAAGTGAGTATCTTGTTTAATTGGGGAGAATTGGTTAGTTTCGTTCGCAAAAATATTTTGCAGCGGTAGCTTTGGCAATCGCTACCCGCTCGCCATACCGGGGAGGTAGGCGAGCGAATCAGCGATTACCCAACAGGCAAAGTTGCTTCCTATCTTCCTTAGCTGCGACGACGTCGCAAAAACGCCATTCCAGTGAGAGCCAAACCAGCCAACGCCAATGTTGCTGGCTCAGGAACGACAGTAAAATACTGATCTCCAATGAAGTTATTCAGGTCGATACCCTGAACCGCCCCGTTAAAGTTGCCAAGTCCATCGCCGCCCAAGTTGCCTTGATTTGGAGGAACGCCAACAGGGATCAGACCTCCTAGGATTTGGTTCGACAGGAAGTCGTGGTTGGAACCGTTTATCATGGCGCTAATTTTGATATCGGCCGGTGCTGGGTTGCCAAGGGCAGACAGAGGAATGGATAATTCCAAACCGGTAGTCACTAAAATGGCATTCGATTGATTGGCAGGGCCCGTACCACCAAGTATGCCGGCTACGTTGGAATTGTCGTAGGAAACGCCAATCCCGCTCGCGCCAACGCTGGGTGCCGTGCCCGTGGTGGCACCTGAGAAAATGTTGCCAGACGCCTCAAAAGCGCCAAGCCCACCGCCAATGGTTGCAAAGTCAAAATCGAACTGCGGACCAAATCCACGACGTGCAATAATCATATAGTTGGCGTCAAACCCAGTGTCGAACGTAAAACCGTTATGCTGATTTGCCCAGTTGTCGTTCTCGGGATTATTTCCGCCATTATTGGCGTCGGCCTGTAGAACATTTTGGCCACCCGCTGCTCCAGTATCAATGAAGATGTTGAGCTTGTTAAAGTTGTCCTGGACATTTCCAGTCAACATAAGCCACAAATTACCTCCACTGATCTGGGCATAAGCCGCGTTCAGCTCGCTCTGGTTATCGCCAAACTGGGTTTGGACAGTTTGAACGGAGCGTGCTGGGCCATAGCCGTCTCCAACCAGGTTTCCGTTCAACGTCGCCGCCGCAGCGGGATAGGCCATCAAACATAAGATGGCCAGGGATAAGATTTTCTTCATTACTCCACCTCCGGGAATCTCCCAAAAAACAAAAAAACAATGAAGCGCCGCAAGGCTGCTAATCCAATTTGTATTTCACAGCAATGCGTTACTCCGACGAAAAGCCTTCTCCTCTGTTCTATCAATCAAAAAAAGTCCAATGTCAAAACGTCAATGAGTTTGAGTGGAAACGTTCGTCTATCTAAAGGGCAAATGCCAACCCGAGTGCCAGCCAACTCGGCTTTGCTCGAAAATTCGATCGGTAGGTTATCCTTGGCAGCAGGTTGCCTCGCTCGCCGCCCCAGCGGCCCGTCACGGCAAGGAAATGCGTTCCTACACGAATTTCGTCTACTTCATGCAGCTTTGTCCCGTGAAAATTTCCCATGCTAATCCGGTCAAAGGCAAAGTTGCCTTTCAACACCGCATCGACATGGCAGGCTTTCTCGTCCTTGAGCGAGGCGGGATTACGATAAATCTCGACGATGTCTTGGTTATCGATTCCAAAAGAAATCTTGATGACAAATAGATTGGCCTCGGTATCTTCGCTTCCTAGCGAAGGAAAATTGTCGAAGTCATAAAGGTTGTATATTGAAGTTGCCCCATAGCTCGTTCCTTCGGCACCGTTGCCAATTGAGAGGACGCGATTGGCATTTCCATCTCCGCGATGGAATTCAACCCCGTAGAAATCGTCATCAACTTTTGAAACTCTCTGCAAAAAGCTGATGTAAATATGATTTCCATCTCGTCCGACCAGACGCACTCCATCTTGATTTTCGACTAGCCCTGCAGCATCGAACACACCGCCAACCGAAGTGGCCAACGATCGCCGTATTCTGTTTTGCTGACCAGTCTGGACCGCTCGGTTTCCCAACGGAAGCAACCCCTTGGTCGTCAGACTTCCAGTAGCCACCGAGTTAGAATTGGGGCTCGCTGAAGGGTCGGCTGCGATATCAAACCATGGCCCAGCCCAACCATATCCACCATTCTGCGCCGACAGGGGCCCTGCAGGGTAATCAAAGCTCTCGTAGGCAAGCAGCTTGTCACTCGGGCCAAACGTTGGCCGTATGTTTCGCACAAAAGCGGCTTCGTTCGCAGGAAACTCATAAACCGTGGTAGAAACCGCGTTTACACTTGCGGCTTCAGAAGCGCCCAGCTCAAGACGCCGGAGGGGATGGCCAGACATATCAAGCACATCAGCCTTGACCAAGCCATTGAACACATGAACTTCCGTGGCGCCAGACTGTTTGGCATACAAACCAAACTCGGTGCCAACATCAAAGACATTCAGCGAGCGAGTGTGAATCCGAAAACTACGTGACTTTTGAGGAACTACGACCGCCAACCGGCCTTCTTGAAGATTTGCTTCATGGGCTGCACTCACAATAAAAGTTGCCGGGCTTTCAAGCAGCACCGTGGCACCGTTCTCGAACGTAAGCTCAGCAAGACCCTGGCGTAACTCGAGCTTCTGTCCAACAGTCAGCCCTGAGCCGTAGCCGAGCAATTCCGCCGAGCCTCCCCATAGACAGTTGTGAGTTCCCGTGATGGTTGCTACCGCCTCTTGGTTGGAAGTCTCAGCGTCGCCAGAGTTACTGGCAACTTGAATCGTCGCACTTGAAAACGAAACGATGCCATAAGTCAGCAGGCTAGACAACAACGCAATTCCTACAAGCGAGGCCGCCAACAAGAAAGAGTTGGCTCGAAAGGAAGAGAAGAGTGAGGAGATCCTGCCAACGCCAAAACGCTCGCCAGCCTGTTCGCGTTGAGACGCGAGTTCAGCCCCAGAATCTTCATTGACAGATTCTTCAATTGCCTGCTGCAGCGATGCTCCTTCTGCATGAAGAGAAGCATGCATTGCCATATAATCGATGTATACGTTCTGGGCCTCAGGATCTGAGCACAAGATATCCTCAAACCACGTTAGCTCTTTGGGATCAATGGTCTCGTTACAAAGATCACCAATTGCTCGGATAATTCGATGGCGTGCCCGACTGTTATTCATCTGACTGCTATTTATGTTTTCGTTATTCACGCGAGGCCTTCCGTAGCGAGCGTTCGATCGATGCAATCGTGAAGCACTCGACGAATCCTATTCAAAGCTTTGTAAACTGTATTCACGGGACGTCCCAACCGATTGGCCGTTGACTTAATACTCGAAGCGCTGTCGTCATAGCAAAGCTGTATTAGCCGTCTATCTTCCGAAGGCAGTTTGCCTAGGCAAATACTTAAAGCCTCTCGGCGGGAATCGAATAGATTGGCTCGTTCGATTGCCGCAGCAGCTACCTGTTCACACGCTTCATCACTGAGTTGGTAGGCGTTACGTTTGTGTTGGCGTCGAAATTTTCTGACTTGGTTGTGTGCAACAACGGCTACCCACTTCACAAAATCGGTACCGAGTTGGAAAGTTTCATGTTCTCGCCACAGCACAACGCAGACTTCCTGAAACACTTCTTCCGCGTTTGCCGGGCTGCCAAGCAAGGTAACTAGGTAAGAAAAAAGCCAACGATCATGCTTTGCAAACAATCTCGCGAAAGCATCACGCTGCTCATCTCCAACCAAAGAATCACCCGCCAGTTCGCCGGCCTCCGAACCGATCGGGCTCGGCTTCTCGGGATTCGTGTCATCCTTGTGGTCGTCCTGATGCATGAACGGCCCTCCCTCGTCCTGCTCAAATTGGTTGATCCTCTTGCCCTCTAGTTATAGTTAGGCGCGTGGGGCTGGATTTTGGTATCAAAAAATACTGAAAAAGCGGCTGAACTGGTGCGTGTTTGCGTCGTTTTATTCCCTTAACTACTTTGAGGGTAACGATTTAAAGAGAATCGTTCTGGTAGTGATTTATTTGGTTTTCGGCGGCTTTAGTGGCCTGTGGGGTACGTGCGCAACAGCGATGCCCAGATGGGGCCAAGAGGGCAAGAGGTATGTCAGTTGCTTGTGAGTGCCCAATCCCAGGGCTATACGCCCTGGGCTCGCCTTTTTACACATTCGGGGCTAACGCGTGGATGAAGGTTGTTGCGAGAGTTAGCCTTTCACATTCCTGAAGCGCCGACTGGTAGAGAAGACAACCCTCGGGCAACACAAAGCGGGCTTGAGTTCGTCAGGAAGTATGATATGTTCAAAATAAACATTAAAGTGGCTACTGCTGTAATACGACGTATGCGAATTGCTTAGATACGTTGCTCGAACAAGGCTGAAGGTATCGATGAGTACATTTGAGACCCCCGACTTCAAGTACAGTCCGTCAATCCATGTGCCTTTCCGCGACAAGGCAGTTTTGGAGCGGATGCGCGATATTGGGCGAGATGATTTCCAGAACCATCCCAATCCCAATCTTACGGTTCATGTTGGCGAAAATTTTGATATGGCTTTAGACGTTTTCTTTCGGATTAAGGAGGCGTCTGAAGCTGGCCGACGGTTGGTCATGATCCTTCCGCAGCCTTGGCCCCTTTATGAAAAGGTAGCGTCGATGATTAATCGCTGCCGCGTCGACTGCAGTAACCTTTTTACCTTCAACATGGACGAATACGCCGACGAGCATGGAAACGTTGCACCCGAGAGTTGGCCCTATGGATTCACGCACTCGCTGAAGAGGTATTTCTACTCGAAGATCGATCCTGATCTTCGACCGCCTGAGACTCAAATGATCGGGCTGACAACGGAAAACCTAGCCGATTATGGAAAACGCATCACGGACCTCGGCGGGGCTGACATTTGTTACATGGGCCCAGGATGGACTGGACACGTCGCGTTTGTTGAGCCCGATGCGCCAGAGACTCCGCAAGACTTGGAAGAGTTCAAGCAAATGGGCCCTGGTATTATCACGCTGAGCCCGTTTACCCTGGCTCAAAATTCTTTGCATGGTTCTTTCGGAGCGGCAGGCGACATTGCTGCCGTCCCGCCTAAAGCTGCCACCATCGGGCCAGCCCAAGTTCTGGAGGCAAAACATCGAATAGGTGCCTATATGATTGGCGTGCATGGTACGACAACTTCGTGGCAAAAGCTGATCGCAAGACTCTGTCTTTTTGGCCCGGTTACGCCGCGCGTTCACGATTCGATCGTTCAATTGAAACCCTCGGATGTCTATGTTTCCGATGCCATCGCAGAGAAGATCACGGTCGATTGGAACAAAGGTTATTAGCATGAGATACCACGAAACAGGCGATGTCCATCTCGATTTTCATCGGTCGATGAACGGAACTATCGCCTATCTCCGCGAACGATATGGTATCGAAATGCTCGATGAGCTTCTGCGCCGGACCGCGAGAGAAGTTTATCGCTCAATCCGCGACGACCTGATGGCAGGCAACCCCGAACATTTGCTCGAACACTGGACCTATTTTCTCACCCGCGAAGGAGGAGAATTTACGGTCGATCGGTCTGACAATGAGATTCGGGTCACTGTCGACCGCTGTCCTGCTGCCGACTATTTATTGAAGCGGGAAATCCCCCTCGACCCGGCGTTTCGTCGGCAGACAACCGTGCTCAACGAAGCGCTCGGCGAAGGTACGCCCTTTGAGGTGACGACCGAAGTGATCGATGATCTACGCTATGTCCAGACAATTCGGAGGCGACAATGATTCCCAGTGATCACTTTGTCCGGTTTTACAACGAGGTATTCAAAGCTCTTGAGCTTCTCGGTCGTGATCATCTGGAAGCGTATTGGCGGGAGATAGGCGATCTTCAAACGGTCGAACTGGCGGATAGATTTCAGGCAGGCGGATTGGAGGCCTGTCGCGATTATTGGGCACAGATTGTCCAGGAAGAAAATTGCCAAGCCGACCTCAAGTTGACCGAGGACTATTTTGAGTTTCGTATGCTCCAGTGCCCTAGTCTGTCTAAAGCGATGGATAACGACGCCAGCCCCTGTGAACACTATTGCGACCATTGTATGGCCTGGGTCGAGCCAGTAGCGGAGGCGTCGGGCTTACACGCTGCATACGATATCGAATCTCGCTCCGAGCCACATTGTGTGATGCGAATCTACAAAGATCACGAGAAAGCACAGGCGTATGAGAATCAAGCGAAATTGCCAGCCAAGCCTTACACACAGCCAGCCCCGGAAGACGCTTCAGGCGGCGAGAAAAGTTAGCGGAATCAAAAAAGCCCGCTTGTGTTCATTATGGATTCTGGTATGTTCATATTAAACATTCAGGAGAGAATGTCGAGATGGCTCAACGCCGGGATGAACTGCTGGAGATGCTGCTTGGTCGGGGCCGGCTGAGTGTCGACGAACTGACGGCTCGCTTCGGCGTGACCGGCATGACAATTCGTCGGGACCTAGACGATCTGGAGAAACAAGGGCTTTTAACACGTACCCATGGGGGTTGCGTCTTGCGAACGCCCCATGTTCGGGAACTTCCGTTCCGGGAAAAAGAGCAACGCCATCAAATAACCAAAGAGGCAATTGCTCGAGCTATTGTGTCGCGTGTGCCCGATGACGCCAGTATTTACCTGGACACCGGAACTACCTGTGTGATGGTGGCAAGATTCCTGCGACGACACCGAAGAAATTTACAAGTGTTCACAAACAACCTGCCAGCCGCACTCGATCTGTTTGGGGCGTAATCGATCGAAGTCATAGTTCCCGGCGGAGTCTTAGGACGCCACAGTCCTGACCTGACCGGGGACTACGGTGTGTCTCAATTGCGTGAGTGGTGTTTTGACTTGGCGGTTGTCGGGGCTGACGCACTCGATTCGGTCTCGGGCGAATTTTATTCCGCAGACTTGGCCACAGCAGCCTTATCTCAGGCCGCCCAGCAACGGGCAGAGCAGACGTTTGCTGGTATCGACAGTTCGAAGCTCGACAAGCGAGCGCTGTCTGTAGCGGGGCGATTGCAGAAGAATACAACTCTCTTCACCGACAGTGGAATCGAGGTCGCAACAAAGCGTAGCTTACGAAATCTCGGAGTAGATGTCGTCGTTGCCGCCAAGAGTAACAAGCGAAAGAACAAGGATAAGAGATAATCATGCTTACTGAGGCCAAACCATCTTGGGCACACGTCGACCTGGACAAGGTTCCAAATATTGTAGTCCCGCCACCAGGGCCGAAATCAGGCGACTGGCACGGTCGATGCACACAATACTTCAAGGGTTTGAGCGGCCAGGTCAAGCTCTTCCCCGTCACATTCGAATCGGGGCATGGTTGTGTTCTGCGCGATGTCGACGGCAATGACTACCTCGACTTTTCCTCAGGCATTTATGTGACCACGTTAGGTCATTGCCACCCGAAGGTGACCGAGGCGATCCAACGTGCTGCCGGGCAATTGATGAATGCGCACGATTTCACCACTCCGATAAAGACCAAACTTGTGGAGAAGCTGGCGGAGATTCTGCCAGGGGATTTGAACGGATTTCAGTTCTACGACTCCGGCACGACGGCCGTGGAAGCGGGGCAACGTGTGTTGCGTGCTGCCACGGGACAACATGAAATGCTCTCCTGCTTTTACGACTACCATGGCAAGACCTATGGCGGTGTTTCGCTTGGGCATATCCGTTCGAAAGTATATGGCCCGACCCGTGCACCTGGGTTCCACATGGTTCCACGCCCCGATGTCTATCGTCCGATGTGGACGAAGGCCGACGGCAGCATCGACACCGATCAATACATTCAGTTCTACGAAGAGTATCTCGACAAAGGTACCGCAGGTCAGGTTGCCGGCTTCGTTCTTGAGCCAATCCAGGGCTGGGGTGGCTCGGTCATGCCGCCGGACGATTTTTTCCCAAAACTGCGGAAACTTTGCGACAAGCGTGGAATTTTGCTGATGATCGACGAAGTATTGACCAGCATGGCTCGCACTGGAAAGTGGCTTTGCATGGAACATTGGGACGTGGTGCCAGATATCGTTACGTTGGGTAAGGGGTTTGGTAATGGGTTCCCGGTCACGTGTGTGGCAGTACGCGAGACGTACAAGGAGTCGTTCGAATCGATATCCGCCTCGAGCAGCTATGGCGGCAATCCGATGGCCTGTGCCGCTGCTTTGGCCAGTATTGAAACTATCGAAGAAGAGCAACTCAACGAGCGTTCACTCCATCTCGGCGAACTGGCACTCAAGCGCATGACTAAAATGAAAGAAGAGCATCCAATCGTCGGCGACGTGCGGGCCAAAGGATGTCTGATGGGTATTGAACTGGTGAAGGACAAGGCCACAAAAGAACCACTGAACCGAGCAGGTGAACTAGTTTACCAGAAGGCATTTGCAAAAGGTCTTGCTTGGATTCCTGCAGGTCACATACTGCGTATGAGCCCGCCGGTGATCATGGAGGATGATGTTTTGCTCAAGTGCCTTGACATGATCGATGAAGCGATCGGTGAAACCGAGCGGGAGTTGGGATATGGCGGATGAGACGGCTACCGCAGCAGTTCAAGCCTTGAGCCTACAAGCAGGCGCGGCTTCTCGTGATATTTCACCGTCAAAACCAACAACACTCTATGGCTATCCGCACGTCGAACGGGTTTCCACGGGAGTGCATGACCCTTTGCTTGCCACGGTTATCGTGCTGAAGAATGTCTACAGCACATTGGTGTTGGCCTCGCTGGACTTATTATTGATCGAGCCGGATTTTGCTCGCCAATTGCGCAAGAGCGTTGCCACTGTCGTTGGCTGCGAAGAGTCTGAGGTTTTTATTGGTTGCACCCACACACACTCAGGGCCCGTCACTTCAAGGCTGTTTGGCTGGCAAGACGATAAGTCCCTCCCTGCTCCCGAGCCGGCCTATCTGGAGCTAGTATCAGCACAGTTGGTTGCAGCCGCCACGGCAGCCGCCGAGTCGGTTAATCCGGCTGAGTTGGCGTGGGCGAGTGCCGATGCTACCGGAGTCGGCGGCAATCGGTTGAGTCAGGATGGAATCACCGACCCGGAGTGCGGTATTTTGGCCATACGGAGTTCGCACGACCACAAGATGCTGGCGATGGCGATGAACTACGGCATGCATCCGACGGTCATGCACGAGGACTCGACTCTTGTTTCTGCCGATTTTCCTTTCTTCACTCGGCTCCATATCCAGGAGCACTTAGAAGCTCCAATTCCGATAGTCTATCAGACCGGCCCAAGTGGCAACCAGAGCCCACGGCGTTTTGTCGATAGCCAAACATTTGAGGAAGCCGAACGCCTAGGACGCAAGCTCGGCGCCGCAGTCTGCAGTTCGTTAGACGAAATGGCTGAAGAGGCGTGGCAAGGAACGGCTCATCTTGATGGCCGAATTTCCGAAGTCGAATTGCCTCGCAATCGCATCCTTCCCTTGCCTGTGGCCGAGCGTTTGTTGGCAAATTGCCAAGAGCACTACAAAAAATTGCAACACGACCAAGCACCACGGGCGGAGATTCGCACTGCCGAATGCACAATCTTCGGCGCTGAAGGGACAGTGGCTCTGGCTCGCTCAGAGGCACGTGGCGAGCTCGATGCCAAGCTTCGCAATTATCGCCTTGTGGAAGTTCAGCTTCTGCAGATTGGCGAGGTTTGCCTGATCGGGCTACCGGGCGAGTGCTTCACCGAGTACGGGCTGGAAATGAAACAACGGGCAAGGCGGCGCACTTTCGTAGTCAGTCTAGTGAATGGAGACTTGCAGGGTTACATTGTTACCCCCGAAGCGGCCGACGCGGGGGGGTATGAGGCTACGAACGCTGTATTCTCGCCAGAGTCGGGGCGTATTTTGGTGGATACCGCCCTGGATTTGATCAACCGTTTGCATACAGCACCGCAGGCAAATTAATGGAAACTATGAACGTCGGGTTTATCGGTTTTGGATTCATCGGCAAGGTCCATGCCTACGGTTACATCAACCTGCCAATGCACTACCAGCCGCTTCCTTTTCGTCCGGTTTTATCGCATGTCTGTACCAGCCGTCTTGAGACTGCTCAGGCAGGAGCGAAAACGATCGGCGCACCCCACGCCGTTTCCGACTACCGGGAGATCACCGAGAACCCCGACATTGGGATTGTCCATATCTGTACCCCAAACCATTTGCACAAAGACGCTCTGCTGTCGGCGATGGCAAATGGCAAGCATATCTACTGCGACAAACCCTTGACCGCTACCTTGGCTGAGGCTGAAGAGATCGGCAACGCTTTGCCTAGCTATCGCGGTACCGCTCAGATGACTCTGCAGAACCGTTTTTTTCCAGCAACCATGCGGGCCAAACAGCTGATCGACGCCGGTTTTCTTGGAAAAGTGCTTGAGTATCGGTGCTGCTACCTTCATGCAGGTAACGCAGACCCTCGGGCCCCGCTCAAGTGGAAGCTCTCGGCAGAAGCCGGTGGCGGCGTGATTCCAGACTTGGCATCGCATGTACTGGATCTTATGCATTTTCTGCTCGGCGATTTTGTACGATTGTCGGCAGCAACTTCGATTGCTTATTCGGAGCGTCCATCTCCGACGCAACCTGATCTTATGCTGCCAGTCCAGGCAGAGGATTGTGTGATGATCCTCGCTCGGATGGCCAATGGTGCTCTTGGGCATATCGAGGCGACCAAGATCGCCACCGGCAGCGAGGACGAAGTGCGTTTCGAGATTCATGGATCGAAGGGGGCTCTTCGCTTTAATGGCATGGATCCACACCATCTCGAAATATGGAACCAGGACTCTTCTGCTAGTCCTCTGGGTGGAACCCGTGGCTGGACCAGGGTCGAATGTGGCCAGCGTTATCCGGCCCCGGCAACTGGATTTCCTACTCCCAAGGCAGCAACTGGCTGGATGCGTAGTCACATGGCTTGTTTGGCGAACTTCCTGTTCGACGTTGCCGAGGGTAATCCTGGAAACCCTGGGCTTTCGCAGGGAGTAGTCATTCAAAAACTCATGGCCTGCTGTCAACGCTCGGCGAAGAGCGAGTCGTGGGTCGAAGTGGAGAATTGACCCTGCTATGATCCTTGACATCGATCTCGGTTCTACCCTTTTCAAGGCGACAGTGTTCGACCACGACCTTGTTCCGGTTGGAGAAGGGCAGGCACGGGTCGAATATGGACCCCACGGTGGGAACGTCGTTGAGATGCCAGTGTCTGAAACAGAAAATGCTTTCCGAGCGACGATTGCCGAGGCCCTTCGCAGTGCCGGTGTGAAGGACAGCGAGCTGGAATCGATCGCCATAGCCAGTCAGGCCCAGACATTTACAGTCCGATCGTCTGCCGGCAAAGCACGTGTCCCGTTTATCTCTTGGCGCGATGCGCGGAGTCAAGGGAGCTGTCGAGCGGCCGACACGCTGACCGATTTCGCAGAGCATTGCAGCGTCGACCAGTGTATTCCTCTGCTAATGGTTTCGAAGCTCGCTTGGTTGCAGGATCAATTCAACGGCAGTTTGGTCGACGAAAATGACTTGGTTCTCATGTTGCCCACTTGGTTTGTTCAGCGATTAACCGGCACGGCGGTCGTTGACTCCAATTTAGCCGCGATGAGCGGGCTGTATTCGATGCAGACGGGCGGCTGGTGGAAAGATGCCTTGCATGTTTGTGGAATCCGCCAGTGCAATCTACCTGCGTTGGCAGAGCTGGGGTGTGTATCGGGATTAACCACGAGAGATGCACAGCGTTACGGGCTGCCGCCCGGTATCCCGGTGGTGCTGGCAGGAAATGACCAGACCGCTGGAGCCTACGGCGCAAATATCCACGAGCAAGATGCAATGCTTATTACTCTGGGCACAGCTCAAGTGGTCTACGTGGTGTGTAAGTCCATACCGGCTCCAGCTCCCGGGGTTCTGCGTGGGCCTTACCCTGGTGGTCGAGGCTACCAACTGGTGGCTGATGCTCACGGCGCGGGAACGGTCCATTGGGCACGAACGGTGCTTAAATCCTGTGCGAGCAAAGTCGATTTTGAAAATGCAGCCGACTGCGCTGCGGCAGATTGTAGCGGCATTCGATTTATCGCCGTTGGACCGGCGGGCAGTGGACGCTGGATTAACGAAACTCCGCAGACCAACGAAGCCGACAAAGCACGAGCGGTGTTGCTATGTCTTGTCGATCGCATGGCCGAGATGCTAAACCGCTTGCAACCGTTTGAAAGCGAAAAGCGGATGTTTATTACTGGTGGCGGGAGCAATTCGGACGTTTGGTTAGAATGCCTTCAGCAACGGCTTGGAAAGACTCTGTACCGACTTCAAGATGCTTCGCCAGCACTTGGGGCGGCGCGCATGGCTAGGAAACATACCCATGGGTGAATTTATTACGAATGTACGGGTCGTGTTCCCCGAGCAGCACATCATTTCCACGAGCATTCGTTTCGCCGATGGTTGTGTGGAGGCTATCGGCACCGAGGCACCGGAGCAGGGAGACACGGTTACCCAAGGTGATGGTCGGTTGTTGACGCCCGGGTTAGTCGATGTGCATGTGCATGGCATCATGCAATATAACTTCGACAACGGCCCAGACGATCTACTTGCCGCGTCCAAGTGCTTTCCTAAGTTCGGCGCTACGACGGTCTTACCAACGGTCGTTCCACAGCGTGGAAAAGAAATGTTGCCCAAACTTGCAGATCTGGCTGAATCGCTTGACCGCGTCGAGGGGGCGAAGATGCCTAGCCTGCATCTGGAAGGGCCTTTTACAGCGCTTCCTGGCGCAGGCTGCGACGTGATGCCTGGAGATTTGGGGCTGCTGGAGGAATTGCTATCTGCCTGTCGAGAGCGAGTGCAAGTCATGTCGCTCAGTCCCGACACACCCAACATCTTGCCGGTCATCGAGCGCTTGTGCGAGCTAGAGATCGCACCGTTTGTGACGCACACGCAGTCGTCCTTGGCCCAAGCACAAACAGCCATTGCGGCCGGTGCACGACACGCAACCCATTTCTATGATGTGTTTCCCATCCCGCCCGACGAAGACCCCGGGGTGCGACCCCCCGGTGCGGTCGAAGCGTTTCTCGTTGATCCAAATGCCACGGTCGATTTCATCGCCGACGGCTGTCATGTCGACCCGGTTGTGATCCAGCTGGCGGTCCGCGCTAAAACCTGCCGCGGGGTGGCAGTCATTTCCGATGCAAATATCGGCGCTGGCATGCCGCCGGGCGTGTACCCTACGCCCTGGGGTTTTCCCGTCCATGTCGAGCCCGGCAATGGAGCACGGATTGCAGATTTGAACCATCCACTGTACGGAGGCTTGGCCGGCAGCGCACTAACCATGAACATGGCCATGGCAAACGTACTAAAATGGATTGATGCGCCGCCTGAAATGATCTGGTCTATGGGTACCATCAATCCAGCCCGCGCCGCAGGTCTGACAGCCACCGGAAAACTCGAGGTCGGCCAAGATGCCGATGCCGTACTATGGAACGATGACTTGACGCCTTGCATGACTTGGGTACGAGGAAAAAACGTCCTGAACAATACATGAAAGGTAAAGGAAATGACGAATGCCGAAATACCCAATGCCGAAGGAAGGCAAAATCCAGATACATAGCATCTAAATAAACAGCATCCAAATACACAGCTATTCTGGCAACCTAACTTCCCCCCTCCAAGCTTTTAAGCGATGCTTGGTACTGACCAGTGCCCCCCTTTTCGGTATTTGCGAGATAGCATGTAGGTAGCTTCCTGGTCGTCGATGATTTCTTCGTTCTGAGGATCGAAACGGATCGTGCGACCTAATCGAGTAGAAATGTTGCCCAAATGAATGGCCGCTGCCGTACGGAATGCTACGTCGATCGGCGCGTTGGGAGTTCCGCCATTCTTTATGCAGTCGACCCAGTTCTGATGATTCTCGGCAACTACCGACTTCACACTTCCGTCTAGCTCCACCTTGATTCGCTTCTTGTCGTCGCCGAAAACTTCGATTTTGCCTCGTTTGCTGAGGAACATCTTTCCTTTGGTGCCGTAGTATTCCGCTCCCGCATCGACGTTGTAAGGATAAGAGGTCGACCAAAGGCGTTCCTCGAAAATAAGCATCCGAGGTTGGTCGCCACCGTTTGCATACTCAAGCGTTACCTGCATCGTGTCGGCCCATTCGCGATCATCGTCGAAGTAGTAAACTCCGCCAGTCCCCGAAACTGCAGTCGGGTGGGTGTCGACTCCAAGTCCCCAGAGGGCGTAATCCAATTCATGGACCCCGTCGTTCCCCATTCTGCCCGAGCCAAAGTTGTGCCACCAGTGCCAGTTGTAGTGAAAGCGGTTGGCTTGGTAAGGCTGCCATTCTGCGGGACCTACCCAGGTGTCGTAGTCGACTCCCTGGGGCGGGTCGGAGGGTTTGAGATGGCCGATGTCTTTGCGACGCTGCCAGTTCCAACATTTCGCAATCAAGATGTCGCCAATAATCCCTTCGCGAAGCAATCGAATCGCATGTTTGAATCCAACGCTAGATCGCGCCTGGGTACCGTGTTGGAAAACCTGTTTGTCGTGCTGCTTGACCGCTTCGACCAACATCTGGCCTTCCTGGAAATTGTAAGAACACGGTTTTTCAACGTAAACGTGCTTACCTGCATCAAGTGCGAGTAGGGCAGCGGGCACATGCCAATGATCGGGAGTGACGATCGTTACCGCGTCGACCGTCGGATCGTCGAGTATTCTTCGAAAGTCGCTCTCTGGTTTGGCGCCGGTCCGAGCGACTGCTTGGGATAGCCGCTTCTCATCGATGTCGCAAACATAGGCTATCTTCACGTCAGGAAGCGTAGAGAGGGAGAGATGGTGTGCTTTACCTTGATTACCTGCCCCGATCACTCCTACGCGCACGCGTTCGTTTGCACCTGCTGCGTGAGATCGCACGGAAGTGAGCAACGCTGAAGCGGCTACACCTGCACCGGCGTTGGCTAAGAAATGACGTCGTGTTGATTTCGGCATATTGCACCTCCTCGTAGGGAAAATTATTAACTCGCGTTTACTGCGCCTCGGTCGACTAACCCCTCCAATGCAAGAAGAGAAACTACGACATCGGCGTGACACCACGTTAACCCTTGCAGGTTACCCAGTCAAGCAAACTGAGGTGTTCCGGCACTGATGAAAATGAAAATTTGACACATGCGCTATATGCGATTGGCAGATTGAGCAACTGGGAGCCAAGCCTTCCACCGAGCGGGGCAGGGCAGGGTGCAAAAAAATCTACTAAACCCTGATCCGCAACACGCTGATAGTCGCACTGCCATAATTAGAACCTTAGTTACACTTCAGCCATCTGAACTAAAACACGCTAAAAAACACTACGAAAAAAGTGGAAATGGGAAAGAGGAAAGGCGCCCTTGCCTCGTCCTACCTTACGGGCTCCCCTTTCGGCATTCCCCTTTCCCCTTTTGCTCCAGGTCTCATTGTGAACTCGATTTTACGGCAGACGGCTGAAGTGTTTCGAATTTCAATGG
>Ga0114931_10002134_pt1 | contig 25207 bp, 23 predicted proteins | sample 2SBtaG_FD_89579 | JGI IMG/M metagenome (GOLD analysis project Ga0114931, IMG submission 89579) | Deep subsurface microbial communities from Kolumbo volcano to uncover new lineages of life (NeLLi) - 2SBTROV14_V59a metaG | ecosystem: Environmental > Aquatic > Marine > Volcanic | place: Kolumbo... | reverse complement strand
TGCTCGCCTCCGGCGCGCTTTTGGATTACGGGTCGATCCGTCAGTTTGCCGCCAAGCACAGCAAGTACCGGTACGAAGATGTCGGCCGCTACTCGACGTGCCTAAGCGAGCAGCGTTATTGGGCCCGGCGGCTGATCCAGACGTTTGTCCAGACGGCGGACTTCATTTTCACCAAAGAAAAAAAGAATATCGCGGATTTTGACAAGGATCCGCATTTGAATTTGTTCGACGAGGAGTTCCAGAGGTTCCGTCAGCGCCGGATGCTGTGGCGGACGGGATTCTTGCCGGAGCAGGTTGACCGGCTGATGGAGAAAGAGATTCCCACTGTCGAGGCCTTCGGTCGGGCGCTCAATTATTTTGAAGATCTCAAGACGGTCCGCGGGGAAGAGACGGTTGCTGACGGCATCAATCATCCGCCGGTTTTTCTGGTGAGACACATCCTTCGGGAACTTCCCGTTTTTATTCTTATGGATTTGAAGAATAAGAAAGGGGAGGAATGGCCCGTGATGCCGGCGGAGGATTTTTGCCGCGAGATGGCGGCGTCTTATGCGCGCCCGGATGATCTCGCGCTCAATGACTACCGGCGGCAAAAAGCGCAGGTCTTTCAGGATTTTTACAGGAGGCTTGTGCAGGCCGCCGGATCGGATCCCGTCAAGACGCTGGAAACAATCGTGGACCGTTCGGCGGTGATTAATCATGAGTACCGCAAGACCGGAGACGGGCTGACCTGGATCGTCGCCGAAGCGATTAAGGCCAAGAAGAGGATGGAACGGAAACAGATTCAGGCTGTGATCGACCGGTTCATTGATTCTCAGGTGCTTGTCCCCGGAAAGTGGAAACCCATCACGCCCAGGGAACTGCGGGGGGCCTCCATGAAGGCCCGCCTTTTACGCCGCATGCAGGAAACTATCGAGATGTACAACGAAACAATTTAAACTCTTAAAGAGTTTGACCTTGTCGGATTTTCGATAAGTCTGTAGAATATTTTTTCTATACAAGACGGAAAAGAAGGGATAAATATGAAGTTGATTTCGTGGAATGTCAATGGGATTCGTTCGGTTCTTAACAAGGGATTTCTGGATTTTGTTAAAAAATATGATCCGGACATTCTGTGCCTGCAGGAAACCAAGACGCCGGCCCAGCCGGTCTCGGTCGATTTGCCGCGGTATGAACAGGCGTGGAACCATGCCGGGAAAAAAGGTTATTCCGGCGTGGCGGTTTTTACGAAGCTGAAACTCCTGAACGCGCAAAACGGGATCGGAATCAAAGAGCATGACGGCGAGGGACGAGTGATCACGGTTGAATATAAAAGATTTTATTTGGTCAATGTGTATGTCCCCAATTCCAAGAGGGGGCTGGAGCGGCTTCCTTACCGGCATCGGGAATGGGACCCGTCCTTTTTAAAGTATCTCAAAAAACTGGAAAAGAAAAAACCGGTGGTGTTCTGCGGGGATCTGAACGTGGCCCATACCGAGATTGATTTAGCCAATCCCAAAAACAATATGAGAAATCACGGGTTTACCAAAGAAGAACGCGGAGGCTTTGACAGGATGATTGAAGCCGGATTCATCGACACCTTCCGTGAGTTTGAGAAGGGAGAAGGTCATTACACCTGGTGGACACGGATGAACAATTGCCGCCAGAGAAATATCGGATGGCGTATCGACTATTTTCTTATTTCCCGGTCACTGCGGCCGAAGTTAAAAAGCAGCATTATCCTGAAAGATGTTATGGGATCGGACCACGCGCCGGTTCAGATTGACCTGAATTTCAAACCGGAATAACGGTCTAAGGAAAAGCGGGAGGATGCCGGTCATTCTACTGCTTGATCCGGGAAACTGTAAGAATTTGTCTTACAATATGTCACGGCTTTATCCTACAAACGAATCATCTGGCAGCTGATTGTTTCTCCCGTCTCTTTTTTTATAATATCTTATATAGAAGTTGATGCTTTCTAGATAAAGAGGAGAATAATGATTAAAGTACTGATCGCAGATGATTTCCCGATTATTCGCGAGGGAATCCGGCAGATACTGGAGGACACGGAGGATATACGGGTCAGCGCTGAAGCCTCCGACGGGCAGGATGTGTTGGAGAAAGTAGCCCGCAATAATATGGATGTGGTTCTTCTGGATATCTCTATGCCGGGAAAAGGAGGACTCGATATTTTGAAAGAAATCAAGAGCAGGAATCCTAACGTCCCGGTTTTGATACTCAGCATGCATCCGGAAGAACAGTATGCCCTCCGGGCTATTAAGGCCGGCGCGGCCGGGTACATTACCAAGTCCAGGACACATGACGAACTGGTCAGCGCCATCCGCCGGGTGGCTGAAGGACGCAAGTATATCAGCGAGAGTCTGGCCGAGGAGCTTCCCCAGATGATTGGGTCGCAAATGGAGCAGCCGCTTTATAAAAGACTTTCGGACCGGGAGTTTGAGGTTTTGTGCAAGATCGCTTCCGGATATACGGTTTCGGAAATCGCCCGGCAGCTTGATCTCAATGTCAAGACGGTGAGCACTTATCGATCGCGCCTTCTGAAGAAGATGAATATTCGTAACAATGCCCAGCTGACCAGGTACGCTATCCAGAATCAGTTAGTCGGATGACAATATAATAAATGTCCTACAGAAAAAATGGGAGGTTTTTCAAAGGTATTCTTTAAGCATAATGACAGATAAAGATTTTGAGGGAGTGGAAAAATCTCCGTTGTATTGATATAAGGTATTTAATACGAATGAGTTATGATCCTATGAAAATTTTGTTTTATTTTTTTCTTATTTATGGTATGATAACATTAATCTTAAGAAAAAGCAGGCAGTCTTTGACTTTTCCAAAACAACATCCCTTTTTGTTCATCCCCCCAGGATTCAGAATAAAAAAGAGATCAAGTCAAAACTGCCTGCTTTTTTTATTGCAGCCACGCCCAATTTGAGATCCTATGATAAGAGTCCTTATTGCAGATGATTTTCCTATTATCCGGCAGGGTATTATCCAGACCCTGGCGGAAACGGGCGATATCCAGGCAGTTGATGAGGTCGGAAGCGGCCGGGAGTTGATCGACAAGATCCAGGAAAAGGATTACGATGTGATCGTGCTTGACATCTCCATGCCCGGACGGGGCGGTTTGGAAACTTTAAAACAGATCAAAATCATCAAGCCCAAGATCCCTGTCCTCATTTTGAGCATGCATCCGGAAGATCAGTATGCTATCCGCGCTATGAAGTCCGGGGCCTCGGGATATGTCAACAAGGGAAAGGATATCGGGGAACTCGTGGAGGCTATCCGTCGGGTGGCCTCGGGACGGAAATACGTTTCCGAAACCCTGGCCGAAAACCTGGCCATGGCCATTGATCAGAATTATACGGGGCCTCTGCATAAGAGTCTTTCTGACCGCGAGTTTGAGGTCTTCCGTAAGATTGCTTCCGGTAAGACGGTTTCTGAGGTGGCCGACCAAATGGCCCTAAGCGTCAAGACCGTCAGCACCTACCGTTCCCGTATTCTGCTGAAAATGAGCATGAAGAATAACGCCGAACTCACCCGCTACGCCATTCAAAACGCGATTGTAGAATAAACCTTCCATTTTTTTTCCGGAATATTAATTCTGTGCCATAATAAATGATCAGTCATTGAAGCGTATTCTTTGAAGGAGCGGTTATGTCACAAACAGAACCCATTCTTTTTGTCGGGAAAGATTCTTCTCTGCGATCTTTGCTGGAGCGGGATTTTACGGTCCTGGCGATCGGATCCTGGTCCGAGGCCGCGGCGGTTTTTGAAAAGCGGACATGCGGGGCCGTAGTCTGGGAAGCCGGCGGATTGAAGAACGGCCGATTCCCGAAAGAATTTTTAAGGGGGGCGGGCCGTCTTCCGGTGGTGGTCCTTGCCGGAGGGGAATCCGAAGGGTTGCGTTATATCCGTGAGGGAGCAGAGGATTTTTTACTGCTGGAAGAAGAGAAGTCCCGCCTGCCGAAGGCGGTCAGGGCCGCGCTGGCGCGCAGACAGGCACGGAGCGCGCGCGAAGGGTCCCATCAAGGAGCCCCGAGAATTATCGACAATATTTCAACACTTCTGGACAATATCCCAGCCTATGTTTTCTGGAAGGACCGGAATTCCGTTTTTCTGGGATGCAACCGCGCTCTGGCTTCGGTTCTTGGCTTGAACGATCCCAGCGATATTGTGGGAAAAACCGATTATGACTTTTCGTTCAAAAAAGAAGAAGCGGACTTCTATCGTGAATGTGACCGGCGGGTGATGGAAGGTGATGAGCCCATGATCAATATTGAGGAGACCCAGCATCGGGATGACGGGTCCGAAAGGGTTCTCTTAACCAATAAAATGCCGCTGAAAGATGAACGGGGCCAAACGGTGGGCATGCTCGGAATCTTTACCGATATCACGGATTTGAAGAATGCCGAGAGAGAATTGAAAACAGCACGGGAGCAGCTGTTCCAGAGCGAGAAAATGGCCGCCATCGGACAGTTGTCCGCCGGGATCGCGCATGAAATCAAAAACCCTCTTGCCATTATCCAACTGAGTGTCGAGCAGCTTACGGCCTTTTTGGAGAATGCCGATGAAAGGTGCGCCCGTATGCTCGAGATGATCCGGACAGCGACCCAGCGCGCTAACAAAGTCATTGGGGAACTGCTGGATTTTTCCCGTTCTTCACATGTCGAGTTCAAGAATATTGATATCTCCTCGGTGGTCAAAAGTGCCGTCGCCCTCGTCCAGAATAGGACCTGGGACAAAGACATCCAATTTGTCTACCGCTTTTCTTCCAGCAAGGAAAACATCAAGGGCGATCCGATCCTGTTGGAACAGGTTTTGGTCAATCTGCTGAATAATTCTATTGACTCAATCGGAGAATTTGGGCAGGTTGAACTCAAGACATATTTTGAGAAGAAAAAAGAAAAACAGTATGTGGCGGTTGAACTCCGGGATACCGGAGCCGGCATGCCGGAAGACGTTTTAAACCGCATTTTCGAACCGTTCTTTACGACCAAAGATCAGGGGAAAGGGACCGGTCTGGGGTTGACGATCGCCTACCAAATTCTCCAGCAGCACGGCGGGTTTATGGAAGTCGAGAGCCGCGAAAAACGCGGAACCATTTGCCGCGTTTATATTCCTGCTGTCCGTTAGAAACTCTATTTTATAATGAAGGGCATTGTTTCATAGAATTCACTGATCCAAGAATTATTATTCTAATTTCTTATTTATTGCACCCAATATGTATTACCGGAAGGATATCGGTGACTGCTGGTTCGAGGACTGTGACCGGCTGCATACCTGGGGCTATTTTCGCGAAGTCTAAGGCCTGTTGAGAAGGCCGAAGGCATGAGTAAAATTTGATTGCAACCTCCACGCTTTTGCTTTATCCTGTGGAGGAAAAATAAACAGGTTGAACCATGCCTTATATCGATTCCGTCCATTTTAATCCTGACAAGCATCACGCCAGAATCATTTGCACCCTCGGGCCGTCTAGCTCCCGTAAGAATATCATCAAACTGATGGCTCAGTCGGGGATGAAGGTCGCCCGTCTGAATTTTTCGCATGGCAGTCACCCCGAGCATCAAAAATTGATCAACATCGTCCGTGAGCTCAATAAGGACCATGGGATGGATATCGAGATCCTGCAGGATTTGGCCGGTTACCGTATACGTATCGGGATTCTGGAATCCCCGATAACCCTGAAGGAAAAGGACATCCTGACGCTCTCCAATGATCCGCAATATAAAGACAAACATATTCCTCTCGATTCCGATTTTGACATCAGCACGTTGAAGAATGATATGATGATTTATATTGCCGACGGCATGATCGCCCTGAAGGTCAAGGCGGTGTATGACAACCGGGTTAAGGCCCGGGTTATTGCCGGAGGCAAGCTCAAGTCCCGTAAAGGTGTCAATATTCCGGATCTGCGGCTGCGGTCCAACATCCTGACTGAGAAAGATCAGAAGGATATCGAATTTGGGATCAAAAATAAAGTGGACTTCATCGCGCAGTCTTTCGTGCGCAACCAAAAAGACATTGAAAGGATCAATGAACTGGTCAAGCCGGAGCTCCCGGATTGCAGAATAATCGCCAAAATCGAAAATAAGCAGGGGGTCCGCAACATCGATAAGATTATTGATGCCTGCGACGGGATCCTGGTTGCCAGAGGAGATCTGGGCGTGTCATTGCCGATTTATAAGATTCCGGTTATCCAGAAAGATATCATCCGCCGCTGCAACAATAGAGAAAAAATTGTTGTGACCGCGACCCAAATGCTCGAGAGCATGACCGAGTCGCCCCGTCCGACTCGCGCCGAGGTCAGTGATGTTGCCAACGCTATTTTTGACGGGACCGATTATGTGATGTTGTCGGGGGAGACCGCTATCGGCCGTTTTCCCGTCCGCAGTGTGCGGATGATGGCGCATGTAGTCGATTTTACGGAGAAATTCCTAAGAAAGGGCTGACGATATGCCGTTCAATGCCTTAGCCACCGTTGAAGTTTTCACTCCCGCCTCGCACCAGGATGTCCTGGCAATGGTCACGGCGATCGCTGTTTTGTTACTGACCGCGCGGTTGTTCGGCGAGGTTGCTAAACGGATGAAACAGCCTTCGGTCTTCGGCGAACTGCTTGCCGGGATCGTTCTCGGTCCTTCGCTGTTGGGCAGCTTGTTTCCTTTTTTACAAGGGTTGGTCATTCCTACCCGTCCTGTGCAAGGGTATCTGCTTGAAGCGATCAGCCTTCTCGGGGCGATGTTCCTGCTTTTGATCACCGGTTTGGAGACGGATCTTAAACTCATCCGGAGGCACGCCCGCACCGCCTTAAGCGTTTCTTTTGTCGGCGTCCTTGTTACTTTTGTCAGCAGTTTCTTTTTCGCGACTTTTATTCCGGATAAGCTCCTGGTGGCGGGAGGGGAGCGTTTGGTCTTTGAACTCTTCTTCGCGACGGCGATGTCGATCGCTTCCATCCCGGTGATTGCCACAGTGTTGATCGATCTGAAGTTTACCCGCCGTGATGTCGGACAGACGATCATTGCCGCGGGGATGAGCGATGATACCATCGGGTGGATCATCCTTTCAGTCGTGGCGGCCCTCGCCGTCGGTCATGCAATCTCGGTGGTCACCGTTCTTTCCGCGTTGGGTACCGTATTGATTTTCCTTTTTTTCAGTTTTACCTTCGGCCGCTGGCTCGTCAAGAAATCTCTGGATTTCGCTCAAGATCAGATGACCGGCCAGGACCGCCTTTTGACGCTGGTGGTGGTTCTGACCTTCGCGTGGGGGTCGATCAGCAAGTTTCTCCATATCGAACCGGTTTTGGGGGCCTTCGTCATGGGGATCCTCTTCAGTCAGATGCCAAGGCTCCCCCGCAGTGTTCATGAAAAAATTGAGAGCATCACTTTCGGGATTTTCTCGCCGATCTTTTTCGCGGTGGCCGGGTTGAAAGTTAATATTCTGCCGCTGTTAAGGCCGGATTTTATGATGATCGCCTTGGTCATTATTGTTCTTGCCACCGTCGGGAAGGTGGCAGGGACGTACATCGGCGCTTATTACGTGGCGCGGCAGGACCGCTGGACGGCCTTGAGTTTTGGCGCCGGCCTGAATGCCCGGGGGGCGATGGGGATCATTATCGCGACCATCGGGTTGTCGTTAAATGTGCTGACACAGGAAATGTTTTCTATGATCGTCCTGATGTCGTTGGTGACATCTTTGATTGCCCCGTCTAGCCTGCGCTGGGTCCTGCGGCGCGTGAAACCTTCGGAAGAGGAAATGCACCGTCTAAAAAAAGAAGAAATGGCCGAAGAGAGCGCGATCATCCGTATTCACCGGGTGCTTGTCCCGTTGCGGGCCTGGCAGTCGGAAAAAGCCCAGATGATCCATTCGATCAAATCCACCATTTTGAAAAGGATCGGCAAGGGGGCCAACCTATCTTTAACACTGTTGAGTGTGGCACAAAAAGGGAAAAAATCCGATACGCTGAAATATCTGGAAGGGACAAGCGCGTTATTCCGGGAAGAACAGGAAGAGAAAAAGGAAATGTTGACCAAGGTGGTCGAGAATGTGGCTCCCGTCAACGCGATTCTCGACGAAGCGCAGAAGGATTATGACTTGGTTATCCTGGGCGCCTCGGAACTTCAGCACGACAGCCGGCATTTGTTTTCAAGGTTTATCGACACGATTGTAGAACTGGCTCCCTGTATGACCATGGTCGTTCACGCGAAAGATGCCCGGCCGGATTGGAATCCTAAACGGATCCTGGTTCCCACAACCGGTTCAGCCGACGCCCGCCATGCCACCGAGTTCGCTTTCCTGATGTCTTCTTCCGGCGGCAGTGTCGTCGATGTCCTGAATGTTTTTGAAAAAACCCAGAATGCCCTGCATTACGATATCCACGGGGACGCGTTCAAACGCCAGCTGAAGATCGCGCGCCGGATGGTCGAGGAGCTCCGGCGTTTGGGAGAACTGCATGGCGTTCAAACAAACGCCGACGTGGAGATCGGATCCGCCTCCCCGGAGGAAACCATCCTGCAGACCGCCCGGGACAACGGTAACGATTTGATCATTCTGGGAACAGACCTGCGGCCGGCCTCCGACCGCTTGTATCTGGGGCCGCGGGTGGAATATATCCTAAAAAATTCCACCTGTCCGGTGATTATTTTGAATTCTGTGTAGCAGAAGTAATCTAACAAACAGTATTATTCGATAAAGGAGCGCGCCATGGATTGTGACCGTTTTATGAAGGGGTTGAAACGCCGCAACCCCGCCCAGCCGGAATTTCATCAAGCCGTCTGTGAAGTCGCCGAAGATGTTCTGCCGTTTATGGCAAAACACAACAAATATCAGAAAATGAGTATTCTTGAACGGATGAGTGAACCGGACCGGATCATCATTTTCCGTGTCTGCTGGGAGGATGATGATCAAAACGTGCGGGTCAACCGCGGCTTTCGCGTGCAGTTTAATAACGCGATCGGTCCGTATAAGGGCGGCCTCCGTTTTGACAAGTCGGTGAACCTGAGCGTCCTGAAATTTTTGGGATTTGAACAGACCTTCAAGAATGCTCTGACGACGCTCCCGATGGGAGGGGCTAAGGGGGGATCGGATTTTAACTCTAAGGGCAAGACGGATTCTGAAGTGATGCGGTTCTGTCACGCGTATATGTGTGAACTGCACCGGCATATCGGGAAGGATGTCGATATTCCCGCCGGGGACATCGGCTGCGGGACGCGCGAGGTCAGTTATCTTTTTGGCCAGTATAAACGGATCAAAAACGAATTTACCGGCACGATCACGGGCAAGGGGCTCTCCTTCGGCGGAAGCCCGATCCGGACCGAGGCCACCGGGTACGGATGCGTGTATTTTGACCGGGAGATGCTTCGTATCCGGTCGGAGGATATCGAGGGGAAGACCTGCGTGGTTTCCGGGTCGGGCAATGTCGCGCAGTATACCGCCGAAAAACTGCTGGCCCTGGGGGCCAAGGTGGTGGCGATGTCGGACTCCTCCGGCACGGTACATGACCCCGACGGGATCAATCAAGAGAAACTGGAGTTTATCAAGGATTTGAAAAATAACCGCCGCGGACGTATCAAGGAATTCGCTGATCATTTCAAATGCCATTACCATGACGGAGAGAAACCGTGGGGTATTCCTTGCGATATGGCGTTTCCTTCGGCGACTCAGAATGAGATTGATGACGCTGACGCCCGTCGTCTTTTAAAGGGAGGGTGCAAGCTGGTAGCTGAGGGCGCTAATATGCCCGCGACTCTGGAAGCCAAGCGGATTCTGCAGGAGGCCGATATCCTTTATGGGCCGGCAAAAGCGGCCAACGCCGGGGGGGTGGCGATCTCCGGGCTGGAAATGACACAGAATGCCATGCGGATGAGCTGGCCCCGTGAAGAGGTCGACGAACGCCTGCAGGTGATTATGAAAAGCATCCATGATCAGTGTGTGGAATACGGGACGGAAAAAAACGGGCGGGTCAATTATGTGAAGGGGGCCAATATCGCGGGATTTGTCAAGGTCTCCGATGCCATGCTGGCCTACGGGATCATTTGAGGGTTACGGGCAGGCTCCCTCACAGACGGGAGTATAAACATCGCCCGCATCCGCGAAATCGTTTTTGAAATATATCGTATAGGCCCCGGTGGTTCTATACGCGATGACCCAGAAGGCCCATTTCCCGAGATTGTTGCCTGAATCATAATTATATCTATAGGTAAACGTCCCGTCTTCCCGGATATTGGTTTTGAAGGTGTTGTTAATAAAATCGACATTTTTATCCCTACCGGACGGAACGCTCCTCATTTGCGCCGCATAAACATTACTGGCCGCATAGATGGCCTCCAGATTTTGCCGGGCGGTATCCGCGCGCTGCTTTTCGGCCACACTTCCGTACCTGGTCACGGCGATGACGGCCAGGACGCCGAGGATCACCGCCGCTACCATCATTTCCATCAGGGTAAAAGCTTGTTTGTTCATTCAGACCTCTCCTCCGGTTCCTTTAATAAGTATAAAGCCCTTTTCCGGGATAGACAACAGTTTAACCTTCTTAGACATTTATTTGTGAATCTCCCGGTTTGCGTATATAATAGCACCCGTCACAAAATCTGAAGGGTTTAAAAATGAGACCAAAGTATATCGCTGTTCTTAGTCTGCTCGTATTGGGAGTTATTGTGATCCTGCAGAACACCCGGGTGGTGACTTTCCGTTTTCTTTTCTGGAATCTGACGATGTCGCGGATTATCTTTCTGTTGATTATTCTTGGTATCGGCATCGTTGCGGGATACGTTTGGGGAAGGGGGAGGCATGGGATTTAAGAAACGGCAGCGTAAGCTTTTTCCGATTAAGCGGCTGTTTACCAAGGGTGCTTCAAGAAAGCAGATTGGTCTGCCGCCGGGCTCTCTGATCCGCTCCGGAGAAGCGGCACCCACCAAAATCACCCTGATCACTTATGACAATAATCATTGCGACGAAAAGACGGTCTCTAAGATTGAAGATTGTTTTGAGGTCAAGAAAAATGTCTCTGGTGTTTCCTGGATCAATATTGACGGTCTTTCCGACATCGATATGTTGCAGAAGTTGGGAAATCATTTCGAAATTCACCCGCTTGTTCTGGAAGACATACTCAACACTGATCAACGTCCGAAACTCGATGATCATGATAATTATCTCTTTGTCATTCTGAAGATGCTCTACATTGAAGGTCCGGAAAAGGGGGTCACGACCGAACAGGTCAGCATGGTCCTGGGGAAACATTTTGTCATTTCTTTTCAGGAAAAGGAAGGCGATGTCTTTGACCCCATCCGCCGGCGCCTGCGTGAAGGAAAGGGTGTGATCCGTTCACGGGCGGCGGACTATCTGGCTTACGCGCTCATTGATTCTATCGTCGATTATTATTTTGTCATCCTGGAACATTTCGATCAGGAGATCAGCAAACTTGAGGAAGAAGTGATCATGGGAGCCGCGCGCGGCACGGCTCAGAACATCCATCATTTGAAACGGGAAATGGTGTTTCTTAAAAAGAATGTCTGGCCGCTGCGGGAACTGATCAGCAATCTGCAGAGATTCCCCACACCCCTTATTTCCCGCGGGACCCAGCCTTTTTTAAAGGATGTTTATGATCACGCGATTCACGTCGTCGAAAGCATCGAATCTTTTCGGGACATGCTCTCGGGGATCCATGACATCCACCTGTCGGAGATGAGCAACCGTATGAACGAAGTGATGAAGGTCCTGACCATTTTCGCTTCGATCTTTATCCCGCTGACCTTTATTGCCGGCGTGTATGGGATGAATTTTGAATATATGCCGGAATTGCATTGGCACTGGGGTTATTTTGTCGTGCTTGGCGTCATGGCCTCGGTTTCCCTGGGAATGCTGATTTATTTCAAGAAAAGGAACTGGCTGTAATGGCGCGGAAAATCCTTGTTGTCGAGGATGACAAACATATTTCCAAACTCATCAAGTACAATTTGGAAAAGGCCGGATTCGTCTGCGTGATGACGATTACCGGGGAAGAGGCCTTTGAGATTCTGGAAAAAGAAGAGGCCGATTTGATCGTCCTCGACATCATGCTTCCCAAGATGGATGGGTTTGAATTCTGCAAATATCTGCGGCAGAATGCCCGTTGGGGAAAGGTCCCTATTCTGATGCTCACCGCCCGAGGTGAAGAGGTTGACCGGATTGTCGGCCTGGAATTGGGCGCCGATGACTACATGGTCAAACCTTTTAGTCCCAGAGAACTTGTTCTGCGTATCAAGGCGATCCTGCGGAGGGGAAATATACAGGAGCGCCCGTCGAAAGAAATCCTTCAGGCCGGAAAGATTCAAGTCGATATCCCGCGGCATCAAGTCACTGTCAGCAAACGCGGAGTCGAACTCTCTCCCATGGAATTCAAACTGCTGACGATCCTGATTCAGAGAAAAGGCCGGGTGCAATCCCGGGAAAATCTCCTTCATGATGTCTGGGATATTTCATCGGATGTGACAACCAGGACCGTCGACACGCACATTAAGATGTTGAGGCAGAAACTCGGCCGGGCCGGCAAGATGGTCCAAACCGTGCGTGGCCTCGGTTACAAAGTACTTGATGAGGATTAGCGGTGGCGTTGAAGATTCATCATAAATTGACTATTCTCTTCTGCGTTATCTTTGCCGCTGTCACGCTCGGTATTTTTATTTTTCTCTACCAGACCCTCCGGGAGCACACCTACCACCGTATCCAAGATAATCTAAGAAAAAGCGTCGCTTTCGCGGAAATGTATGTCCGGGAAAAGGCCCCGCATATAACGGCTCCGCAAGGGTGGGACACGCTTGCCGACAGCATCGGATCGGTGAACGGCCTGCGCGCGACCATTATCGCGCGGGATGGAACGGTTCTCGGGGATTCGGACCTCACGTTGTCTGAGACGCGTAAGGTTGATAATCATCGCCAGCGTCCCGAAGTCGATGCGGCGCTGCGAACCGGTTTCGGGATGAGCCGCCGTTACAGCACGACAATCGGGACTGACATGTTATATATGGCCAGGACATTTGACAGCGGCCCGCATAAGGGCATCATCCGCTTAGCCCTGCCTTTATCAGAGATTGGTTATATTTCCGATGAATTGAAGAAGCCGCTGGCGGTCTCACTGGCCATTGCCCTGATTGTTGCCGTTTTGTCGGCGTTCTTGACTTCTTTTTTCTTTTCCCGCCGGATTGCTATCCTTTCCCGGGCCGCTAAGAAGATTGCCACCGGTGATTTTTCCCGCCGTATTCATTTGTCGGTGAAAGATGTCCTGGGGGATTTGGCCGACTCCATCAATGATATGTCGGCACAGGTGCGCTCAAGAATCGAAGAGGTGGGGCTGGAAAAGTCACGGCTGGAGGCGGTGCTCTTGAGCATGGTCGAAGGCGTGCTTGTTGTTGATCCTCAGGGAAAAGTTTTGCTGATCAATGCGGCCTTAAAAGAGTTCCTTCACATTGAAGGGAACCCCGCCGGCAGGAATACCCTGGAGGTCATCCGCAACGCTGACGTGCAGGAGAATATCAGCGAAACACTGGCGAGAGGCCCGGGTGTCTATTCTTCCGAGATTTCTTTGTTGTATCCGGAAGAAATTATTCTCTTAGTCCACGCGACAAAGATCATCCGGGAAGAAAAGCTTGACGGGATTCTGTTGGTTTTTCACAATATTACGGAACTCCGCCGGCTGGAACAGGTGCGCAAAGAGTTCGCGGCCAATGTTTCTCACGAATTAAGAACGCCGGTAGCCAGTATTAAGGGGTACGCGGAAACCCTTTTAGACGGGGCATTGGAGGACAAGGAAAATGCCCGGGATTTTGTTGAAATCATTTATAAGGATACAGATCGTTTGATTCGTCTGATCAATGATATTCTGGATTTGTCCCAGATCGAGTCCGGACGGGTGGATATGAACTGTGCTCCGTTGAAGATTGAGCCGATTGCCGAGAAGGCCCTGGCCGCCTTCCGGAAAGACTTCCATAAGAAAAATGTGGTTATCAAAAAACGTTTCCCCGGCCAACTCCCCGCAGTTCTGGCCAACGAAGACCGGATCGGGCTGGTGTTTTCTAACCTCATCGACAACGCCCTGAAGTATACTCCTTCCGGCGGGACAATCACCGTCAGCGCCGCTGAAAGCGGCGATAAGGTGTTGATCGAAATCAAGGACACCGGTATGGGCATTCCCGACAAAGAGATTTCACGTATCTTTGAGCGTTTTTACCGTGTCGACAAAGCGAGATCACGCGAGCTCGGCGGTACGGGACTGGGTCTGTCCATTGTCAAACACATCGTTCAGGCGCACGGCGGAGACATTTTCGTCGAGAGCCGGCCTGATCAGGGGTCAACCTTTGGGTTCACTCTTCCACAAGCCTGATTTTTTTACCGGCTCGTCGTTTCCCTTTCTTCCCTCTTAAGACTGTTTCTTTCCTATCTATTTAATTCACAATAGGTTGTTTTCCTGGGATAAATTCACCTAATCTTCACTCCGACTTGATAGAACGTTCACAGCCCGGCCTTATGCTTAACATAAGTATGAGGGCATAGTTGAGCACGAAGGGAGGTGAATTTTGTTTAGAGTCGACAAGGATACAGGCAGGAATAATGAGACAGCAGATTTAGGAAAATTTGCGTTTCTCTCGGCTCATCCAACGCGTGCCCTAAAGGATAGAACTTATGATGATCGGGTTATGAAGGAAAACCCCCGACGCACATAAAATAGATTTTTGCGAAAGCAAACATGAATCAAAAGAAAGGAAATGAGTGATCATGAAAAGATTGACTTTAATTATACTTGGCGCGTTATTGGTCAGCCTGACACCGATGACGGCTCACGCCCAGGAAGTGGATGTCTTGGTCGACAAACTCGTCCAGAAAGGCGTGCTGAGCCAGACAGAAGGGGACGCCATTCTTAAGAAGGCTCATGAAAAAAGTATGGCCGAAAGTAGCAGCGTTCCTGAGTGGGTGAAGAACGTCAAACTCAAAGGGGATTTTCGTCTGCGCTATCAGTATGACAAAAAGAAAAGCGACTCAGACGCCCGAAACCGTGAGCGCATCCGTTACCGTCTGGGAATTGAAGGCAAGGTCAACGATCAGTTTAAGGTCGGGGCCGGGCTGGCCAGCGGCGGATCGGATCCGCGTTCGACCAACCAGACCCTTCAGGATTCTTTTTCGACGAAAGGGATCAACCTGGATTACGCCTACGGCGAATGGGCCCCGACCGACTGGCTCAAAATTGTCGGCGGTAAATTCACCCGCAAGGCCTGGCTGTGGCAGCCGACGGATCTTCTTTGGGACGGCGACATCAATCCGGAAGGGCAATCGGCCCATGTGCAGGTCAATTTGGCGGACAACCTTGACGGTTGGTGGAATATGGGTTTGTGGATTGTTGATGAGAACGGCAAGGTCAAGGCCAAAGACCCGTTTCTCTATTATAACCAGGTCGGAGTCAAGGGATCCTACGATAAGGTGGACGCGACTGTGGCCGGAACGTACTATGCCTTTGAAGGTCTGAAGGGGCATACGCTCGATTCCACCGCGGGAACAAACACATTGAGCGGCGGAAACCTTAGGTACAATTACGATGTGTTCCAGATTTCGGGAGAGGTTGGAGCGAGCGACTTCTTCGGTGGCCTGCCGATGCATCTGGATGAACATTTTGCCGTGTTCGGTGACTATGTCAACAATACCGATCCGAGCAAAAATAATACCGGCTGGAGCGTCGGGGCCAAACTCGGTTCCAAGAAGATCAAGGAATTCGGGACTTGGCAGGTGAAATACATTTATGCCGCGTTAGGTATGGATGCCTTCCCGGACGCGTTTCCGGATTCTGATCGCTACGGTGGAGCAACGGATGTCAAAGCCAATGAAGTCATCTTTGAGCTCGGCCTGAATAAGAACCTTTCCTTCGGTCTCGATTATTACAATTCAGACCGTGACAAAGCCGCTTCGGACAGGGAACAGGTTCTGCAGGCAGACCTGATGATGAAGTTCTAACGGAGCGAAGAAGAAAAGTGTTCTTTGAGTTGTAAAAATAAGGTGTGTTGAAGAAAAATGGCGTGTTCGTGTCCCGCGTCCGGTGGAAGATAAAGGCCGGCGCGGGACACCTTCCCGTCTTATAGGTAGAATAAGAAGTGAAAAAACCATTTCACACTTTCTTCACGCGATCTTCACATAACCTTCACAATAGAGAAAGATAATAAACAATTAAGGAGAATGATGAACATGTTTAAGAAAATGGTGATGAGTGCGGTTTTTCTGTGCCTCAGTATGTGGGGCTTGTCCCCGGTGCCGGCCCAAGCCGTGGAACTTTCCGGGGCCGGCGCGACGTTCCCCTACCCGCTATATTCGAAGATGTTTTATGAATACCATAAACAGACCGGAGACAAGGTCAACTACCAGTCCATAGGCTCCGGTGGGGGCATCCGGCAGTTAATGGCGCGGACGGTGGACTTTGGCGCTTCCGACGCCTTTATGAGTGATGAAGAGTTGAGCAAGGCTCCGGCGCCGATCGTTCATATCCCGATGGCGTTGGGCGCGGTCGTTGTCACGTATAATATTCCCGATAATCCGACGCTGAAATTGACATCGGATATCGTTGCCGATATTTATTTGGGAAAGATTACAAAATGGGACGATCAGCGCATTAAGAACGTTAATCCGGGAGTGGATATTCCGCACCTGAATATCACAGTCGTTCACCGTTCAGACGGGAGCGGAACGACGTTTATTTTCAGCAACTATCTTGCTAAAATCAGCCGCGACTGGAAGGCCGAGGTCGGTCAGGGCAAAGCCCTGGACTGGCCGGTTGGAATCGGTGGAAAAGGCAACGAGGGTGTGGCGGGATATGTCAAACAGATCCCCGGCGCCATCGGTTATGTGGAGTTGATCTACACTTTGCAGAACAATATGCCGGCGGCCCTGGTGCAGAACAAGAGCGGGAATTTTATCAACCCGTCGCTCGAGTCGGTCAGCCTCGCTGCCAACATTGATCTTCCCGACGATACCCGTATCGCTATTACTGATACGGATGCCGCGCAAGGGTATCCGATCAGCGGTTTTACCTGGCTGTTGCTCTATCAAGAGCAGAGCTACGGTGGAAGAAACGCGCAGCAGGCGGACGAGAGTGCTAAGCTGGCCTGGTGGATGTGCCATCAGGGGCAGTCTTATAACGAGGCGCTTCATTACGCTCCGATTCCGAAGGCTGCCGTGGCAAAAGCCGAACGGATTCTCAAATCTGTGACGTATCAAGGCAAGCCGATTTTACGGTAAATGTTTCGGTTATTCAGGAATAAAAGGAGGGAGATATTTCTTCTCCCTCCTTTTATTCCTTATTAAAGAAATGATATTATTACGATGTTGACCAGCAAAGCTTACAAATGGCAGGATCGGGTTTTTAAATGGAGTCTGGATGCTGCCGGTTTGTTTATGCCGGTTCTGATTATTGGTATTTTAATCACACTCATCATTTCGTCTTTCCCGTCTCTGAAAGAATTCGGATTTCATTTTGTTATCGGCAGGGAATGGGATCCGGTTTTCAGTAAGTTCGGCGCGTTTCCGTTTATTGTGGGAACGTTTTTAACCGCTTTTTTGTCGTTGGTCATTTCTATTCCTTTTTCCCTGGCTGTTTCCATATTCTTGGGTGAATATTTCCGGGAGGGCTTCCTGCCGTCCCTTTTGCAAAGCCTGGTGGAACTGCTCTCGGGGATTCCCTCGGTAATTTATGGGTTTTGGGGACTTTTTTTCCTTGTTCCGATCGTTCGGGCCATCGAAATGAAATTTAACGTTCCACCCTTCGGCGTGGGCATCCTTACCGCGTCTTTGATCCTGGCCATCATGATTATTCCGTTTTCCGCTTCTCTGGGGCGGGAAGCTCTGAAAATGGTTCCGCAGGATGTCAAGGAGGCCGCGTATTCTTTGGGGGCCACGCGCTATGAAGTGATTAAGAAAGTGATTTTGCCGTACGCCGGATCGGGAATCATCTCCGGTTTTTTCCTGGCGCTGGGCCGGGGGGTGGGGGAGACCATGGCCGTGACGATGGTGATCGGGAATTCCCAGCATCTTCCGGAAAATATTTTTTCTCCGTCGAATACGATGGCCAGCGTTATCGCCAATGAGTTTACCGAGGCGACGGCCAATATTTATTTGTCATCTTTGATTGAAATCGGATTGTTATTATTCTTGATCACCACCCTCGTTAATATCCTGGGCCGGTGGCTGATCGGGCGGTACAACCGTTAAGGAAGAGCATTATGAACGGACAACATCAGGTCAAGAGCGGAAGGCTGGTCAAGGACAAGATCTTTAAGGCCTTGATTATTTGTCTGTCCTTTATGACGACGCTGCCGTTGATTCTTATTCTTTTTTCCATATTTCATAAAGGCATCTCTTCCATTAACTGGCAGTTTTTTGTTAATATACCCAAACCCGTCGGGGAACCGAACGGAGGCATTGCCAATGCCCTGATCGGGACCGTTTTGCTGGTTATGCTGGCGTCGGTGATGTCTATTCCCATCGGTATCCTCACCGGCATATACCTCTCCGAATTTAAAAAGAGCCGGGTTTCCTGGTTTATCGGGCTGTGTGTAGATGTTTTGCAAGGGGTTCCTTCAGTTGTCATCGGGATTATTGCCTACCTGTGGCTGGTCAAACCGCTGCATCATTTTTCGACGCTCTCCGGTGCCGCCGCGCTTGCCATTATGATGCTCCCTGTTATAATAAAGTCGACTGAGGAGACCCTGAAACTTATCCCTGAAACTTTGAGGGAAGGGTCCCTGGCCTTGGGCGCTAACTACAGCACGACGATCATTAAGGTCATCCTGCCTGCCGGAGTGAGCGGGATTTTGTCGGGGATTCTGCTGAGTGTGGCCCGTATCGCCGGGGAGACGGCGCCGCTGCTCTTTACCGCTTTCGGAAATCCTTTTATCAACTGGAACGTTTTTAAACCGGTCAGTTCCCTGCCCCTGGTTATTTTTAACTACGCGATCAGCCCTTACGAAGATTGGCATAGGCTTGCCTGGGGGGCCGCTTTTGTTTTAATCATGTTTATTTTGTTGTTAAACCTGCTTGTCAAACTTGGAGCTAAACGATGGAAGGTGCAGTTCTAAAGACAGAAGATTTAAGCGCTTATTACGGCAAACATGCCATTTTAAACAGAATCAATCTGGCGGTATCGCGCAATATGGCGACGGCGATTATGGGGCCGTCCGGCTGCGGGAAAACGACGTTTATCCGGTGCATCAACCGGATGCACGAACTTCTTCCCGACACGCGGACAGAAGGACGGATTCTCCTGGACGGAGAGAACATCTATGATATGGAAGCCATTACGATCCGTCGAAGGACCGGCATGGTCTTTCAGCTCCCCAATCCCTTTCCGACGATGGTGATTTACGATAACGTTATCGCGGGGTACCATCTTAACGGTATCAAGATCAGCAAGGCGGAGAAGGACCGGATTGTCAAAGAATCTCTCAAGAAAGCTGCTTTGTGGGATGAAGTCAAAGACACTCTTTATAAAAAAGGAACACATCTTTCCGGAGGACAGCAGCAGAGGTTGTGTATCGCCCGGGCGCTGGCGATGAATCCGGAAATCCTTCTTCTCGACGAGCCGACTTCCGCGTTGGACCCCAAGTCGACAGCCTTGATCGAGGAACTGATCACAGAGTTAAAAAAAGAAGTGACGATCATGTTGGTGACCCATAACATGCAGCAGGCGGCGCGTATTTCCGATTTGACCGCTTTTCTGATGCAGGGAGAGTTGATCGAGTACGGTGACACCAGTGATCTTTTTACGAAGCCTAAACAAAAGACCACCGAGGATTATATTACAGGAAGGTTTGGTTAGCCGTCAATCTTACAAACAAAGGAAAAACCATGACGAGACTTTTTGACGACGATTTAAATATTTTTCATAATCACATCCTGCGGATCGCCGCTTACGCGGAAAAGGCCATCAGCCGCTCGATGGAAGCCCTGCAAAAGCAAGACAAAGACATGGCCCGCAGTGTGATTGAACAGGACAAAGAGATCGATCAGATGGAAAACAAGATCGAGATCGAAGGGATTGATCTTCTGGCCCGTTACCAGCCGATGGCCATTGATCTGCGCAGGATCACTAACGGTCTGAGGATCAACTCGGAACTTGAACGGATCGCTGATATGGCGGTCAATATCTGTTATAAGGTGATCGACATTTCCGACCAGCCGCTTTTGAAGCCGTTGATTGATATCCCGAGACTGGCTGATATTGCCAAAGGGATGCTCAAAGGCGCGATTGATTCTTTTGTGAATCGTGATGTTAAGGCCGCTGAGCAAGTGATCCTCTCCGACAAAGAAGCCGATGAATTGCGCGACCGGGTTATGTCGGAACTGGTCAATGATTACATGATCAAAGACGGAAAGACAGCTCCCCGGGCGGTTCCGCTGCTTCTGATCGCGCGGGATCTGGAGCGGATCTGTGATCACGCGGCGAACATCGCCGAAGACGTCATTTACATGACCAAAGCCAAGATGGTCAAGCACCACCCCGAAGAACTGGACGGGGAGAAGAAATAGGTTCTCCTGGCCCTATTTGGCCCTCCGCGGGAGAAAACCATTGTCGATTCCAGGCTGGTTTGATAGAATTTGATCAAAGCCTCTCAATCGACACGGAGTTCTACCACCATGGAACCGGCCAAATCTTTTTTCCAGAATATGCCACCCAAGAAGACGGACGCTCTTTTTAAAGAGCTCTCTGGCCTCAAATTCGCCCTGGATGTCTCGTCGATCGTGGCGGTCACCGACATTCAGGGAAAGATCACTTCCGTTAATGATAAGTTTTGTGAGATTTCTAAATATTCCCGGGAAGAACTTCTGGGTAAGGACCACCGGATTGTTAATTCCGGATACCACTCTGCGTCTTTTTTTCAGAATCTGTGGAAAACCGTCCTGTCCGGAGAAGTCTGGAAGGGAGAGATCCGCAACCGCGCCAAAGACGGAAGTTTTTACTGGGTTGACACCACCATTGTTCCCTTATTAGATAAGAGTAAAAAACCATATCAGTTTGTCGCAATCCGCAACGATATCACCCAACGCAAAGAGATGGAAGCCCAGTTTAAGAAACTGCCGCAGAAGATCATCCAGGCCCAGGAGGAGGAACGTGAACAGATTTCCCGCGATATTCACGATGATCTGGGGCAGTCTTTGGCCACGTTAAAGATGCTGATTCAGACGCATACCGATGAGAAATATAAAGACGAGAAAGAACGCCGGAAAAGCTGCGAAAGGATTATAAGATATTTGAACACGACGATCGAGAAATCCCGGAATCTGGCGGCCAATCTCCGTCCGTCGGCCCTGGAGGTTCTGGGATTGACCGATTCGCTGAAGACGCTGATCCACAATTTCCATACCACCAAAGGGGTCGTCATCAAAAGCAGGATTATTGAACTCGACGATTTGGAATTTTGTAATGAGCCGATCAATTTGTACAGGATCGTTCAGGAAGCGTTGACCAATGTGGTCAATCATGCCCGGGCAACGGAAGCGGACATCGTGTTCTCTAGAAAGAAGGGCCGGGTGACGGTCAAGATCAGCGATAATGGAATCGGCCTTTCATCGGCAAAGGAGAAAGAATCCAGAAAGACAGTCTCCGGGTTGGGGCTGTTGACAATGCAGGAGCGCGTGAATCTGCTGGAAGGCGATCTCTATATTGAGTCCGGTCCCAAGGGAACAGTTATTCATTTGAGTGTCCCGTTTAAGGAATCTCATGGAAAAGACAAAAATATTTCTCACTGACGATCACGCGATGTTTCGCGCGGGATTGAAAAGTCTCATCACCAAGGATCCGGAGTTGGCGGTTACCGTTGAGGCCGAAGACGGTCAGGAACTTCTGGAAAAACTGGAATACACAGAATGCGATCTTCTAGTGTTGGATCTGGCTATGCCCAATATTGACGGAATCACCGCATTGAAGATCATCCACGAAAAATATCCTGATCTCAAGATCATTATTTTGACTATGCAAAAGGATCCCGAGCATTTCCGCCGCGCGCTGAATTACGGGGTCTTTGGGTATGTCCTGAAAGACGATGCTTATGAACAGCTGGTTCTTGCGGTCCGGGCGGTTTTGAAGGGGAAGCATTTCTTTTCTCCATCGGTGGCCCGGCAGGTCACCGACCGCTATATTCGCTCAGTGGATGAATCGGAAGGGGTCTCGTTGGAGATTCTGACTCAGCGGGAACGGCAGGTTCTGAAGCTGATTGCCGGCGGCGAGGCCAATAAAAATATTGCCGAGAAACTCAAGATCAGTATACGCACGGTGGAGACCCACCGGCTGAACCTTTCAAACAAACTGGGGATCAAGAGTACTGCCGGTCTAGTCAAATACGCCATTTCCAAAGGCCTGGTTTGAGACAAGCCATCCTTTCTACGTAGAAGCACGCAAAAATCCCGGGTGAATTCCGCATACCGTATTTTTCTATATAGATGTATAATAAAGATGGAGGTGAAGAAGTATGTGGGACAGATTGCTTTTGATTGAAGACCATGATGATTTCCGGGAGTCGGTTCGCGAGCATCTGGAAAAACAGGGTTTGGGATTCAGGATTATTGAAGCGGATTCCGGCGAAGTCGGTGTAGCGATGGCCCTGCGGGAACGGCCGCATATTGTCCTGATGGATATCCGTCTGCCGGGGATGGACGGGATGGAGGCTGCCCGTCGGATTAAGGCCCAGCTGCCGGAGACAGTGATCATTGTGTTGACCATGTTTGAGACCGACGCCTTTAAAAGGCTTTTTGATAGCGATGATGTTTCCGCTTATATTGGAAAAAGCGAGCTTTATAACAAACTTGTGCCAACAATTAAAAGCCTTTCAGGGGAATCTAAATCCAAGACTTCTTCGAGGTGACCTTATACGGATACCATGACATATTTCGCCCATAATCCTCAGATCAATTTTTTGCGGGAAGATTCAGAAAAGATTTTCCATAAACTGATCGAAGAGATCCAGAGCGGTGTCTATATGGCCGATGAGAAGGGAGATTTGATTTTTGCCAATCAGGCATTCGTCAACATTCTCGGTTATGACAGCCGGGAACAGGTGCTGGGTTTAAATTTTGGGCGGGATATTTGCGTTCATTCCCGGGAGCAGACGTTGATTTTGGCGCATATGGTCAAAACTGGTTTTGTCCGGGACTATGAATTGAATATTAAGACCCCCGACGGACGGCTTATTGAAGTTTCCACCACGTGCAGTTATATCCGGGGAGAAGGAAGTGAAATCATAGGCGTTCAGGGAATTGTCAATGACATTACCGGGCGTAAGCGTCTGGGAAAAAGCCTGAAGGCCGAAAAATTCAAATTGGAAGAGATCTTAAGTTTTGATGAACATATCACGACCCTTCACGAAGAGGAAGACTTGGCTGATTTTATTGTTCAGAAGACGGCAATGATTCTCAACATCGGGAGATGCTCGTTACTTCTTTCCAGCAAACCGGACGGCGAGTTTCGGATTATCAAGGCGGTCGGCCTGTCCCAGAAGGTTATTGAGAATACCGTCATTAAGCTCAGTGAGCGTATCTCCGGCGTGGCGGCCGCCGAAGGGCGGGCGTTTAAGGTGGATAATATCGAATATGATAAGAAGTTCCGCCGGAGAAATAAAGCTGGATATAGCGGGCGTTCGTTTATATCCGTCCCTCTGAAGATCGAAAAGAAAGTGCTGGGTGTCTTAAATGTTGCCGACAAAAAAGACGATCCGCAGGCGCCTTTTACGGACCTCGATTTCAAAATTCTTAAAGCGATCGCCCGGCATTCGGCATCGGCCCTGGTTAACGCCAATCTCTATGAGGAACTGGAAATCCTGGCGATCACCGATCCGATTACGCGTCTGCCGAATTATCGTTTGTTCATGCGGGCGGTCAGCGAGGAGATGCAACGCCAGAAACGGTTCAGCGGGACTTTCAGTATTCTGATTGTTGATGTCGACGATTTTAAGGGCTATAACGACAGTTTTGGGCATCTGGAGGGTGATGAATTTCTAAAACGTCTTGGAGAATTGATGACCGGGACGCTGCGATCCATTGATAAGGTCTGCCGGTACGGCGGAGACGAGTTTATTGTCCTTTTGCCCGGCGCCGGCGGCGCGCAGGCTACTCTTGTCGCTGAGCGGCTCCGTCGAATGATCGAAAACGAATCATTTAAGCATCCGATGACGGTCAGTATCGGTGTGGCCGAATACGAATCCGAGTTGACAAAGTTGGCGTTTACCAGCCGGGCCGACGAGGCCATGTATAGGGCCAAGAAGCAGGGAAAAAATCAGGTATTCGGGTTATAAGGACCGGAAAAAATTCTCGAAAGGTGTATCCATATTTCAGGGACGCGTCTTGTGATGAAATTTTAAAAAATCCTTCCACAAAAGCCAATCCTCTTTATAATGATAATAAATATCGACTTAATAAGATGATTACCATTATGAACGAAGAGACCCCGGAAGAAAACCAGCCGAAAGAGCAGGAAGAATCCACGGAATCCGGCGAAGGACAGACGGAAGAAAGTTCGTCTGTGCAGGAGTCGCCGGCGGTAGAATCCCCGTCAGAAGAATCTTCATCGGAAGAGCCTTCAGTGGAGGAAGGGACGGCCGAGGTTCCCGAAGAACCGGCTGCGCCGGAAGGAGATTCCGGTGATCCGAAGAAGATTCTGAACGAATTGGAGAAGGAGTCCGAATCTTCGCGGCAAGAGGAAGCTCAGTCGCCGGAATCGGAGCAAGCACCGGCTGATCAAGAGACCTCGGAAGAACCATCTTCCGCCGATGAAACTTCGGAGGAGACTCCAGAAGAGACTCCAAAAGAGACTTCAGAAGAGGATCCCGCCGCAGAAACTCCGTCTGATTCCGTTCTCGCTGCTGAAGAATCGGAAGCCGTGGAACCGGAACCCGCCACCGAGGAAAGGTCTTCCGAAAATTCGGCGCCGGACGCCCAGCCGCCTTCGGATGTCGATAAGCTGGTCACCGACGCGATGCGGCGTCTGGATGACGTGATCGAAAAGTTTAAGAATCAGTCCACTCAAGAATCAGAATAATCTCTGATGACGCGGTTGAAAACACCAGAACACCCTGCCTTTTGGGCGGGGTCATTTATTTTTTACACACGAATAATATGAACGCCATATCCGTTAAGAACTTATACAAGACCTATCACGACGGGATCCAGGCCTTGAAAGATGTCAGCCTGGAGATCGAAAGCGGGGATTTTTTCG
>Ga0114931_10002133_pt1 | contig 25212 bp, 17 predicted proteins | sample 2SBtaG_FD_89579 | JGI IMG/M metagenome (GOLD analysis project Ga0114931, IMG submission 89579) | Deep subsurface microbial communities from Kolumbo volcano to uncover new lineages of life (NeLLi) - 2SBTROV14_V59a metaG | ecosystem: Environmental > Aquatic > Marine > Volcanic | place: Kolumbo... | reverse complement strand
AACGGCGAGCTGCCGAGCTGGCATGTGCCACGACATGACGTGCGAAGATTAACCGACCTGCCGCCGAAGCGCAAGACGAATCTTCTGGATAAGGTCGCTGCCCGGCAACCGCCGCGACTTGCCCGAAATGCTCACTTCGGCGTGGGACGAAGCGGAACAGCCCGCCGGCCACAGGCCCTATCCCATGCTGTAGCAACGGCTTTCGTTGACCGTGGTCAGGCCCGGGTTATACTGGAATCCAATGCGGCCCGGCCCCGATTTGGACTTGAACGTGAACACCCCAGCGACGCGCTCAGCCCACGATCATGCTTATGCCGGGGTTCGTGTCGCCGTTCTGGGGGCAAGCGGATTTATCGGGCGTTGGCTTACCCGAGCGCTCTGGGAGGCCGGGGCAGAAACCGGGCTGTTGATTCGTGACGCGGTGAGGGCACGGCGCGTGCTGGCCGATCATGGAACCCGCGACGCGACACTCATCGAGGTTGATTTGACCGAGCCTCTCGCGGTTCGGAAGGCGATGGCAAGCTTTCGTCCTTCGGTGACATTTAACGCAACGGGATACGGCGTCGATGACCGCGAGCGGGACGCGAGTCTCGGAATGCGAATCAATGGCGAAATGGTACACTGCGCAGCACAGGCTGCGGCTGATTGTCTGGACCGCGAGTGGCCGGGGGCGCATTTCGTTCAGCTTGGCTCGGCCCTGGAATATGGCACGGCGGGCGGAGACCTGATCGAAACGACACCGCCCAACCCCACCACTTGGTATGGAACATCGAAGTTGGCCGGCACGCGGCATCTTGAAGCCGTCTGCCGCCGGTCGCCGGCCTTCCGCGGTGTCACGGCGCGGTTGTTCATGGTCTATGGACCGGGCGAACACGCAGGGCGGTTGTTCCCCACGTTAATCAGCGCCGCTTCGAGCAACGACATGATTACTCTCTCGGCGGGGCATCAGAAAAAAGACTTTACCTACGTCGAAGACGCCGCCCAAGGATGTTTGCGACTTGGCGCTTCGGCGGCACGGGAAGGCGAAGTCGTCAACCTTGCCACCGGCAAGTTGACCATGGTGCGGCGGTTCGTCGAAATGGCCGCCGACGAACTTGACCTTCGCGCGAATCGCCTTGAGTTCGGCGCGGTTGAAGTTCGACCCGGTGAAATGAACCATGACCCCGTGCGGCTCGACCGGCTGCGAAGCTTGACCGGATGGGCGCCGTCCACTTCGATTCAGCAAGGCATCCGGGCAACGCTAACGTTCCTACGATCCGGGTGCGTCCATGGTCGTTGACCGCTTGCCAGGAGATTCGACCATGCAGACCGTCATTCTCGCCGGTGGTCGCGGAACTCGATTGGCCGAAGACACGGCCACGCGTCCGAAGCCCATGATCGAAATTGGCGGGCGACCGTTGCTGTGGCACATCATGAGCATTTACGCCTCGTATGGCCACCATGAGTTTCTGGTTGCCTGCGGCTATAAAGGCGAGGTCATCAAGGAGTATTTTCGCAACACTTTTATTCACAACAGCGATTTTTTTGTCGATCTGAACGACGGTTCGATCGACGTGGTCGATGGTCGCCACAACGACTGGCGAATCGGACTGATCGACACGGGCTTGGACACGAACACGGGCGGTCGTCTGCGGCGGCTGAAACGTTGGCTTTCCCGGTCGACGTTCATGGCTACGTACGGCGACGGCGTGGGAGACATCGACATCCGAGGGTTGGTCGAGTTTCATCGCCGCCACGGCAAGCTGGCCACCGTAACCGCGGTTCGCCCGCCGGCCCGCTTTGGCAATCTAGCCATCGAGGGCGAGGCCGTTACCGAATTCCGCGAAAAGCCGCAGGCCGCCGAAGGCTGGATCAATGGCGGATACTTCGTCTTTGAGCCGCAGGTGCTCGATCTGCTTCAAGACGATGCGACTATTCTCGAACACGGTCCGCTCGAGGCGCTCGCCGGCGAGGGGCAACTCATGGCGTATCGTCATCAAGGCTTTTGGCAGCCGGTCGATACACTGCGCGAAAAGCAGCTTCTCCAACAGATGTGGGCCCGCGGCAACGCGCCCTGGAAAACATGGGACTAGACTTCTGGACAAATCGCAACGTCTTCGTGACGGGCGCCACCGGGTTGCTCGGCTCGGCGATGGTGGAACAGCTTACCCTCCAAAAGGCTCGCGTCACGTGCCTGGTTCGCGACCATGTGGCGCGAAGCCGGCTGATGCGGCCCGAGACTTTCAAGCAGGTGAACTTCGTTTACGGCGCGCTCGAAGATTTTCCCTTGCTTGTTCGCGCGATCAACGAGCACGAAATAAACACCGTGTTTCATCTCGGCGCGCAAACCATTGTCGGCACTGCCGAGCGATCGGCTCTTTCAACGTTCGAGAGCAACGTTCGCGGCACTTGGAACATGCTCGAAGCATGCCGGCAGCTTCACGGTCTGGTCGAGCGGGTCATTGTTGCCTCGAGCGACAAAGCCTATGGCGATCATGCCCGAGTGCCGTACACCGAAGATTTGCCGCCCCGTGGCCGTTTTCCTTACGACGCATCCAAGGCGTGCGCCGAACTGGTGGCCATGTCCTATTTCCACACCTACGGCGTGCCGCTGGGGATCGCACGCTGCGGCAACCTGTTTGGTCCGGGAGACCTGAACTTCAACCGTCTGATTCCCGGCACGATTCGTTCGGCCCTCAGCGGCCAACGCCCCGTCATACGCAGCAACGGACGTTACCTTCGTGATTATCTTTATCTTCGCGACGCGGTGCGGGCCTATCTGACGCTGGCCGAGTCTTTGCATGAAAAAGGCGTTTTGGGCGAGGCCTTCAACTTCGGCAACGAGACGCCCGTTTCCGTGCTGGACGTCGTGCAAACCATTCTGGAGATCATGGGCCAAACTTCGCTCGAAGCGGAAATTTTGGATCAAGCCAGTCACGAAATCCGCACGCAATATCTCGATTGCCGCAAGGCTCGCCAAACGTTGAACTGGCAACCGCAATTCACGCTGCGCGAGGGCATGGAAGAAACCGTGGCGTGGTATCGCCAAGAACTGCTCCGACCGTGTGAAGAATCGTGAACACCGTTCACCGGCAGCCCGGTCGACCGAGCGCGGGTTCACCAAGCAACACTCGACGCGCGCCCTCGGCCACGAGAACCGCCATGGGCATATTGGGCATGATGCTCGTCCCGACGATGGTCTTGCTCGATACGCTTTGGAGCATGCGGCGCGGATGGTCTTTGTCTGAAGCGGGCAGCTTGGCCATTGTGATTTGGCTTTGCCTGATCCTGGCGACCGTGGCGCCGCTGTTATTGTTCGCGCGAACGACAAGGGCTCTTCTGCGAGACGCGAGCACCGGGCTGCTTGCCGCGGCGGTTGCGATGCTGGTTGGCTGGATGGCCGGCGAATGGGCCATTACTTACTGGGCTCCCCCGCCGCCGTCGCACGGCCGAATGCCGCATGCGAAGTATGTCTTTCATCCCGACCCACGAGTGGTGCCCGGCGTGCGCGGCGAAGCCCGATCAAGCTATAACTCGGCCGGCCTTCGCGGAGACGAAATGCCCTCGGGAGATGGAATCGAACGAATTCTGTGTATAGGCGGCGGCACGACCGAATGTTGTTACCTAGACGATCAGGAATGCTGGCCGGCCAGATTGGCCGCCGAACTCAGCGGTCGCGGCAACCGCGTTTGGGTGGCCGCGGCGGCCACCGGACCGTGTGCCGCCGCGGATCACTTACGCTTTGTGCGGGAATCGACGATTTCCACCAAGGTAAACTGCCTGGTGTTGCTCGTCGGGGCCAATGATCTGGTGCGCGCCGTTCTGGGAATGGGTTCGGGCACGGCAACCCCGCCGCGCTGGTTTCGCTCGGGCATCGTGCGGTTGGCCAAGGACGTTTGGAACGGGCAACTCGGGCACGGGTTTGTCTATGATCCAAGCGGCGAGTGGCTAAGCATCCAACGCCGCAGGCGACCGGTCGACCGTCTGCCGATCGATCGCCTGCTTGAAGATCGCTTGACGCAATATCGCCGGACGATGGCCGATCTTTGTACAACTGCCAAACCGCACGGGCAACGCATCGTGCTTGTCACGCAGCCGGTTTTGTGGGGCCCCGGGCTAACCTCCCAAGGCGAGCGGCGGCTTTGGCTTGCTCGAAGCGAACCCGAACCGCGACGCTGGAGTTTCCTGAGACCCGAGCCTCTGCGGGCGGCGATGAACCGATTTAACGCCACGCTGGTTGATGTCGCAAGCCGTCACGGTGTCGAACTGGTCGCCGCGGCTGAGGCCATGAGCGGGCAGGAGCAATTTTTCTACGATGATTTCCACCTGAATGAGCTCGGCTGTTCGCGATTGGCAACGCTGATTGCCGATGAAATGACGGCCCATCGTCACGCGATGCGTACAACAAGCATGCGTGCAAGCCGACCAACAGCAACCGTCAACGCAAGCGGACACGACCTTCCATGACGACCGAATCGGTCATCCCACAAACTTCCCCGGCAGCGGACTGGCCCGCCGGGCGGCGCGCTGACCGACGTGCGTGGCTGCGGTGGAGCATCTCATGGCTGGCCGTGACGGTCGGGCTGGTGGCATGGCGTTACGAAATGCTCGCTTCGCCGCCGTATTGGGATTGCACGATCGGCCTGTGGACCGAGGCCAACTTTCTGGCTGAAACCGATTTCGATTATCACCGCTTGCGTTACGACGAGAAAAGCGTCTGGCAGGGCGGCGCGAAGTCGTATGTCATCAGCGCCCTGCCAACGCTCATTGCCGTCGGCATGCGGTGGATGCCTTCGGCCACGTTGCTGCTGGTCGTCTCGCATTTGGTTTCGATTGGATGCGCGGCCGGCGTTCTGCTGGCCGTCTTCGCCTTGGCGTGGCAAACCGTGGGCCGTTTGGGTGCCGTGCTTGCCGCGGCCGCGGTGTTGAGCACGCCGCTTTTCAGCGTGCAAATCGATATGCTCGGAATGGAGCTTCCACTGACCCTGTTCGCTCTGTTGTCGGCCCTCTTGCTGCTTCGCGGACGTTTTGTTTGGGCCGCGGTCTTTTCGACCGTGGCATTCGCGATGAAACCGACCGGTGGATTGTTGACACTCGCGGCCATCGTCTATCTCGCCTTGCTATTGGCAACAGCACCGCGCGACGCGCGCCAATCGAGACGCCGCTACGCCTGGGGACTTGCGGCCAACGCCGCGGCTTGGGCAGTTCAGCTTGCCGTAATCCATTGGGGCGGCACGGTCGCAACCTTGATGCAGGCGCGCTATCAGCACGCGATGGCCACGCTCTGGGGCGCGGTCTTCTGGTGTCCCGACCTGGTCGCCCTGTTTTTCATTATCGGGGCTGGCTCGGCCGTGGTGCTTCGTCGGTTATGGATCGCGCGCCGCGCCGCGCATCCCGCACTAAGTTTCATGAAACGCGCGACGATCGTTTGCGGTGAACTGGTTCGCCGCAGAAGTCTGTTCGTGCTCAGCTGGATCGTGGTTCTCGGCACGCTGTTCGCCATTATGCGTATCAGCTTTTTACCACGTTATTTGGTGATCGCCGTGCCATTCTTACAGGTCATCCTGGCGACGCTGCTATTCCAGGGTGAGCGGCGGCGACTCGGCATCGGGGCCTTTACCCTGCTGATTGCACTGAACCTCGCCAATGCCCGTGGGCGTTTCTTTCCGAGCCTTGATGTTTATCCGGGCCCCAAGCTGGCCCGGTCGGGTGCGTTGTTGGAACGAAGCCGGGCCTATCTCGACGACCACCGGGCCAACCTCGAGGCAATCGACCGAATCGTCACGGACGAAGCGACTCAGCAAATTATCGCCGCAAGGCCGCATGTCGACTTCTTGGCCATGCCGCGCTTGGGATATGTCGACCGCCCGTTGCACGGTCTAGCCGTGAACCGCTACAGCGATCTGCAAAAGACATTTCATACGCTGTCGATCCACGACGAACCACTGCCGGCTCATCCGATCGTGATTGATGTCGACAACACCTGGTCACGGCTATCGAGCGTGTTCGAAATGCCTCCGCCCGGTGAGTACGACCGCGTGATCTTCAATGATCATGGTAACCCTCCCTTGGTCGTGTACCAAAAAGGTTGGCCCGTCGAACCGCCGAGCCGCCGCGAGATTGACGATTGGTATCTACGGCGCCTGTGGCCCAACGCGCGCGCCACAGACCGCTGCATGTTCCACATCGCCTGGTTGGCCCGCCACCGACGAACGGACGACGCGCTGCACGAAGCGCGTCAGGCGGTCAGCACGCATCCGCGTGATTTTTATCTACGTCAATGGCTGTTCGATTTGTATCTAAGTCGCGGCGAGCTGGAAGCGGCCGCTTGGACGATGCTCGCCGCCTTTCCCGGTGATCCGCGACGCACCGCCGCCGAATATGCGGACGACGCGGAGCGCGGCTATGCTCCCGATTTGGCCGACATCCTGCCACCGTCGGATCAGCGCGTTTGGCGGACATGGACGATCGTACCGCAGGAAGTCCGCGCGGGATTGCAAGCCCTTCGTCGTGGTGAGATGCGTCTGGCACGCCGCCGATGGGCCTCCGTGGACCGGCACGACCGGGCCTTCGCCACCGCGGCCGTTTTGCTTGGCTCTTTGGCGCTGAGCGAAGAGTTTCCCAGCGAAGCCGTGGAACATTGCCAACATGCGATTGCCGCCACCGAAGCGCTACCCGCCACGGCGGCATCCAAGGTGGCGCGACTGGCCGCCCAGGACGTGTTGGCTCGCACATGGTTGCATCAAGGAGAGCTGGGAAAGGCCGCCCAACAGGCCGAGTCGACCGTTGCACTTGATGCGGAGTATTCCCTGGCATGGGCCACGCTGGGTTTGGTTCGCCTGCGCCAAGGCGCCATCGAGAAAGCCCGCCAGAGCTTTCGCCGCTGTCTCGAACTCGATCCGGATAATCACGAGGCCGCGGAAGGCCTGAAACGCCTCGGTTCCCAAACGGAGTTGGGGCGCGTTCCATGAGCACGTCGGGCGTTATTTCAACGGCGGATACGAAAGCCGGCTTGCGAGAGGGCGGTTCGCGGCGGGTGATGGTTGCCACGCTGATCGTCTTTTTGCTGATCGTCCTGGTTCGCCGTTCCATCATCGACGCGCCGCCCTACTGGGACCATGCGATCGGCCTTTGGACGGAAGCCAACTTTCTGGCCGAAACGAGGTTCGACTATCACCGGCTTTGGACCGCGGAAAAACCAATTTGGCAAGGCGGCGCCCGCTGCTACCTGACCAGTGTACTGCCGACGTTGGTTGCCGGTCTGATGTGCTTGATGCCCACGGCTCGCAGCGTGTTGGTGGTCTGCCATCTGCTGACGTTTCTCGCTGCCGCGGCCAGTCTGGTGTTGGTCTATGTGCTGCTGGTTCCGCATGTCGGCCGCTGGGCGGCCTTGCTGACTTCAACCGCCGTGGGGACCAACCCGCTGTTTAGCACGCAGGTTGACATGGTCGGCATGGAGATCCCCCTGGCGCTGTTGGTGCTGCTAACCGTCTACTTCGTGGTTCACCAGCGATTTCCCGCCGCCGCGATGGCTGGACTCTTGGCCTTCGGCATGAAGGCTTCGGGAATCATCGCCACTGCCGCCATCGTTGCTTACACGGGCATGGTGCTGCTGTTCGATGCGCGCACGGCAAGCCAGCCAAGACGGCGTGTTTATGTGACGGCGCTGTTGGTCAATCTGGTCGTGCTAGCTTTTGAACTGGCTGCCATTCTTGCGGCAGGGCACGTTGCCAGCCAGCTCGTTGCCAGCCACCGTACCCGCGCTCCGGGGCTGGGGATGATGTTGTTTTGGTCGCCGGACGTGTTGTTCATTCTGCTGGCGGTCGCGATCGCGATCGCGATCGGTGTCGCAAAGCAGATTCGGCGCGATGCCAGTCCGCTGTCTGGGCAAAGCGCGCTCGATCGTTGGTGGCGTGCCGCAAGTCGACTGCTTGCTGATGAACCGTTGACTGTCATCGCCAGTCTCATGATCGTCGCCACGCTCATATCGATCAGCCGCGTGATTCTGTTGCCACGTTATCTGGTGATGGCCGTGCCGCTGGTGTTCATGTTGGCCGGAATATGCCTGTTTCGTGGACGTACCGATCGCCGCTGGCCGGCGGGCGTCGCGGGATTGCTGGTTCTGGTGAACTTGCTGAACTGGAACGGCCAACTTTATCCGAATCAGGCCTGGGTGATAGAAACCGCTTTCGACGTCGAGGACGGTGCGGGCTACGCAAGGACCGGGGCGTTTCTTGAACGGAGTCATGAGTATCTGGCCGATCATCGCGCGAACATCGCGGCGGTCAAACGTTTAGTTGAACAGCAGCACGGCGTTCCGCCCGGCGCCGAACCGGTGATCGTCGGCACGCCGCTGATTCATTTCCTTGCCTTTCCACGGCTCGGCTACGTGCCTTATCCGCTTCAGGGCTTCGCCGCGAATCCCTTTACCGATTTTGTCGATAATTTTCCACCCGCCACGCCCGAGGTGCTACAGTCTTTGCCGCGTCGCCCGGTGATTATCTTCGTCGGCAATACGTTCTATCGCTTGGCGAACACCTTTCAGATTCCGCCTCCTGGCGACGGGGACGAACCGCTCTATGACGATCATCAACCTTCGCCGCTGATCGTCTATCGTAAAGGCTGGCCGAAAGGGCCGCCGAATGATGAGCGCCTTGCCCGATGGTATGTCGAGCGGATGTGGCCACACGATCTGCTTGAAGAGCGGGCGATGCACCAAGCCGAGGCATTGTCCGACACCGGGCATCTTGGCTTGGCCATCAAGCTGCTTCGCAGCGCCGCCGAGCGCCGCCCTAGCAATGTGCGGCTACGGCTGGAACTGTCCAGCCGCTTGCAAGCGGCCGGCGATCGATTTCGCGCGTTGGCCGAAGGCATGTCCGCGTTGGCCATCACAGGCGCGGTAGCGGTCAGCGGCGAATACGATGACCTAGGGAATGCTTCCGCGTTCGACGACCGGGGCTTTCGCCGTTTGCGTCAAGGTGACGTCACCGGGGCGGCAGGATGTTTTCTCGCTGCCGCAAAGCGTTTCCCTTCAGACAGCTTCGAACGATTCGCGAGCGGCGTGACGCATCTTTATCTTGGTCAGCTTGACAAAGCCGTCGAAGAACTTCGCGCGGCGATTGAATTCGAGCCTCAAAGGGGCATCATCCATGAGTATCTGGGGCGGGCCCTGTTGCGGCAAGGCCGTTTTGCCGAAGCGGCCGCGGCACTAAAAACGGCGACCGCCGAAGAGGCGGACGCGGCCGAAGCCCACTATTTCCTGGGCCTGGCGCTGGCACGACAACAACGCTTCCGTGCGGCCGTCGATCAGTTTCAACGTGCTGTGGCTTTGCGACCCGGCTTCAAGGCGGCAAGCGAAAAACTTGCTCGACTCCGCAACACGCAGCCGCCCGGCGACCGTTCTCCCGGCTCGGTCCACCCGCCGCACGATTAACCGTCTATGGTCGACATTAGGTCGCTTGCCCGTACCCCGCGGCGCCACCGCTTCCACGGTCCGCCGAAGCGGTAGACGAGCATGTTTCGCAGAAATTCGAGAATCGCCGACAGCCTTACGTGTGAACTGCCGGCTTCGCGAGGCTTGCCGCTGACGTCGACTTCCACCACGCGCAAGCCCATGTACTGCGCTTTGAGCATGATCTCGGCCTCGAGAAACCAATCGTCCGAGACAAGCTCCATCCGCTCGAGGCTCTCGGCGGACAGGAATTTAGGATTGGCGTTCACGTCCGATGAAGGCATGCCCGGAAAGAGAAGTTTCATCAGCGCGTTGTAGCCCAGCGAAATGATCGCCCGCCGCAGGCCGTCGTGACGATCTCGGCGACGGGCCTTGGCCAGGGCAGGAACCTCGGCACGTTTTGCGGCTCGATAAACGTTTGCCACCTCGTCGGGCTTCACCTGCCCGTCAGCGCTGACATAACCCACGATTTCGCCGCGAGCCACGCCTAAGCCGGTGCGAATTCCAAGCCCTTGACCACGGTTGACGGCGACCACGGCTTTCGTAACCGGCAAGCCTTCGGCCACGAGTCGATCAATCACCTCAGCCGTGCGGTCGGTGGAACCGTTGTCGACAAGGATGAGCTCAAAATCGTCGCCGTCTCGCCGAAAAGCGTCGATCAGCGGTGGGACCGTGGCGCGCAGACAATCTTGCTCGTTGTAGCACGGCAGCACGATGGAAACCGCCACTGACGCGCGGCGATCAAGATCGTCGGAGGTCCGATCAGCAGCGGGCATTCGCGACGTCGGCTTTCTCAGAGGCAGCGGTCAGCCGATCGACCAACGCCGAAAGTTTGGCCAGCGGTTCGCTCCGCGGTTCGGCCTCGGCTAATCGATTTTGCAAGGTCGTCAGCATGCCGCCTTCGAGCGGGCGGCGCAGCAACCGCATCGCATAACTTTCCGCGGTCCCCGTACTCAACTCTTGATTGACGAACCGGCGAAGGTGCCTCATCGCCGCCGCGTCATCATTCTGGGTCAAGCGTTCGATCACGCGGACCCAGTTCAGTACCGACCGCGGCCCAATTTCCCCCGGCTCGGCGCGCTGCCCGAGAAAAACCTGCGATTCCAATCTCGGAGCCCGCAACACCTCGGGCGAGGATCGTTCCAATTGCGAAGCCACCGCGTGAAGCGGCCGCTTGTGTAAAAAGAACGGTTGGCTGGGCAAGAAACCACACAAGGGAAAGAAACGCAGATCGCAACTAGCCCGCCGGCGAGGCCCCGGCTGGCAACTTCCGTGAACGAGCAGCGCGTGAAACAAGACGGCTTTCCCCGGTTCGGCCCGAATTTGTATCGAAGGGCCAAGTTTCGCCAGCCGCGGATCGTCGTTGGCCAGCCAACGGTCGCAAATCAAACCCCGCCGATGGCTGCCCGGATAAAGCCGCAAGGACCAATCGGGAGATTCATTCAACCCCACCCACAAGGTCAGCCCACTGGGACTGGTCGGAATCGAGGCACCTGCAAAATCTTGGTGCAACAGATAAGCACCGTGCAGCTCCATGTGATCGAGTTGCTCACGGTACCCGCCATGATCGACGGCGTGCCGCATGGCGTTTTTCGCCTTGAATTGCGTGTGAAAGCTACCGCTGACATGCACCAGTGGCCCAAGCAGCGCGGCCAACATCGGCCGCAATGAGGCGACAAGCTGGCGGGCCAATTCGCGCGACGTTTCGATACGGCTGAGCCGCTGCCGAATCTCATGGGGAAAATCCCATTCGGCGGTTGAGGGGCGCAGCAGTTCTTCAATCTCGGCTTCTCCGGCGCCGAGCGTGTCGGCAATCAGATCACGCATCGGTCGTGTAATCGCCCGCTCGACGCCGCTGAGGACGACGTACCCTTGTTTGGCGTAAAACGCCGCGGCTTCTTCCACGCGACGTCGCGTCATGGCGCTGAGATCGACCGTCAGCGGTTCGCCCATTGATATTGCCATTCTCCGACCTTCTTTAATCTTGGCCCGCCGCTTTGTCTCCGGCGTTCAAGCCACCTGGTGCCACGCGCCGCCGCGACGAGCGGCCGTTGAAAAAAACAATGTGATCGGAGCCGAACTGCATTCCACCCAAGGCGGGCTGGCAACCCTCACACGCACCCAGAGGTATGGCGGAAGCCCCACGCCGCACACCCATCCAAGCTGAACGCTGCCCGGGTGCCTGTCAAGCGGAAAACAACTCCGCTCGACTTGCAGGGCGTAACAGGGGACCGTAAAGTCGCAACACAGGGCTGCCCGGGCGCACTTCGGGCAGTGCTCGGGTTCGCCCGGTTCCGCGCCGCCGCACCATCCTCCGCACCATGATGCACAACGCCCCTTCGGAAACGATCACCTGCCGGTTTTGCGGGCAACGGCGGCCGGCCGCCTCTCTTGACCGTGCGGATTCAGGTGACGAGTCAAGCGGCTTTGTCTCGGTCCTCGATCTGCATTGTATGCCGCTGGCCAACCGGTTGCTGGAAGCGGAAGAGTTGGACCGGCCCGACCCGCGGTATCCGTTGCGGCTTGTTTTCTGCAAGGCCTGTGGGCTACTGCAAATTACCGAAACCGTGCCGCCGGAAACGCTGTTCCGAAAGTACACGTACTTTTCAAGTTTTTCCGACACGCTGCTCGAAAACAGCCACACGCTAGCCGAACGGATGATTCGGCAAAGGCGGCTTGGTCCCGACAGTCTGGTTGTCGAGGCGGGTAGCAACGACGGCTATTTTCTTCAGCACTTCGCCGACCGCGGCATTCCGGTGCTCGGAATCGATCCGGCACGCAACGTGGCCGATTCGGCCGTCGCTCGGCATGTTCCGACGCTGGCCGAATTTTTCACCGCCGAACTGGCCGACCAGTTGGCGGAAGCCGGCAAGCGGGCTGATGTGTTCGTTGCCAACAATGTTTTGGCCCATGTCCCGGATCTCAACGGTTTTGCTCGCGGCATTGCTCGGATGCTTAAGCCCGGCGGCATGGCAAGCATCGAGTTTCCATATGTCGTTGACATGATCCAGCAACTGGAATTCGATACGATCTATCATGAGCACCTGTGCTATTTTTCGTTGACCGTGGCGGAGCGACTACTGCGACAGTACGACTTGTCGGTCACCGGCGTCGAGCGGCTGATGATTCACGGCGGTTCGCTGCGGCTGACGGTCGAACACTCGGGCACCGCCCAGCCAGTCGCCGGGGTCGAGCATCTACTGGACGAAGAAAAAGCGCTTCGCGCCCATCGGCCTGACTTTTATCAGGGCTTTAGCGAACGCGTGGATCGGCTGAAACAGCGGCTCACCATGCTGCTTTCCGGACTGAAGCTTCAGAAGAAGCGCATCGCCGCTTACGGGGCGGCTGCCAAGGGAACCACGCTGCTGAACTACTGCGGAATCGGTCGCGACGTGATCGAGTACGTGGTGGATCGCAACCCGCATAAACAGGGCCGATTTCTTCCCGGCACGCGGTTACCGATCTTTTCACCTGAACGGCTGCTTCAGAATGCCCCGGACTACGTGTTACTGTTGACGTGGAACTTCGCCGACGAAATCCTGGATCAACAGGCTGAGTTTCGGCGTCGCGGCGGAAAATTCATTCTGCCGGTCCCGGAACCGAAGATCCTTTGAAAGGACCCTCGGCCTCGCCGCCGCTGCTGCTGATGCCCCCCACTGCCGACTTGGGCACGCAAACGAGAGAAATGATGCAACATCGGCCTGAAGGCAATGCCCCATCGCCCGAATCACGGCCGGCCGATGCGCGGTCTTCCGGCACGCGGCCCGAGGTTTCGTTTTCGATCCCGTGTTTCAACGAAGAGCAAGTGCTCGCGCGGACCGTTCGGCGTCTGGCTCACGCGTTTCAGCGGCAGGGTGTCTCCTTGGAGCTAGTCGCCGTGGACAACGGCTCAACCGATGGCACGTCGCGTCTGATCGACGAATTGATCGCCGAAGGCCTGCCGGTGGTCAAAGTTCACCTAGAATCAAACCAAGGCTATGGCGGAGGCATTCTGCGTGGGTTGGCCGCTTGCCGCGGTCGCTTCGTCGGCTATCTGCACGCCGACGGGCAGGTCGAGCCGGAGGACGTGTTCCGGGTTTATGATGTCGCCGCCAGCGCGCCGGGGCCGGCGCTGGTTCAGGTGAACCGTCGTTGCCGGCTTGACGGGGTGAAACGCCGCATGGTGACCTTCTGCTACAACCTGTTGATCAACATGCTTTTTGGGGGGCTTGGCACGTCGGACGTCAACGGCAGTCCTAAGATCGTTCGCCGCGATGATGTCGAGCGAATGCGGATTCAATCCCGAGACTGGTTCTTCGATGCCGAAATGATGATCCGGGCAAAGCGGCTTGGGCTGCCGGTGATTGAAGTCAACGTGCTGTCACAGGCGCGGCTAGGTGGACAATCGCACGTCAACGCCGCGGCAAGGCGTGAGTTTCTGGTCAATCTGGTCCGCTGGCGACTACGACGCGGTTAATGCGGTCACGCGAAGCACGCCGAAATCTTTGGACAGACCACCAACGAGACCGCCCGCCTTGCCTTCCCGACGTGCGCCGACAAGCCCGATGGTTGCTTTGCACCGCGTGCAGTTCGTGGGGATTGCCGCGGATTGGTCAGCTTACGATATCATGCACCACGTGGCCGTAGACATCGGTCAGGCGGAAGTCGCGGCCACCGTAACGGAAGGTGAGCTTCGTATGATCGATGCCCAAAAGGTGCAGAATCGTGGCGTGTAGATCGTGGACGTGAACCTTGTTCTCGATGGCATGGATGCCGAACTCATCGGTGGCGCCATAAAGTAAGCCCGGCTTGACCCCGCCTCCGGCCAGCCACATGGTGTAACCGTATGGGTTGTGGCCGCGACCGTTGAACGAGCGCAGATTGGCCGGCATCGAATGCTGCATGCAGGTTCGCCCGAACTCGCCTCCCCAGAGAACAAGCGTTTCGTCAAGCAGCCCTCGGGAACGCAGATCCTTGAGCAACCCGGCAATGGGCTTGTCCGTGGCCAGCGCGTTGTCGTGATGTCCTTCTTTCAGCTTTTCATGCTGATCCCACTGATCGTAGTCCGGCAGTAGTGGGGGCAACAACTGGACGAAGCGGACGCCGCGTTCGACAAGCCGCCGGGCAATCAGGCAGCGGCTGCCGAAAACCTCGGTTTCTTTGCGGTCGATCCCGTAAAGTGCCAGCGTGGCCTTGGACTCTTCACGAAAGTCCATCAGGTCCGGCACGGCCGTTTGCATACCGAAAGCGGTCTCGTAGTTGCGGATCACTGCCTCGATGGCGTCCTGCTGCTCGAAACGGGAAGCAAGCTGGTGGTCTAAATCCTTGATCATTTCCAGCTTGCTGCGTTGCAACGCGGCCGAACGTTCACGCGGTGTCAAGTCAGGCAGCGGGATCTGGCCGCGGTGAAAAATGGTGCCTCTGGTATGCGCGGGCAAAAAGGCGTTGCTGAAACACGCGGTTCCACCAACCGGGATGCGGCCCGACTCGAGCACGACGTAACCGGGCAGGTTTTCGTTTTCGCTTCCCAGACCATATTGCACCCAAGAACCCATGCTCGGTCGTCCGGGAAACGGCGAGCCGGTGTTGATAAAAACGTTGGCCGTTCCGTGTTCACCGTGATCGGTGACCATCGAACGGATGAAAGTCATTTCGTCGACGCACTGGGCTACGTGCGAAAAGATCTCGCTAACCTCGGCACCGCACTGACCGTGCTTCTTAAAGCGAAACGGCGATTGCATGACCACGCTGCAACCGTTGAACTGAACCGGCGGCATTTTGATCGGCGCCGGTTTGTTGTGGTACTTGCGCAGAATCGGCTTGGGATCGAACGTATCGATGTGCGACGGGCCGCCGGACATGAACAGAAAGATGACGTTCTTAGCCGGCTTGCGAGGGCCCGCTGGTGCCCGGGTGGCCGCAGTCTTCGGGGCAGCAGGTTGCTGCTGCTTCGAACAGGAAGCCAACAGACCGGCAAGCGCCACGCCGCCGAACCCCCCCGCCGCGTGAAACAGCATCCGCCGCCGGCTCCAGCGGTCCTGGTCCAAGCGGTCCTGGTCATTGTCCGGCAAAGGGGCCATCGATCCAAACCCTAACGGCCGTCACCGGCCGACGACGAGTTGCATGAGAACGACAGGGCGACTTCTCAATCCCGCTCGCTTGATTATAACCATGTCACACGCACCATTTCCACGAACCGCCGGCCATAAATTCCGCTCACTTGGCCTCGGAAGGTGGCCTTCCAAGTCGGCGAAATGATCAGTGGATGAATATGAATTCCTCGAGATTGAACAAGACGTGGCACAGGTCGGCCCAGCAAAGCTGTTCGATTTCCGGATGACTGACGCCTTGTCGGCGGTAAGTTTGACGTTGCCGGTCGAGAAACATGCGGCAGCGGGCCAGTTCGTCCTCGTCCGGCGACCGGCAAAATGCCTCACGGTACATTCGCCGAATTCTTGCGTCGTCTGGCTGCCGCGGCTTGAGCAACCGGCGGGCCCATGCCGTGGCCTGTTGGATGACGAACTCATCATTCAGCAAGGCCAAGGCTTGGGATGGCAATAGCGACGCCGTGCGGCGACCGACCGTCGTCTGGGGTTTGGGGAAATCGAACGTGGCGAGAAGCGGCGTAATATGATTTCTTCGGACCTCGAGATAAATGCTCCGCCGCCGCCCTCCGTCAAGCGGACCGGAAATCTCGGGCAGGTCTTCACCCTCCATGAACGGCGTCAGATGAACCGGCTTACTGGAACCAAAAAGTTGTGGGTCAAGTTGTCCGGAAATGGCCAGCAACTCATCGCGGATACATTCGGCCTCTAGACGCCGATGCGGCATGTGATGTAGCAACCGGTTGCCGGGGTCGATCTCGATTGCCTTGGCGGATGCACGGCTCGACTGCTGATAAGCACGCGAGACAAGCATCAACCGGTGCATCGCCTTGATCGACCATCCCGAGTCGATAAATCGCCGGGCCAGAAAATCCAGCAACTTCGGATGCGATGGTTCTTCACCAAGGCGGCCGAAATTGTCAACCGTGGCAACCAGCCCGGTGCCGAAATGATGCTGCCAGATGCGGTTCACCATCACTCGGGCCGAAAGCGGATTCTTGGCTGACGCGATCCAGTCGGCCAGCAACAGCCGCCCGCTGCCCGCCTGAATGTTCGGCGGGTCTTCCGTGGTGAGCGCCTGTGGAAACCGTCGCGGAATGATGTCGCCCAGATGATGAGGGTTGCCTTGAATTTGAAGCGGTTCATTGATCGAGCCGACGTCGCGACTCACAATGGCCAGGGTCGAAGGACTAAGGTTTTTCTCGATTTCCCGCTTTTGCCGCCGAAGCGTGGCCAATCGCTTACGGCTGGCGCCTTCGGCAAAGCGGTCGATTCCGCCTTCCGCGGCCAGCAACGAGCGGCGGTTGATGGCCCAGCGAAGCAGTTCTTCCGTCGCCGGATCGTTACGGTTTGCGCGACCACCGGCGTTATTATTAGCGCCGGCGTGGTCGGCCGTTTCGCCCGCGTGGTCGAGCCGCTGTTGCCACGAAGTGAGCGCGGCGATAATTTTCCGCCCAATCCGTTCGGCCACGGCTTGCGGCGACGGTGCATGATCAAGCGAACCTATGACTTGCTCGTTCGTGCGAACCCAATCGTCGGGCGGAGGTAGCGTGTCGGTAAAGGTCAGATGATCCACGACCACGTGGCTGTCGGGCGACTCATCGACGATCTCGAGAAAAATCTCTTCGCCGCGATATGCTTCGAGGTTGAACTGCTTTCGCACCATCCGCAGTTCGCCGTTGCCGGTGGTCACGACGTCTTCGGGTTCGTGCAACACCTGACTGTTCAGAATCACATTGACGCTGATTCGCCCCGGTTCGTTGCCGCCCGACATCAAAAACGTCAGGTGCTGTTTTTCCACTTTGAACCGCGGGCTTGTCAGCCGACCGGTGAAAGCGTCTGATCCGCGGTAGCTGCTGGCAAAACCGCTGCCGCGCCAACCCGATGTGTCCGGCGGCGCGAGGTGGCTTGGTCCTTCCGTGAAAGCCTCGCCGGCAGGCGTCCACCCGCCCCAGTCCGGGCCTTCGAAGTCGGCAAACGGTTCGCCGTCGAGCGACGCAGCGATCTGCTCGTTCCACTTTCGCAAGCGAGCCGCCAGCGCGCGGGCACGTCGGTCGAATCGTTTCTCGCCGGCATCGAGCAATTGATTCCACGCGAACAGAACCGGATCGTTGCGTGACGCCGCTTCGGCAACCGCCTCGACCCAGCGGCTTAACCGATCGGGTGGAAGATCATGTTTAGAGGCCGCCGCTTCGATCGCCTTTCGGCTCGGGGTGTCCTCGGATTTCCGCAACACGTCGCGGGTCGCCATCAAGTAGGCACTGATTTTCGCCGCCTCTTCAAGCCGTGAAGACGTCAGCGCGGCCTGGACTTCGCGCCGATTTTCAAGCCGCTCGATCTTGCGGTTCAATTCGGCGATTTGTCTTGCCGCCTCGGCGCTGTGTCGGCGCGCGGCGGGCGAGTCGACGCAAGCTTGCACGTTGGTCGAACTGTCCAAGAAACCCGCCAAAGCGTAGTAATCTTCTTGCCGGATCGGATCGAAGCGGTGATCGTGGCACCGCGCACAAGCAATCGTCAGACCAAGGAACGCCTTGCCCAACACGTCGATACGGTTTTCCAATTCGCGAGCCAGCGTCGCTTGCCGATCGACCGGGACGTTCAGCATCTCGCCGAACCAGAATTGCCCAGTGGCAATCGGCGATTGCAGCCGCAGCCCGTCATGGCTGATCCTGGGTTGCGGTAGCAAATCGCCGGCAATATGTTCTCGGATCAATTGGTCGTAAGGCACGTCGTCGTTGAATGCTTCGATCACATAATCACGATAACGCCAGGCATTCGGCTTGGCGTAGTCATTGTCTAGCCCATTGGTTTCGGCAAAGCGGACGAGATCGAGCCAGTGGCGGCCCCAACGTTCGCCGTAGTGCGGGCTATCGAGCAACCGATCGACAACGCGTGCCCAAGCATCCGGCGAATCGTCGGCTAAAAAGGCGTTGATCTCTTCAGGCGTCGGCGGCAAACCGATCAGATCGAACGTTACTCGTCGAAGCAGTGTTTGTCTGTCAGCCGACTGAGCCGGCTTCAATCCCCGGGCCTCGAGTTGGGCCAGAAGGAAATTATCAATGGGCGAAATCGGCCACGCTTTGTCGGAGACCTCCGGAGGCTGTACGTCAGCGAGAGGCTGAAACGCCCAATAGCGACGTTGCTCGGCGGTGATTTCACCATCCCAATAGGCGGTGGCTCGCGTGATCGGCGCATCTTGGGACCACGGCGCGCCGACTTGAATCCAATGCTCGATCGCCGCGACTTGATCGGCCGTGAGTTTCTCTTCCGGCGGCATCGCCAAGTCGTCATCCGTGCGATGGACGGCCTGAACCATCAGGCTATGCTCGACGTCGCCCGGGACAATGGCCGGTCCGCGGTCGCCTCCCTCGAGCATGTGCTGGCGCGTGTCGAGTTTCAATCCGCCCTCGCTGTCTTCGCCTTTGACATGACATTTCGAGCAAATGCTTGTCAGTAGCGGGCGAATCTGCTGCTCGAAAAACTCAAGATCCTCGGCTTTTGCCTTGCCCGGCACGGCCACGTCTTGCTGCGGCGACTTCGTCGCGCCGGTTGTCCGCGCGGCATTCGGCGATTTGGGCGTTTCGAGGGCCGGAGTCTTGAAAGCAACTTCCGCGGCCTTGCCGGAATGAGGGAAAAAGCTAACCAAAATTGCCACGACCAGAAACGCGATCGCGCCGCACAAGCCACGGTGAAGATTTGCGGCAACCGCGAGGTTCTTATCAAACTGTGGGCGATGCCGGATGAAGTGGTGCCGGCTGAGATGTGGTATACGCCGTGCCCACGCTGTACGCGTCACGCCATGATCTTGCCGCCGACCGCTGCATCGCGGCAAGAACGCGAACCGCCACCACGCGATGCTTCTCATGGGATGCAGCCAACTACGCTTTCGAGTGCCACGGCAGCTTTACTTTACCCCCGGCCAAACGCTCCCCCAATTTTACCACCACCCGAAGGCCATCCCAAGCAGCGTACCATGCAAAGTGTGGGCTTTCTGCTTGTTTTTTCAGCTCCGTACTGCCGCAGTTTCGGTGGAAGCCTTGATCTCTCAGAGCCCATCGAGGCGGGTTGAGCGTGTGGAAAAGACGCAATTTTGCCGCCAAATCGACGTCCACCCGCACGTTTTAGCCGGTATCGCCGGGCACAAGGCTCCGCGGTCGAGCGACCGTCGAGCCGAGCTAAATTCAGCGACCGGAAAGGGTCGTGATTATGGCTTTTCCAACGGCAGCTCGTAGCAAGCCGCCTCGCGGTTGTTGCGAACCAGCAGATACCGGCCTGAAAGCGCTGGGTTGTTCCACGTGCGATCGTCCAATGCGGCAAATCGACACAGCTCGTGATGACGGTCCGGCCGGGCTTCGACAAGCACAACGTCGCCGAACTCGGCCTGCACAAGCAACAGATCGTCGACCAACAGCACTTGCCCGTGTCGATAGCGACCCCGCTTCCATTGCCTTTTTCCGCTTGTCAGGTCGAGGCACGCCAGGATGCCGTTATCGAGCCCATAAACATACCGTCCGCGGATCACGACATTGGTGAACTTCGGCTTCATGTTGCGATTACGCCAGAGTGAGCGAACGTGCCACATGCCGCTTGCGTCCACGACAAGTCGCAGTAGTTCGCAGCCGGCGCCGAAACCGCTTGAGACAAACAGCCGGTCTTCCTGCCAAACGGCCGGTTGGGGAACCTTGGCCTCTTCGCCCGGCCAGTCATAACGCCACAGAATCTTACCGGTCCGCGGATCGTGGCTCGCGACACTGTGGTGGTTGAGAACCAAAATCTGCCGCACCCCGGACAGCGTGGCCAACGCGGGCGAACTGTAGCCGGCGCGATCGTTTCCGCCTTGCCAACGGATCTTGCCCGTACGGCGATCGTAGGCTACCAGCGACTTGCCTTCCGTGCCGCCGGCACTAACCACGACCAAGTCGTCCACGACAAGCGGCGAACCGCTCAGCCCGTACTCCTTATTTTGAGCGTCGTTATCGTCCAGGACGTTGCGTGACCAGATCAGCGTTCCGTCTTCACCGCGTAGGTGGTTGAGCACTCCCGTCGGGCCAAGCGTAAAGACCTCTCCGCCGTCGACCGTTGGCGTCGCGCGTGGCCCGTCACCGCCAAGCATCGAGTGAAACTCGGCCTTGTAGGTATAGGTCCAACGAGTGTTGCCGGTCGTTAGCTCATAGCAAACCACCGATTGCGAGTCGCCCAGTTGCTGTTGCGTAACGGCGAATTGATTGACGATCGCAAAACTCGACCAGCCCGATCCGATCGGCTGGCGCCAAAGCAGCGTCGGCCGATGACGGCTCCAATTCCGCGACAACGGGACGTCGTGAACTTTGGCATCGCGGTGTGGACCGAGAAACTGTGGAAAGTCGGTAGCCGACGTTTCAGCAAGATCAACCGGGTCGGCGGAACTTTCCGCGGCCCGCGGATTCGTCGTGGCGACCGCCGGCGAAGACCACCGCCAAACGACGTCCAACCACAGATCGCCGGTGACGCCTACTCGGCGAATCGACACGCCCAGCAACGCGATAAGAAGCAATCCCGTCGCGGCGATGGCAAACCGAGAACGAAGGCCGCCGCGTGAGAAAAGAACCCACCAGACAAACAGCAGCAGCAGACTCGCGGCCAGAAGAAGCTGCAGGCCGATGTTCCGCGTCTGCGGCGGCAAGTCGGGCGAAACACACAGCAAACCGACCAGCAAGCCGCTTCCTAGCACCACGGTGACGGCTGGCCACCAGCGAATCGCTCGCCGTGAACCGCGTTGTCGATCGCCCTCGCCAGAGATGGTGTCGGTTGGAGGAGTGGACATATTCGCCGATCTTGTTCGAAAACCTTTCTGTCAAGTGTACGCGAGCACCGCGGGCCGGGCGACCGACCAATCGCGCGGTTTGGCGTCGAAGACAGGACCGCGGCGTTGAATCCGGCGTAACGAAGAATTAACCTTGGGAAAGACTGGTGCCATTGGATGCGCAAAACAGGTTGAGCGGCGTACGCTTGAACCGTTGTGATTTCCACGAATGAAGCCGTCAAGGCTTAACCTTTCCCAGAACGAGCATCGCCCATGCGATTTTTGCTACGTAACTTCTTTTGGTGGGCCATCCCGCTGATCGCCATGTTGGGGCTCGCCGCGCTGTTGATCCATTTGTCTCAGTCGCAAGTTCCGCCCCCGCTCTATACGGATTTCTGAACCCCCGGCATCCGCCTCATCCGTGCGGGGCATTCGCGGACCCGTTTCACGCTCCCGCGATGCGAAGCGTTCTTTCAGTATTCGAATTTCTTGGCGTCCCTCCCGCTCACTTGACCCAGGCTTTTTGGCGCATCCGACATGCGAGAGCATCACACGGCCCCGCCGCCACGCACGCGAGCGGAAGTTGAAGCCGTCTTTCGAGAGCGTCCAGAGTCAACGTGGCACGCAAAGTCGGACGATGCGCCGGACGACGTTAAGATCCTTTTTGTCGCCGGTCCCAAGGACCACGGTTCGGGCGAGCACGATTATCCCTGGTTTCAACAAAGCTGGGCCGATCTGCTTGCCACGCTTCCGGGCGTCACCACGATTCGGGCCGACGGTTGGCCCGCCAGAGCGGACTGGGAAGCGGCGGATCTGGCGGTGTGCTATTTCTGGTGCCACGACTGGGACGACCGGCGTTATGCTGACTTGGACTGCTTCCTTGGTCGCGGAGGAGGGCTGGTTTGCCTGCATGCGGCGATCATCGAAGACGACCGTCCGCAAAAGCTTGCCCGACACATCGGCTTGGCCGGTCAGCGACCGTCGATGCAATATCGCCACGGCCCGATCGACTTGCGGTTCGACGGCCATGCGGGCCATCCGATCACACGAGGTTTCAACCGCTTGTCGCTCGTTGATGAGTCATACTGGGTTTTCAGCGGCGACGTTGCCCGAGTCAATGTCCTGGCAACTTCCACCGAACAGGAAGCGGCGCGGCCGCAGCTTTGGACCTACGAACCGGAAGCCGGACGCGTCTTTTCCAACGCCCTGGGACATTTTCGCTGGACGTTCGACGACCCGCTATTTCGCATTTTGCTTTTGCGGGGCATGGCTTGGGCGGCGCGACAGGAGACCGACCGTTTCTCACGTCTGGCCACCCAAGGCGTCGAACTCCGCGATGCGTAATCTTAGCAGCACGTTTCTTCGGTTTTTTCAGGGATGTCGATCGGACGGCTTTGATAAAGCTCTCGACGAATTCGCAGCACATCCCGCACAGTTGCCCAGATGTTGCGTGCCGAGATAACGGCCGAATCGCCGTGCAGTCGCGGATACATCTGGATGCCGACTTCTCCCACGTGATAGCCCCGCAGCGCGGCACGAATCGCGATTTCACCGCCAACGAACGGGCTGTCGCAAGTCACCTTAAGGTCATCCAAGACGTCGCGGCGTGCCAGCTTCAATCCGCAAGTCAAGTCGCGGAAGCGGCAGCCATACAGACGCCGGCAGGTCCAATTCAGCGAGAATGACATGAGCTTGCGAATCGGACCGTATACCTTTCGGAAGCGAAAGCCGATAATCATGTCATAATGCGGCAACAGCTTGACGATATGATACAACTCGGCCAGATCATACTGATTGTCGCCATCCGAAAAACAAACCCATTTATACGTCGCGGCTCGCTGGATGCCGGTCTGAATGGCTCGTCCGTAGCCGAGATTCCGTGGATGATGAACGACCGAAACTTGATCGTAGCGGGCGGCCATGGCATCGGCGATTTCTCCCGAACGGTCCGGGCTGCCATCGTCGACAATCACGATCTCATATTGTCCGGCGACGTCGTCAAGCACGCGAACCGCCTTTTCGGTCATTAACTCGACCGTGTTTTCGTCCTTGTAGACGGGGAAAAAGAGCGAGATATTCGGTTTGGATGGCTCCTCGAACACGCAATTCTCCCGCTTTGGCACGCCAGCCCTCAAACACGCTCTTTTCACCAGCGACAATCGCTAGGGTTCGAGTATAGCTCGGCTGAATTCACGGTGCCAAAAAACCACGCACGTTGTGGGGTTACGGGGCATGACGCCGCTTGTCTATCCGCCGTGGGCAATCACAATGGGCCATCACCGGTTGACCGAGGAAAATCACGTGTTCGAGAATCCCTCGACGGCCCGACATGGCAGCCACGAAGGGCTAACCCAGTCTCGGTCATCATCTCGGCAATCGGGTCGAGCGGGCCATGGCTCGCCGTATACCTTCGAGCGGAGCTGTTCACATTGATCGAGCGGGTCGAAAAGCGACTTACCGGCTGGGGCAATCTTTCCCCCGCGCTATGCGATGTGGCCACGCCCCACGAAGAGCATGAGGTGCAACAGCTTCTTCTTCAAGACGGTGAGAAAACAACCTGGATCGCCCGAGGGCTTGGCCGTAGCTATGGTGACTCCTCGATCAACCGGGGGGCCGGCGTGGTTGAACATACGGGCCTATGGCGGATTCGTTCCTTCGATCCGGCGAGCGGCATCATCGACTGCCAGGCGGGGGTCAGCATCGCTCAGATCGCGGCGGCGGCGGTGCCTCGCGGTCGATTTCTTCCCGTTACTCCTGGCACGCAGTTTGTCACGATCGGCGGGGCCATTGCCGCCGACGTTCACGGCAAGAACCACCACGTCGACGGGTCTCTGGCGCGACACGTCGTCGATTTTCGGCTTTTAACGGCCACCGGCGAGATGCTTACCTGCGGCCCCGATCAAAACCAGGATGTCTTTTGGGCCACGGTCGGCGGCATGGGGCTGACCGGAATGATTTTGTCGGCCCGCATCCGGCTCGCACCGATCGAAACCGCCTTTGTCGTGGTCGATGATGAAAAGACTCGGGATCTCGACGAAACGCTTTCCCGCTTGGATGAAACCGCGGCGGATTACAAATATTCGATCGCCTGGATCGATTGCCTTGCCGCCGCGGGCCGGCTCGGACGAAGCGTGTTGATGCAAGCCAATCCGGCCGAGGTTGATCATCTGCCAGCCGTTCGGCGGACCTCGCCGTTGTCGATGCCAAGGGTTCGATGCCAATCGCTGCCTTTTTATCTGCCCAGCTTCACGCTCAACCGGTTCAGTGTCGGTGCCTTGAACCGGGCGTTTTACGCGCTGCATCCCGTGGGCCGCCGGGTGGTCGACCTGGCTCGATATTTTTACCCGCTTGATTCACTACGACATTGGAACCGCATGTACGGCCGGCGGGGATTCGTTCAGTATCAGGCGGTGCTGCCGCCGGAGGCCTCGCGCCGAGCGATGATTCAACTTCTAGAACACATGCGCCGCAGCCGAATCGGCTCTTTTTTTGCCGGGCTCAAATCGTCCGGACCGGCAAGCGGGGGGCTGTTAAGCTTCATGCGCTGCGGGCACACGATCGCTTTCGATCTTCCCTACCGCCGCCACCTGCCACGGCTATTGCATGAGTTGGATCAGATCGTACTGTCGCACGGCGGGCGACTTTATCTTGCCAAGGACGCCATGATGCGGCCGGAAACCTTTGCGGCCATGTATCCGCGGCTTGAAGCGTTTCGTCGCATCCAACGACACCTTGATCCCCGCGGAATTCTTTCATCGTCTCAAGCAAGGCGGCTACGGATCGTCGAGCCCGCTTAGCAGTCCGCCCAAAAACTGCTTCGTCGGCGAGAGCGTGGCAAAATTCGTCAGCTCAAGCAGCCGAATCGTGGGCATATCCTAAGATACGCCGAGATTTGGCGACGCAGAGCTGGCGAATTT
>Ga0114931_10002132_pt1 | contig 25234 bp, 17 predicted proteins | sample 2SBtaG_FD_89579 | JGI IMG/M metagenome (GOLD analysis project Ga0114931, IMG submission 89579) | Deep subsurface microbial communities from Kolumbo volcano to uncover new lineages of life (NeLLi) - 2SBTROV14_V59a metaG | ecosystem: Environmental > Aquatic > Marine > Volcanic | place: Kolumbo... | reverse complement strand
CGACGGGTTTCATGAGATTGAAACGCTCATGTGTCCTGTCGACTTATGCGATACGTTGTACTTCGAGGAAACGTCAACCGGTCGGATCGAGTTGTCCGCTGGTGAATCGCTTGGCCGGCGAAGCCAGAAGGCACGTGGCGACGTCTTGCCGGAGGGAACCGACAACCTCGTGGTGCGAGCGCTGCGGCTGTTGCAAGAACGCACTGGCTGCGATCGAGGGCTTTGCGTGCGGCTGACGAAGCGGATTCCACTGGCGGCTGGTTTGGCTGGTGGATCGAGCGACGCGGCGGCCGCGTTGTTGGCGGCCAATCGCCTCTGGCAACTGGACCTCGACCGGCAAGAGCTTTCTCGCGTGGCCGCCCAGCTTGGCAGCGATATTCCGTTCTTTCTAGGTCGCGGCGCCGCGATTTGCCGTGGGCGTGGCGAGAAGATTGAGCCCGTTGCCTTGCCGGTCGCTTTGCACTTCGTCGTGGTTCGCCCTTCGAGCGGACTTTCCACGGCCAAGGTGTTCAGCGCTTGTCAGCCAGCGACCACGGCGCAGTCGATCAGACCGATTGTCGAGGCATGGAGCAGAGGCCACATTGACGAACTGGGGCGACGGTTGCATAACCGATTGCAGCCGATCGCCGCTGGTCTCTGTGGAGACATCAGACGATTTGAAGAGATGTTTTCCGAATTGGATGTCTTGGGACATCAGATGAGCGGCAGCGGTACGAGCTATTTTGCCCTGTGCCACGATGCTCGACATGCGCGGCGGATCGCCGCCATGCTGAGGTCGCAAGAAGTGGGAGACGTCCACATCGTTCAAGCCTGCTGCTGAATTGGCTCGCAACAAGGAGTACGGTCGTGGAAATCACCGAAGTGCGTATCAAGCTCATGGAAGATCTGAGCGAACGTCTACAAGCCTTCTGCTCCATCACCTTCGACGATGCCTTTGTCGTCCGCGACCTGAAAATCATCGAGGGTTCCAACGGCCCCTTTGTCGCCATGCCCAGCCGAAAGCTCACGGTACGTTGTGCGAAATGCGGCTTCAAGAATCATCTCCGGGCGTGTTACTGCAACCAGTGTGGGAACCGCGTTCAAAACGAACAGTTGGCCAAGGACAATGAGGGCCGTGCCAAGCTCTACGCCGACATCGCGCATCCGATCAATTCCGAGTGCCGGGAAATGGTGCAAGAGCGAATCATTCAAGCCTTTCAAGAAGAGGTTCAGCGATCAGGCCAGCCCGGGTATCAGCCGCGTCACGATGACTTGGACCAAGACTATGAATACGGTTACACGGACGAAGGGCATGCAACAGCAAGTTCATCGGGGCCTCACTTCAAACAACCCACGTCACCTTCCCCCGAAACAACGTCCGGGACGAACGAGCCAAAGTCATCCACATCAAGCGAACATGGTGTTGGACAACAAAAGACGAAGGTCGAAGGGCCTGAAGTGCCTCGCGGTCCACATCAGGTGGCCTCTGGCGAAGAGACTCCGGCACCGAAAAAAACGGAGCAGGGGAATCGAAGTCAATTCGGAGCGGGAATCTTCGAATAGTTCTCTTTCATGGTGCTGAAAAATCCGGGCTACTCATCGAGAAAGCCCACATTCTCTTCCAATGCCGCGCGTTCTTGTCGCGTGCGATTGGCTGGCACGGTAGGGTCTTCGTAGCCGAAGGAGATACCGCACAGAATCCGCAGGTCTTCGGGAATCCGTAACTGGGGGCGGACGATCTGGGGATATTGCCGCAGGCTTGCCTGCGCGCAAGACGCAACCCCTCGCGCCCAAAGGGCCAGCATGAACGTTTGGACCCACATGCCAACATCGAGCGCCACGCCGACGCCAAACGACTTCTGCATGCAAACGATCGCCACATGTGGGGCATCGAAGAATTCAAAGTTCCGCAACATCGCTTTGGCCCGTCCCGCATGGTCGTCACGCGCGATGCCCATTTCATGATAGAGGGCCACGGCACAATCGATTTGCAATCGCCGGTATGGGGGTGCGAACGTGTCTTGTTCGTCCTCAGGCCGTGGTGGTTCACCCTTGGTGATGGCCTGAACCAACCCTTCGCGCAGCCGTTTGCAACGCGCGCCAGAGGCCACGAACACTCGCCACGGCTGTACGTTGCAGTTGGAAGGTGCATGTTGGGCAAGTTCCAACGCCGTCTGAAGAACCTCGGGCGGAACGTTTCGCTCGGGAACGAAACCCCGTACCGAGCGTCGTTCAAGAATGGTTTTGTCGAGATCGAACATGGAACAAAAAGCCAACCGGTTTCATGAGAGATTGAGTTGGTGCATCCAACACAACGCTACAACCCAGCGATCGTGCAGCACGCAGGCGCTGAGCACGGTTGTCAGGATGTACGATACGCCGGAACGCTTGCTGTCGTCCAGCTCGGGAAGGCGATCCAACAGCCGGACGACTGAATCTTGATCGTAAAACGGTATCTCGCGAAGCAGCGGCCCCCGAAGCACATCCTGCATGAGTTGGTTGAGCCGTCCTTTTGGTTCGAGACCCGCGGGAGGGGCCAGGAACGGGTGCTTCTGACGCCGATAAACCGTGTCGGTCAGCACATCGCGAACGGCTTCGCGGAGAACATATTTTTCGGTCATTCCGTGGATCTTCATCTCCACGGGCATGGATCGAACGCATTGGACCACCTTGTGGTCGAGAAACGGTACCCGGCCTTCGATCGAATGTGCCATCTCCATGCGATCGCCCAGGAAGTTGAGCAGGTAGTTGGGCAACATCGATTTCGACCACAAGTACAACGACTGATTGACCGGGTCGCGCCCGGTGAGCTGTCCCCGAACGTCGATGCGATCCAAGAAGACACGAAACGCATCGCGACCGGCGAAGGCTTCGGTGAATTCGGGTGAGAAGATACGGCGATAACGGACGCTGTTGGCCGAACGGGTTTCGAGCCAAGAGGGAATGTACCCCAATTTTCGCCGCACGCAGTCCAGTGGCAGCCCAGTACCGGTGGGCAGCAGAATGCCTCGGGAGACCTTGTTGGCCTCTTCGAGTTGAGCCAGCAGCCGCTCGGCCTCTTGGGGGTCTTGTCGCGGGGAGTTGTACAACAACAGATCGCGTCGAAAATGGGCGTACCCTCCAAGGATTTCGTCCGACCCCTCGCCGGTGAGAACGACTTTGTATCCGCGATCGCGAACTTGCTCGCTGAGCAAGTATTTCGCCACGCCGTGACCGTTGGACGTCAGTGTCTCGCTATGCCACACGGCATCGGAGAAGTGGTCGGCCAACTGGGCTTGCCCAATCGGTAGCGGATGAAACGTAGCGCCGGCCTCTTTGGCCATTTCTTCGGCGATGTGCTGCTCGTTGTAGTCATCGTCCTCGAAGCAGAGCGTGAATGCCTGGATGGGGCCGCTGTGATACTTGGCCGCCAATCCCAACAGGGCACACGAATCGATCCCACCGCTTAGGTAACATCCCACCGGCACGTCGGCCCGAAGTCGCAAGCGAACGGCTGTTTCCAGTTCCTCTCGCATGTGGGCGATGTGCTCTTCGGGCGCCCGGGGGTCGTGGGCCAGTTGTTCTTGCGTGGGATAGTCGAAATCCCAGTACGGAACCAACTGCACCCGTTGCTTGGTGGCAAGGAGGTAGTGTCCCGGAGGAACTTGGTAAACCCCTTCAAACAAAGTTCGGTCTTGGTCGAAGTACACATGGGCCGCTTGAAAGAACGATTCGTGATCCCAACGTGCCGGAACACCCGCGGCGAACAGTGCCTTGGCCTCGGATGCCAGATAGAGCTTGTCACCAACTTGGGCGTAATAAAGCGGTTTGATTCCGAATCGATCCCGGGCCGCGACGAGCATTCCGTTGGGCTCGTCCCACAGGACCAAGGCGAACTCGCCACGCAGATGTTCCAGGAATTGCGTGCCATATTCCTCGAACAAATGCAGCGCGATTTCGCTATCGGAATGCGTGCGAAACCGGTGGCCTCGATGTTGAAGCTCTTGTCGAATCCGCTCGAAGTCGTACAGCTCTCCATTGGCAACGAGATGGATCGATTCGTCTTCGTTGACCAGGGGTTGGTCGCCGGTCTCTAGATCGATGATGCTCAGGCGCGCGTGACCAAGACCAATGTTGCCCCGCGGAGCAATCCACTGCCGCTGGGCATCGGGACCGCGATGCGTGAGCTGTTTGGTCGCGCGACGCAGCGCGTCTTCCGAAACAGGCTCCTGGGGAGAAAAGATTGCAACGATTCCACACATCCGTAATGGGTCTCCAGCGAACAGACCAGGCCGGGGCAGCCGAAACCGAATGCCATACATTACCATGAGCGGCCGGCAAAGCCGACCCTCCGGCACTCGAACCGCGGAGAGTCCAACAGAGCGCCGCTCGCCTAAAGCCAGCCCGAGGCCCGGTACCATTCGGCGGTTTGGCGTAATCGCTCGGCCAGTGAAACCCGTGGCTGAAAGCCTAATTGTTCACGTGCCGCGGCGTTGGAACAGGTCCAGTCTCCGGCACTTGCCTCGCGAAGTTTGTCTAAGTTGACGATCGAGGGACGGCCTCGTACACGAGCCGCGACTTCCAACATGCTGCCAATGGTCCAAGAGAGCGGCTTGGGGAGACGAACGACAAACACGTGTTTCTTCCCCAAGGCTTCTCCGATCATTCGCCCCAGTTCGACATAGGTGGGGCCTTCGTCGACGGCGGCAAAATACCTTCCGGTTCTCTCCAACGATTCGTCGGAGTCGTCGTGAACACGTTCTCCACGTTCGGCGGCTCGCAAGAGCAACCCGACCAGTTCTTCGGCGTGAATCAAGGAGTAGCGAAACAGCGAAAGCGTCGGCACGATGTGCATGCTAAAACGATGAATGGGGCGGAACATCTCCAAGGTCAATGCGTCGCCGTCGCCAAACACGATGGCCGGTCGCACGATCGTGATGGGAACGCGACGTGCCCATTTCGCGGCGGCGCGTTCGCCGGCAAGCTTGCTGCGTCCGTACTTGGAAACCGGGCGTGAAGGGTCAGACTCAAGATGTGGACGATCGTTGGGCGATGGTCCCGCTGCCGCCAAGGACGAGACCACGACGAGCGTGGGAGGCGTTTCTCGCTCCGCGCAGGCTGCCGCCAGTGAGCCGGTCCCTTCGGCGTTCACACGGTGAAACTCTTCGTAGCGAAGCGCTTTGGTAATCCCTGCCAAATGAAACACAACGTCCATCGTCTCGACAGCCGACACAAGACTTTCTGGTTCGGTCACGTCGCCGTAAACAAACCGTGGCTCCAATGGCCGCAGCCGAGTGAGATCGGAACCGCGTCGCACCAAGCAGCGAACCTCGTAACCGGCATGCAGCAACCGCTCGACCAGATACGGCCCGATGAACCCACTCGCTCCGGTGACCAACGCTCGCGGCATAGGGCAACCTCTCCCCGCGTCGACACAACAGTTCACGCGACTGGCCACCGACGAGGTTCTCTGATCTTGAATCCTTATAGAGTAACCGATGCGATCGAACCTAGAGACTTTCTGGGATCGTCCATGGATCAAGATCGCCGTGCCGCAACGGGTCCGTCAGTCGACAATGAAACTCCAGCGATGACGTTCTCCGGATCTCGGAATAGGCTCTTCTTACGAATTGCGCTGATTCGGTCGATGCTGTAACCGTCCAAGAAGGTATCTCGCGGAACAATGGGGAAACTCACCATCGTTGGCGGTAAGAACCTCATGGCACTTCCCGCGGAACGATCACTCGCCGAGAGTTCCAAAGGACCGTCAACCATGGATTGTGGGATCTTGGAGATTCTCCACCTCTCGCACGGCACGGGGCTTGACCATCCCTCCACCGTTTTACCCATCGAAAGCCGTTAGCCAAACAGGCACTTCCAACGTCTCCCTTCAGGCGGACGGAGAGGGAAACCGCCGCATTGCAATTGGCACCGCCCGACACACTTGCGTCGTGGTTGCGCTTAACGCAATCGGAACGACCCGCATGCCATCGACGAGCATGGTCCCGAGAGTGCTGTCAGCCGATAAGCTAGTTCGGCGGGACGGTGGGCAACCGTGCGTACCGAAGTAGATTTCGACCCGCAGGGTCTCTAAAATCGTCACAAATTACGAGATAATGGGGATCCTCGCTCTCCAGGAGTCAGAAGAGGACGTGCTCCCTGGCCAGAGATCCTTGAAATCGATTCGCCCCTACGATAAACTAACTCCCTAGTATTCGCAGCCCGCCTATATACAATTCCGCGAACCTTCCCGTGGACCAATCGATAAGCGACCAGGACGGGCGTCGAGGGCTTGCTGCCCCGCTAGAACCATGAAAGGTGATCTTGTGGCGACCAGCGATCTTCGTGTTTCGGGCATTGCCTCGATCAACGGCAACGGTGTGGTAAATCCTACCAAGACAATCAATTCCGACAATTCCGAGGAACTTCTTGGGCTTCCCGACGAGTTGGTTTCTCGGGTTCGTGATCTTGGAATGGAAGTCAACGATGACACCGCGTTGGTGGATATCTTCAAAGCCCGCGAACAGGGGATGAATTTCAGGCAATTGTCCGCCTTATTCACCACGGCGCTTGAGATCTACGAAGAGCGGGGGCACAACCTTTACCGCCGCCAACTGTTGGGTCCCAGCGACGCGGTCGCGGGAGTCGACTATCCGCGTGAAGAGGGCACGCGGGAAATGATTATTCTGGCGTCGAACAACTATCTCGGGTTGACGACGCACCCCAAGGTGATTCAAGCCGCGTGTGATGCGGCACAAACCTACGGTACCGGCGCGGGTTCGTCGCCGCTGTTGGTGGGCACCTTTCCCGTGACAGCCGAGTTGGAACGCAAGTTGGCCAAGCTCAAAGGTGTCGATGAGGCCTGTGTGTTTTCTTCCGGATATGGTGCCAACATCGGAGTGATCTCGTCGGTGTGTGGCAAGAATGATCTGGTTGTCGTCGACCGGCTGGCGCACGCGAGCATTATCGATGGGGCGAAGCTATCTGGCGCGAATGTGCGTCTGTTCCGACACAACGACGCCAAGCACCTCGACCGCGTGCTTTCGAGAAGGAAGAATCAATCGGGTACCACATTGGTCGCCGTCGAAGGTATCTATAGCATGGACGGCGATATGGCGCCGTTGGATCAGTTGATTGAGGTGACCAAGAAACACGGCGCGTTGCTGTTGGTTGACGAAGCTCACTCAACGGGGGTTATTGGGCCCAACGGTGGAGGCGCCGTGGCGCACTTTGGGCTGACCGGTGAGGTTGACTTGATCGTGGGCACTCTCAGCAAGGCGCTCGCGGCAAGTGGCGGCTTTGTTTGTGGCTCGGAGTCGGCCGTTACCTATATTCGCTATTTCGCGCGATCGGCCATGTTTTCGACTTGCATCCCGCCGATGACCGCCGCCACGGCCAGCGCGGCCTTGGACTTGGTGCATAATGAGCCCCAACTTCGCGAGCGGCTTTGGGAGAACTGTCGGTTCATGTACGGTGAATTGAAGCGGATGGGCTTCAACGTGGGCGTGGGCCCCAGTCCGATTATTCCCGTCATCGTTGGGACGATGGGCGCGCTGCGAACTATGACCCTGGCGCTGCACTGCGACAACATCTGTGTCAATTCGGTACCGTTTCCAGCCGTGGCTCACGGTAGCGAACGGCTGCGGATCAGCCTGACGGCGAATCATACGCTCGATCAACTGGAACGCGCGTTGAAGTGTATCGAGATTGCTGGCAAGGACGCGGGTGTGATCTAAACCGCCGTGCCGCCAAGAAGCTGTCTTGATAAATTGGGGCCCGCGGTCCGACGTGATCCCGTGCCAACTAGCGATTTCCATCGAATCGCCTTTTCATGTCTGGCAGTCGTCGCCACAACGGGCTTTCATGGTCGTGCGAGATTGTCGATAGTAACCCATGGGGTTCGTACCACGAACGTATCGTCAAGGTCTTACGAAGATGCCTGATATCGTCGTGACGCCCGTCGGTTCGCGGAAAGATCGCTGGGCCTTTGTCGAATTGCCCTGGGCACTCTATCGCGACGACCCGAATTGGGTTCCACCACTGCGCCAGCATTTCCGTGAATTGGTTGGGTTCAAGCACCACCCGTTTCACGAAGTTGCCGAAGTTCAAACCTTTCTCGCGCGACGTGGCAAACGAGTCGTTGGACGAATTGCCGGTATTGTTAACCATGCTCACAACAAGCAGCATCACGAACATATCGGATTTTTCGGATTCTTCGAGTCGATTAATGATCAACAGGTGGCCACGGCCTTGCTTGATGCGGTTGGCACATGGCTCGCGGAACGGGATATTTCGCAGATACGTGGCCCCGCCAATCCGTCGGTGAATTACGAACTTGGTTTGTTGGTCGATGGGTTCGACAGTCCACCCACGTTCATGATGACCTACAACCCCCCCTTTTACGAACGGCTGATTGTCGAGGCGGGGTTTGAAAAGTCACACGATCTGTTGGCCTTTCTCGGTGTTTTGGAACAACTCCCCGAAGTGCAAAAGCGTCTTGCCCCGTTGGCCGAAATGGCGCTAGAACGTACCGGAGCGACAATCCGCAGCCTCGATCGAGGACGATTTCTGGAAGAAGTCGAGGGCTTTCTAGAACTATATAACCAGTCGTTCGTCGAGATGTGGGGATTTGTTCCCATGAGCAAGGCCGAAATGCGACACACGGCCACGGCCTTGCAACATCTGATCATTCCGGAGTTGGCCATGATCGCCGAAGTGAATGGCACGAACGTGGGCTGCATATTTGCTCTTCCCGATTTCAACCCCACGATCAAGAAGATCGACGGTCGCCTGTTTCCCACCGGTTTCCTGCGACTCATCCTGGCCAAGAAGCACATCCAAAGGGTCCGCATCCTCAGCATTAACGTGGCACCTGAATTTCAACGCTGGGGATTGGGCTTGTCTCTCATGAACGCCCTGGTGCCCAAGAGTCTCGCGCAGGGACTGAAAGAAGCAGAATTCTCTTGGGTGGCGGAGTCGAATTCGATGGCCCGTCAGGGGCTCGTCAAGGGCGGTGCCAAGATCGTCAAGACGTACCGCATGTTCGACAGCATCGCAAAAAGCTAGCTTGGCCTTCTCGCGATTAGGTTTCGAGAGGGCGTAGCCCGAACCTCCGGGCTTTCTTCTGCTTTCCCTGTTTTTCCCGTGGTGCGTGGCTTCTCCAGTTGCACCCACGACCGGGGGTATTTCGCGAATCCACCTTGTCGTCAGGTTGTGGTTTCTGTATCTGTAGCCCTCCATTTCGGCAAGCGAATGTGGCCGTGTACGTCGGAGTAGCTCGTCTCTTTACTCTGCGGCCCTGTCGGTCAATCCAGACCGGGGGCCAGGTCACCTCGCGCGATCGTCCCATCAAGGAAATTTTTCATGCGTGGAGTTCGTCTCCGTCGCCTGATACGCGACCGCGCAACAATAGTGCTGTTCAGTGTATTCATGGTCGCATGCGCGGCGAGCGCGGCCCTTGCGCGGGAACCCGGCGCGCGAACCGCCGTCGAAGCCCCCATGGCTACGGAAATGGTCGTCGACGTTCGAATCGTGGGGAATGAAACGGTTCCCGTGGCCAAGATCAAGCCCCATATTCGCACGCGCCCCGATCGACCCTTCGATATCGAGATTGTCGAGGATGATGTGCGCGCGCTGAACGATACACGCATGTTCGTAACGGTAAGCCCGTTGTACGATCGCACGCCGGCGGGAGTGGTGGTCATCTTTCATGTAAAAGAACGGCCGACCGTGCAATACATACGATTCGTGGGCAACAAGCGGATCAAGGATCGCGCGTTGACGAAGAAGTCCGAACTCAAGGTTGGTGATACCCTGGATCCATTTTCCGTTGACGAGGCACGTCGGCGACTGCTGGACGTCTATCACGAAAAAGGGTTTCGCAAAGTCCGCGTCGAAATCAAAGAAGGTGGACGGATCGGCGACAAAGGAGCCGTTTTCGAGATCAACGAAGGTCCCCGGCAGCGGATTCGCTGGGTCTCGTTCGTCGGCAACTCAATCGCTTCCAACTCGCGACTAAAGACACAAATTAAATCCAAGCCACCGATCGGATGGCTCATCAAGGGCTACTTCGACGAAGATCAAGTCAACAACGACCTCGATCGGCTAACAAAGTACTATCGGAGTTTGGGATACTTTCGCGCGAAAGTCGGCCGCGAAGTCCAGTTCAATGACGATGAAGACTGGGCGCACCTGACCTTCGTGATCGACGAAGGACCAAGATACAAAGTGCGAAACGTTTCGTTTATTGGGAACACCGTTCTCACCGAAGAACAGTTGCAAAAGGACATGGAAGTCGAAGCGGGGCAATTCTTCGACCAGGGGATGCTCAACCGTGACTTGGCCCACATCCAAGACGAATATGGCAGCCGGGGCTACATCTATGCCGACACCAACGCTGATCCCAGGTTCTTGGAGCAACCCGGCACCCTCGACATCGTCTATGTGATTGAAGAAGGAAAGCGGTTCCGCATCGGTGACATCAATGTCCACGTCAAGGGCGACAATCCGCACACCCGGATCACGACCGCCTTGAATCGCATCTCGCTGCACTCAGGGGATATCGCCAACATCCATAAGATTCGAGCCAGCGAACGGCGACTACGGGCCTCGCAGGTGTTCGAAACCAATCCTGCCCAGGGATCACCTCCACGAATTGCGTTCGCGCCTCCGAATCTTGATGGTTCCAAGAGTGAAATGGCCGACCGACGGCGAAGCAACCGACCGACGGGCAGTCAAAGCCAGGGTGGGTCATCTAACCGTCATACGGCGTATCGCCCCGTGGTTCGGGGGCAATCGCCAAACACGGGGCGTTTGATGCCGAACCCGACGCCGTTGGTCCCGGGCACGTCGCCTGGCGTTGGGGCCTATCCGCCACCGGCTTATGCCCCACGGCAACAAGGGGTTACCCCTCGCGGGAATCCACCGGTGGCGACCTATCCTCCAGCCAATTCCGCGGAACCTGTTCGACCTCCCGCGAAGGTTGCCCCGTGGAACATCGGTCAGGGGCCCGCGACGAATTATCCTCGACAAGCCGCTCCACGGGGCCGTGGGGCTCGGTTCGCGGCACCTCCGCCGGTAACCTATCCACCCGCCTATCCGGGTCCGGGCTACGGTTCCAATCAACCCCCGGCACGGATGTTCAATCGACAGGTAGCGCCGCAGGTGCAAACCCTGCCGCGTGGCGGAGCAACGTCCAGCGACGAAATTTTTCCCCCAGGCGGTTATGACTATTTGGACCCAACGGTCGATATCGACGCCTATGTTCAGGAGACGCAAACCGGCCGCTTGATGTTTGGGGTTGGAGTGAACTCCAACGCGGGCGTTGTGGGAAATATCGTTCTCGACGAAAAGAACTTCGATCTTTTCCGACCCCCGCGGAGTTGGGAAGATATCCGTAATGGATCGGCGTTTCGCGGTGCGGGTCAACAGTTCCGTATCGAAGCTGTGCCCGGTACCCAATTGCAGCGGTATATGTTCAGTTTCCGTGAGCCGTATCTCTTTGATACCCGCGTTCAGCTTGGGGTGAGTGCCTTCTTGTTCAATCGTCGTTTTCTCGATTGGGACGAACAGCGGTTGGGGGGGCGTTTGACGCTGGGCTATCAATTCGCCCCCGACCTTTCAGGATCGGTTTTCGTCCGTGGGGAGAGTGTAAACATCATCAACATTTCGCTTCCCGCGCCGCCCGATCTACTGGCGGCGCAAGGCGATAGCGAGCTATTCATTGGCGGTGTGACGCTGTCGCATAATACGCGCGACAACAACTTCTTGCCCACCGAAGGGCACTTGATCGAGGTGACGCTCGAACAAGCCTTCGGAACGTATGAATTTCCCCGGGCAGGGATCGACGCACGTCAACACTTTCTCATCCGACAACGGCCCGATGGATCGGGACGCCATGTTCTCTCGTTCAATGGTCGGCTGGGATTCACTGGGAGTGAAACGCCGATCTATGAAAACTACTTCGCGGGTGGTTTCTCGACGATCCGTGGATTTCGCTTCCGTGGCGCTTCGCCAAACGAACTTGGCGTGTTCGTCGGCGGTGAGTTCTTGATGCTGGGATCGGTCGAATACCTGTTCCCCCTGACCGCCAACGACATGTTGCGGGGGGTGGTCTTTGTTGACACGGGCACGGTCGAGAAGAGCATTAAATTCGATTCCGACAACTACCGCGTCTCACCAGGATTCGGTCTGCGGATCAGCGTTCCCGCGTTGGGACCGGCGCCAATCGCGGTCGATCTCGCGTTCCCGGTGGCACATGCTGGTACGGATGATCTCCGCAACTTCAGCTTCTTTGTCGGCTTCGGGCGTTAGCTCTTACCAGTAGTAACAGCCGCGGTACGAGATAGCCACGCTCGGGCGATAGCGGTACACCGGGGCACCGTATACTCCGTACGGCGAGAGCGGTGTGTACGCGTATGGACGACGGTAGAAGTAAGGCGACGGGCGGTAGAGGTAGGGCTGATAGTAGCCGAACCCACCGTATCCATAGGAGGAGTAGGGATAGCCGCCGTAAAACCCGTAACCGCCATATGACCCGCGGTAGAGATAGGGATTTCCATACGCCGCATACCCATGACCGCCACCGTAATAGTGACCCACTCCATAGTGGCCACCGTAGCCATAATGCGCGCCGTATCCGTAACCATAATGACCATAATGCCCGCCACCCCCATGACCGTAGTAGCCCGCTCCGTAGCGGTGGGCTGCAAGGCGAACCGTCGAAGCTGTCGAAGTCGACAGCAGTTGTTGACCGCCGGTGGTCGATTGGAACGCCGGCGAAGCACTTCCAGAAGTTGGCGGAACCGCCCAGGCGATCGTCGCAAGCGACAGGGCAGAGACCAACGAGATAGCCACGCACAGCGGTCCAACGTAGGTTCGAAACGGCATCCCAGGGCCTCCAATTCGCGTTTCGCGAGACAAGATACAACTCCATGGTAGGACGCTTCCACGGCGTGGGTCAAGCAATTAACCAATGCCAAAGTGGGCGTCGATTGGTCGCTGATACTTCTGGACACGTCCCTCAAACACATCGGCAACACGAATTCGCATGCCTGCAACATGGGATTCCAGAAGGGAATAGGCCGCGGCCAAGTCGCGTAAGCCTTCCAATCCGTCGGTTTCTGGTGCCCGATGTTCTTGAATCGCCCGCAACCAATCCAACTGGCTAAGGGCGAATCCATTGGAAAGACCATGGGGGAAGTCACGCTGCCGCACCTCTAGAGGGGCTTCCGCCTTATAGAGTTCAGCCAGTGAGCATTGCCGGGAATCATCGAAAGTAACTTGGTCGCCATTCACACGGGCACGCGAGCCATGGTAAACCACTCCGCTCCCGATTTGCGTCGGTTCGCCATGCCCCGCCCAACTGGCACACAGGTTGACCATCACCCCGCTATCGGTAACGGCTTGCGCCGCCACGGTATCGTCAGCGTCGCAAGCGATCTCTTGGACAATCGCTCCCCGTGTGTCGCGCATCACACGGCGTGGTTCGATGATCGACGTCGTCGCGGACACCAATTCGATTTCGCCAACGACATGACGAATCTGATCGAAGAAATGAACGCCCAGATCGAGACTGATCCCACCTCCAGAGACAAGTTGATGCCGCCACGGAGTCTCGGCGACGATGAGATCGGGCGCCCACCATGCGGCCACATAGCCAATCAAAACAAGCTGTGGGCGTCCGCATCGTTGAGAATCGAAGGCCCAGTGAAGGTGCCGTGTGATGGGCTCATGGCGGAAGTTCTCGAAGACCCCGAACACTAACTCTCGGTCGCGCGCGAGTTGGCACATTCGCCGACCGGCGGCGATGGTTACCGCCATCGGTTTTTGTGTCAGTAGATGTTTGCCATGTTCGAAGGCCACTTCGGCCACCTGATGATGCAGGGCATGTGTCGAAAAGTCGTTGACCGCGTCGATCGGTGCTTCGGCGATCATTTGTCGATAGTCGGTATGGACCGATACCTCGACATCGTCTTGAAAATCGGACAGGTATTCGTCGCCCACCGAGAGTGGGTCGCCGGCGATATCACTTACCGCCGATCGCTGTGGTGGTCCTTCGCCGCGTCGGATGTACATCCGAGCATCGTCCGCTTTGCGAGCGCAAAGTGCGGTGATGCGAAAGTCGTCGATACCGGCCTCTCGTAGCAACCGGTATCCGCGTAAGTGCGCGGCAAGAATCCGACCGCAGCCAACAATGACGATCCGAATCATGGCGACTCCCTACTCTTCATGCGTCGATCCTCGAAGGAATATTCCAAGGAGCCGTCCCGGTACCCGTAAGAAATGCACGCCTAGGCCTTCCGAAGAACACCAAGCACGTTAACGCAGCGCGGACGATTTCGCCGAACGTGGAATATAACAGCCCGTGCAATGTCCATCGCGGGGAAGACGCAACAATACCGGAGCAAGGCCCCCAGAAGCGACGTGCCCATCGCAAGTGAACGGAGGTGTCCTTTCGACGGGTGCCCGGCGGGGGGGGGGAGACAAGAGATCGCAGCCGGTTTACGCGGCTCTCAAGGCTCGCCTTGCAGACTTTCAGCCAGTTTGCCGAGGGCTTCGGTTTCGATCTGTCGCACGCGCTCACGGGTCAAACCGAGCGATTCACCAATCTCTTTCAACGTACAGGGCTCTTGGTCGTTGAGCCCGAATCGCATTCGCAACACGGTGGCCGTTCGCTGATCCATCGTGTCGAGTAATCGCAACACCTCGCGAAGGGCGTCGGCTTCGACCATTTCATCTTCGGGACTCTTGGCCGATTCGTCCATGACCATCTCGCCCAGGGTCCATCCGGCTTCGGCTTGATCGGTCTGCGGCGTGGAATTGTAGATGCGGATCGCCTTCTTGATGATCGGTAGCTTCTTCTTGGGAAGCCCCAGCACACGGGCGATTTCTTCGGGCGTCGGCGTTCGGCCAAGTTCTTCGTTCAGACGGATGCTGGCCCGGCGCCACTTGCTGAGCAGCTCAACCATATAAGCGGGGATGCGGATCGTCTTGGCACTATTGATCAGGGCTCGCTTGATCGACTGCTTGATCCAGTAACTTGCATAGGTGCTGAAGCGGGTGCCAACCGACGGATCGAATCCTTCGACGGCTCGCATCAGGCCAAGGTTACCCTCTTCGATCAGGTCTTGCAGTCCGAGTCCCTTGCCGGTGTAACCCCGGGCAATGTTGACCACCAAGCGGAGATTCGCGCGAACCATGCGATCGCGTGCCTGGGTATTTCCAATTGCGATCTCGCCAGCCAACTGCTTCTCATCGTCCGCGGAAAGCAGGGCGGTCTCGTTGATCTCGCGGAGGTACGTTTCCAGGGGTGACTGGACCGCGGAGGTGGATCGTTTGCGTATATCGGTCATGGATGTGTTCGTCGTGGGAGGGCGCAAGGCGCGGGCCGGGGATGACAAACACAGCTATCGACGACAACCGGGGTATTTCTCCACCGTCGAAGGAACTCGATTAGGTGAGCTGAATGTAGCCAGCGTTCGGACCATAACGAACGAAACGGCCCGAGCGGTATTGCCCCGCGGGAAAGATCGCTTTAGGTACGGTCTTTCCGCACGATCACCAACGCGTGACCACGGACAGCCGATTCCAACGGATTCGTCGGCGCATTCTTAACTAGACACTTCATCCGCTTTTTCGGTCTCTTCGTCCGCGGCTTCTCCCTCGACAGGAGTGGCCTCCGCCACGGGTTCTTCCTCCGCGGCGGGTTGTTCCTCCGCGGCGGGTTGTTCCGGTGCGGCCGCTTCCACCACGGGTTCAGGAGTGGCCTCCGTCACGGGTTTGATCAAGGGGCCACTTTCTCCGCCGACACCGCCTTTAAGCTCCGTCGCCGGCGTGCTGCCTGTTGAGGCTGCCACCTTGGCTTGCTCTTCTTCCAACGCCTTGGCTTCGTCTTCCTCAGCCCATTCGACGCGTTTGCGGGAGAGACCAATCTTTCGATCGTCCGTGTCGACCCTCAATATCTTTACCTTGAGTTCGTCGCCAACCTTGCAAATTTCTTCAGGGTTTTCGACCTTATGGTCGGCCAATTCGGAGATATGCAGCAACCCCTCCAGGCCATCCTCCAGGCCGACGAACACGCCGAAGTTGGTCAGCTTGGTCACGTGGCCCTGAACGATCTGGCCTGGTTGGTAACGGTTGGGAATATCGTTGGCCCAAGGGTCCTCGTCCATTTGCTTCAGCCCCAGGGCGATTCGTCGACGGTTCTGATCGACCGAAATCACTTTGCATTGGATCTCCTGACCCTTTTCGACCACCTCGCTGGGGTGACCGATCTTGCGGGCCCACGACATATCGCTCACATGGAGTAGGCCATCGATACCTTCTTCGATTTCAATGAACGCACCATAGTTGGTCAGATTGCGAACAATGCCCGTCACGGTGGTTCCCGGAGGATATCGCTCGGCCACTTTTTCCCAAGGATTATCCAGCGTCTGCTTCATGCCGAGGGAGATCTCTTGTTTTTCTTTATTGATCCCTAGCACGACCACATCGACTTCGTCATCGATATGCACCAGTTCACTGGGGTGGCTGATTCGCTTGGTCCACGACATCTCGCTAATGTGGACCAAGCCTTCAATCCCCTCTTCGAGCTTGACGAAGGCTCCATAGGTCATCACGTTGACGACGGTGCCTTTCACGCGGCTGCCAACGGGATATTTCTCTTCGACTTGTTCCCAGGGACTGGCCGTCTTCTGCTTGAGGCCCAAGGCAATTTTTTCTTTCTCCAAGTCGATGTTCAGAATCTGCACTTCGATCTCTTGATCGATCGAGACCATCTCCGACGGATGGCCGATCCGGCCCCAACTCATGTCGGTGATGTGCAGCAAACCGTCGATGCCGCCCAAGTCGACGAACGCGCCAAAGTCGGCGATGTTCTTGACGACGCCCTTGCGGAGTTGGCCAATTTCGAGCGTCTTGAGCAGTTGCGATTTCTTTTCGGCCCGTTCCGCTTCGATTAGCGAGCGACGACTGACAACAATGTTCCGCCGCGATTCGTCGATCTTCAAAACAAGACACTGAATCGTGCGACCGATGTAGTCGCCAATGTCGTGTGGGCGGCGAATGTCGACCTGGCTGGCTGGCAGGAACACATTCACGCCAATGTCCACCAGCAAACCGCCTTTGATTTTTCGGGTTACATTCCCGGTGACGATATCGTTCTCGTGGACGGTCTCCATCACCTTCAGCCAGGCTTCGATCTTCTCAGCCTTCCGTTTGCTGAGTGCGATCATTCCGGCGGCGTCCGAGGCACGCGCGAACGGATCCTCGACGTCTTCGACCAAGACCTTGAACACATCGCCCGGTTTTGGGAGATCTTCCTCCTCATCCCATTCGTTTAGCGGGATAAGCCCTTCACTTTTATAGCCAACGTCGACCAGGACGTGGTCGCCCTCGATTCGCAATACTTTGCCTTCGACGATTTGATTGACATCGACCTCTTCACTGCCCCAATCGATATCGTCGGGGTCGGCACCTTCCATGGCCTCGGCCAGGACAACATTCCACTCATCTTCAGAAATATCAAAATTGCGAATCAGATTCCGATTGACCATTGTTTTAGTAAGCCGTAACCGGTCGGCCGCCACCGCGGGACGTTGTGCGGTCGCAGACACGAACCCTTGAAAAGAACCAAGCTCCTCGCGCGCTCAGCCGGCACCGCGACACCGCAGACCTCATTCTAAAACTGAGCAACGAACCCAAGACTATAACACAGTCCAGGGTACCCAACAATTGGGGTTCGCGCAATCCGCCGGGCCAACGCAATTGCCCAGTTTCGCGCGATACCCAAGGCTAAGACAGCCCTCGTTGCCCGACAACTGGGACACGGGCCGCGCTCTCGGAGGAAAGCAGGAGAACGGGTGCCCACGACAAGACCTTGGGACATCCTCAAGGTGCCAAAAAGAGAGGGAAGATGTATTCAATCGCCGTGACGGCGCCTCGGCCACGCGAGATTCGCGATCAGATGAGGCCACGGGGTGAATGCAATGGCGGGTATTGGGTTACGAACAACCCCGTGGAGAACGCTTGGTGGGTGGCCAAGGCTGAAGCAACGGGAAGCACCCGGTGCATGGACTCCGGGACTTCGGAAAAAACTCCAGCCCCGGCCACCCACAGGAGTAGCGGTTTTCGACGGGGTTGCTAACGTTTTGTCCGAGGACGATTCGCCGTGGCGTTCAGTCGGTTCTCGGCGGCATTAAGATGTTGTCGCAATTTTTGCGGCGGCAGATAGCCCTTTATGCGATCGAGCACTTTTGATTGAGGTGAAATGACCAACGTGGTCGGATAGCCCTGAATCTTGAAGTCGCGGGCAAACCGGGTGCCTTGCTTCGGTTTGACCATCAGCGTCACATAAGTCTCGTTAATCTCAGAGGCCAATTGAGAGTTCGCATAGGTCTTGGCCTTCATCTGTTCACAATAGGTACAGCCATCGCGAACGACGAACATCAACAGCGGACGCCCTTCGGCGCGAGCCTGACGCCAAGCCTGGTTTAGATCCGTCTGCCACTTGATTTCCTCGGCACGGACTGCCGAGATGGCAAGTCCTACAAAAAGACACACCCCCGCAATGATTAAGCCACGTCGCATGGAAGGCCTCCCGTTTTTCCGCTGATGCCAGTATTGGTTGAAATACCCGTCGCGCCTGTTCTGTGTGTTATCGACCATCGCTTTCGGTTCCTTCGTAACCAGCATCACAATCCACGCTGGTCTAGCCCAACCTCGGGTGCGATCATGTGGGGCATGCGGCTTGCAACGGTTGTTGCAAAAGGTAGGAATCTGCTGGCGACGCACGGCAAATGGTTACAAGAACACACGTGTGGCAGCGAATAGCTATTTAACCGGAAGGGTTTACCGAACCGGATACATGCGGGAGGGGTTCTTCGATATCTCTGTAAGGAGACGCGAATGATCAACGTTGTTGGAGTGACTCGCAATGTTGGGCCAGAACTGTCAGACTGGCAACTCATGGGCGAGCATCGCCTCTCGCCGGGATTCTTCATCTCCGGAAGGTCCTATCTAAGAGGTTAGGCGAACACCTTGATCGTTTGGAAAGGCGTACTTTGGCACCAAGAAGTTGGATCGTCTGCGGGGCAGTTGTCGGAGCGTTGGGGGTCGCCATCGGTGCGTTCGGCGCCCATGGCTTGCGGACGTACCTTGAAAACATGTCGGGTGATGTCGATGTGGCCCGAATGTTGAGCACGTTCGAGACCGGCGCTCGCTATCAAATGTATCACGCCCCGGTACTGATATTGATCGGGCTGCTGTTGGCTCGGCGTCCCGGGAGGATGCTGCGAATCGCCGGCGGATGCGTGCTTGCCGGCGTGATCATCTTTTCAGGTTCGCTCTACATGTTGGTGCTCAGTGGCGTGAAGGTTCTTGGGGCGATTGTTCCCATCGGCGGCATGTTGCTCATCATCGGCTGGACCCTGCTGGCCATTGCGGCGTGGCGTGACGAAGCGTCGTAGTGCATGGCGTGCGTGCTTGGACGCACCTTTTCATCGATTGGCAAGCAAGGAACCGGGCCTCCATGGATCGTGAAAAGGCGCTACGCCGAGACCATCGTCTCGAGCTCCTTTGCCAGTCGCTTTCGGGCGACGTGCAGGCGGCGCTTGATGGTGCCGACTGGCGAATCGAAGGCGTCGCTCATCTGGATGAGTGACTGACCTTCGATGTAAAACGCCAACAGTGTATCGCGATCCAACTCGCGCAGGCGTCGCAAACCCGCGTGGACCTGCGTTCGCTGCTCTGTCTGAATCGCCAGATTCAGTGGCGTTTCGTTCTCGACGCACGTGGTTTCGAGCATTTCCGGATCGGCGGTGATTGCCCTGCGAGAACGTGTGACGCGGTTGATCGCCATCCGCTGGGTAATCGATCGCAGCCAACCCCCGAACCGCAACGGATCGCGCAGTTGGTCGATCTTTCGCAGCGCCTGTACGAACACTTCTTGCGCCAACTCTTGCGCTTCGGCGTCGTTGCCAAGTCGTCGAAGCGCGGTTGCGTAGACCGATCGTTCGTAGCGTTGGACCAACTGGCCGAAAGCAACGCGATCGCCGCGTTGCGCGGCCTCGACCTGCAAGCAGAGTTCCCTCTGTTCTTCGGTCAGTTCGGGTTCTAATTCCAATACCACCATGGTTTTCTCTCCACAAGATGGCCGCATTCGCTCGATGTTGGCCAAGGGTTCGCTACGAAGAACCGGTCGTATTTGAAGTCGCAAACACATGCGAAATTCAAGCCGGGTCAGCCAGACGACGCTTAACGTTGGGATCGAGTTAGCCGGCCGGGGGCCGGTGGGGTCGATCTCGCCGCTAACCCTTTCGGGTTCGCGTCGCACGGGGCATTGGCCGCCACGCCGGACACAATGCCGGTCGGGCAATTAGCCATGGCCCTGGTAGCTGCAGGCGGGAGCCAACTGTGTGCGCGATGTTACGCATCGCCAATTCAGTCGTCATCGCCTGGCCACGCGTATACGTCATGAGATGCGCAAGAATTCCAGCATGCGAATCCACTTTACGGCTCACGACGCGTACTTTGCGATTAACAAAGTTGACGGATTTCGTGATCGTGTGGACTGACTTACGCATCGCTGTCCCCTTGCGCCGGAGGCGCGGCTGGAGAGAAACAGAAAACATCCGAATTCGCCGGCGGTTGCTGGCCAAAGACCCCTCGGCGAGGAGCGATTGATCTTGCGACCACTGGGATTTTCTTTAGCGTGACACGGCCCTCTGTTGAGGTCAAGCTTTATCCGAGGGTCCGCGGAAGCGCCAAAGTGGCTGATAGCATGCCTAGCGGCAGCCATCGCTCGTATAGACGCACCATCGGCTAAAAGGTTCACCCTTTCACTGTGAATTTCCGGAACCCTCATTCAGTACCCCCCCTTCCCCTTATGTGGGGGACGAGATTGCTTGGCACCCGTGGAACATCACGGACGTGCGTGATCGGCATGACTGGATTTCGGCATCCGCTGTGGTACGCTCTGGGGCTTGTCGTCGATGAATTTCCTTCCTGTGCCGATTGCCAGAGACCCGCGTTCGCCACCTTTGGGTTCTCGGGAGTCGACAGAACCCCCCCGGGAGTCCTCATGGCCACATCGTTCAAGCAACTGCTTGCTGAAGATCGCTTCATTCGTCTGTTTTCCATGGGACGGATCATCCATCCAGTCGTGATTGACATGTTCGGTCTAGCGGGAGGTTATGACGGTTTCTGGCTCGATCAGGAGCACGGCGGATTGACTTATGAGCAGATCAATCTGGCTTCGGTCTGCGCGAGGGCGAACAACTTCGACTGCTTTGTACGGATGGCCACCACCAGCTACGCGCAGGTGACACAGAATTTTGAAGCGGGTGCCGGCGGCGTGATGGCTGCCCGGGTGGAATCGGCGGCCGACGCCGAGAAGTTCGTGCAGTGGGCCAAGTTCGCCCCTCGTGGAATGCGGGGTATGAACACCAGCGGCTGGGACTCGCAATACACCCACAAAGGGCCGAAGGACTTCGCGGTGGACGCCAATCGCGAACATTTCGTGGCGATCCAAATCGAGACGATCGGCGCGCTACGCGAAGTCGACCAAATCGCCGCGATCGACGGCGTCGATCTGCTGTTCGTCGGGCCGGCCGATCTGTCGCAAGAATTGGGCCATTTGGGGCAGTTGGGACACGATGAAGTTTGGCAAGGGATCGACGCCGTGTGGGCGGCCTGTAAAGCCCACGGAAAGCATTGGGGAACGATCTCGGTCAACCCTGAGTTCGCGGGGCGTGCCGTCGAGAAGGGCTGTCGGCTCATGATTTTTGGCGGCGACGTGCTGTGCCAGAAATTGGGCATCGAAGCCATCAAGCAATCCTATCAGCCACGGTTCGCCGATCGGTAATGCTGTTTAAAAATCGTTTCGCGATTGACGGCCCTCGGGCATCACCCGATTGTCCCCAATCTTGACCGGCGTCGATGCCGTACCTAGTTTGGCATCCATGGGTTGTCGGCCATTTTCTCATGGTCTGCCCGCGAACATGGACTGACCGTTTTGAAGGCACCTGTCACGATGTGGGACCGTATTAGTCGTTTGATGTCTCGTCCCGTGAGTGGAGCGTCGTTGGGCATCTTTCGGATCGCCTTCGGCGCCGTGATGTTTTACGAGGGACTGTACTATCTCGGTTTTACGTGGAACAACCCTGCGACGACGAACTACATCAACGCTTTCTTTTCCGGAAAGCACATCGTCTGGAACGTTTACTATCCAGGCTTCTCGTGGATCAAGCCGGTGCCCGAACCGTTGATGACGAGCTTGTTTGTGGCATTCACCTTCGCCGGGTTGCTGGTTGCCCTGGGTGTGTTCTATCGCCCTGCCATTATCGGCGTGTTCTTGTCCTTCTCGTATATCAACTTGATGGACGCCTGGACCTATCTCAACCACCACTACCTAGCCTGCATCATCGCCCTGCTCCTGTCGTTCATGCCCGCCGATCGCCGGTTTAGCTTGTGGCGACTCGTGACGACTGCTTCGAGGCAAACGGAACGCACGGCGCGGGGAGAAGTTCCTTTCTGGAACGTATTTCTGCTGCGAGGGCAGATGTTCATCCTCTATTTCTATGCGGGCGTGGCCAAGATCAATCCTGATTGGCTTTCCGGCGAGCCTCTTCGGATGTGGTTTCGTCAACCCAAGGCGGTGCAGTACCTCGAACCGTGGGTATCGTCGTCGGCAATGCAGTCGATTCGCACGTTCTTAGCCCAAGAATACGCGATTTGGGGATTCGCCTATGGGGGGCTGATCTTCGATCTGGCGATCGGCTTTCTGTTGGTGTTTCGCCGAACGCGGCTATTGGGATTTTTTCTGATGCTGGGCTTTCACACGTTTAACTACTTTAGCTGGAAGATTGGGGTCTTTCCCGTCATGGCCGCCTGCCTGACGATGATTTTCTTCGAGCCCGATTGGCCCGATCGTGTGTGGCGATGGTTCCGCGACCCGAAGTTTGCCAAACCGGATTGGCGATGGCTTCTCGGCGGTGCCGTGTTCGTGCCGGTCGTTGGCGCGGCATTGGGTTGGAAGTTTTCCCCGACGCCTCACGTCAAAAATCGTCACATGCGGCTTGCACCGTGGACCACGATATTGGTTTTCGGCTGGCTGCTGTTTCAAGCGGTCGTCCCCCTGCGACATTTCTTTATCGAGGGCCCTTCGAACTGGACCGAAGAAGGCACGATGTTCAGTTGGCACATGATGCTGCGCACGAAGGTGCTGGGAAATTGCCGCATCGAGATTGTCGACCCAGCGTTGCCGATGATCGACAGCAACGTCGGTCGCTTCGCTGATTGGCGACTACCAGGGGATCGAGAGCCCCTGGTGCCCTATCATCAAGTCACCTCGGGCGAAGTGCCTTGGAAGGAACTTCCGGAATTCGTTCTCGTCAGCGAACCCATCGTGGGCGAACGAATCATTTACAATCCGCTGGCAAGGGAGGCCCATGGTGGTAACTCGGTCGACTACGTTCGCCGGTACTGGCTTCGAGTCTACGGTCACGAACCCAAGTACACCTACAACACCTACTCGCTCGGCAAACTTCTGGACGCTCACGAAGCCTATGTAAGGCACAACGCGGGCCGCGTTGAACAGTCGCGCGTGATCGCGCAACGGCAAGGTATCAAGCTCGCTCGCCAGTTTGACCAGCAACGACGCGACCCGAAGTACCGCGAGATGCAACGGCGGGAGTTTGCCCGCAGGCTTTATGAGGTGCTCGATCCGCTGGCGAAGAATCCATCTTTCGGCAGTAATTTCCTACAGCGCATGTTTTTCAAGTGCGCGCCCTTGGGGGGGCTCGGCGAGGGCTCTGGGGACACGCCGTTTTTCGTGGTCGTCGACCCTCATCTCTTCGTCAGCGGACGTGGCAAGTTGCCAGTGGTGCGCCGCGATATTTGGCAAGGGTCGATCTCGACGGTGATCGATCTTTGGACTTATTCCCATTCGCACCTTGCGCGGTTGCCGCGGTGTCTGTCGTTCCACGATCTCGATGGTCGGCCGGCATTGTTGTGGAACTATACCTACGAAGTTCACCGCAACCAAGCGACGTTCGTTACCGTGATGCCGCCGTTTCTGCATCGCTATGTACAGCATGTGGCAAGCGAGTGGGAAGAGACATACGGGCGTCGACCAAAAATCCACGTGACGGATTACGTGAAACTAAACCGGCACCCGATGCAACTGATCATCGACCCGACCGTCGATCTGGCGAGCGTGCCGCTCTCGATCTTCCGGCACAACGCGTGGATCTTGCCACTTGAACCCGCGAGCGTTTCAGCGGGACTTTCCAGCTCGATTTTGGAGCCCTAAGCGGTATGGGGGGAGGCTAGCGTGCTGTTCGAAAGTGCTGGGCTGTCACGGGGGTATTTCAGCGATCCGATTGATGTGCCGCGACCGAGTGTCCATTGGCCACACGATCAACCAGCACGACGCGCAGGTCGCAGACATTGGTATGCGTGGGACCGGTTTTGATCAGGCAGTCGATCTGCTCGAAGAAGTGATAAGCGTCGTTGGTTTTCAGATATTTCGCGGGTTCGAGGAGGTGGCGTTGGATGCGGCGCATCGTTTCTTGGCCGCCGATGATCGCCCCCGCGGCGTCGGTTGGTCCATCTTCGCCGTCGGTGCCGCCAGAGAGAATGGCCATGCCGGCGAGGGCTTCGCGGGCTTCGGGAGCGGTTGGATTGCTGACGCCGCTGGTTTCGATGAGCTGTATCAAGGCGGCAAGCACCAGTTGTTGATTACGTCCGCCAAGCCCGCGCCGCGCGGAATCGACAAGCCGCACGACCGGCTCTCCACCGCTGACCAAACAGTCGGGGCCCTCTTTTTCTCGCATCACGCAGGCATGTCGGGCAAGTTGCCGCCCGACGTCGTCGGCTTCGCCTTCGTCGGTGTTGGCGGAGGACAACAGATAGGCATAGCCCAAGCGAACCGCCTCGATCCCCGCCGCGTCGACCGCCCTCGCATTGTTGCCAATAATCGACGTGTTCATTCGAGCCGTGATTGGCGTCGTCACCGAATGATCGACTCCAGTCGCCACGCGCCGCCGCAAGCTTTCGACAACGGATCGGGGAAGGTCGCTCTCTTTTTCCGCGAAACGTTCCAAGATCGCCAGTGCTTCCTTGGGGGTGGATGTGTCCCGCACGGTCGGCCCGGAACCGATGATGTCGAGACGATCGCCAATCACGTCGGAGATAACCAGCGTGACCAGTTGGCCAGCCCGGCATGCGCGCGCCAACCCTCCGCCCTTGATGAGGCTGAGCTGTTTACGAACGGTGT
>Ga0114931_10002131_pt1 | contig 25270 bp, 27 predicted proteins | sample 2SBtaG_FD_89579 | JGI IMG/M metagenome (GOLD analysis project Ga0114931, IMG submission 89579) | Deep subsurface microbial communities from Kolumbo volcano to uncover new lineages of life (NeLLi) - 2SBTROV14_V59a metaG | ecosystem: Environmental > Aquatic > Marine > Volcanic | place: Kolumbo... | reverse complement strand
CTGTTTATCACCCATCAACACCTGGATCTGACTGTCGCCATCGGTTTTATCACCCTCATCGGTGTCGCCACCAACAACGGCATTATGCTGCTCACCTTCACCCGCAATCTACGTCGCGAGGGGTTGGATGCGGTGGCCGCCGTGCGCGAGGCCGTGCGCCTGCGTAGTCGACCCATGCTGCTCACGAACCTCACCACGCTGCTGGCTCTGATTCCTGCTGCCCTGGGGTTGGGGGCGGGGCCGCAACTGCTGCAACCGCTGGGTATCATGCTGTTTGGCGGCCTGACTGCCGGTACTCTGCTGACCCTTAATCTGTTGCCGGTGATCTATGTGGCCACTGAGCGCTGGCGGCACACCTTACTTGTCAGTGCTGAATAACGAGTCACAGGGACACGTTAAACCTATAATCATCAGTTGACCGCTACGAGGCGGCACTAAAGTGTTGACATGAAGGGATATCTCAACTGCGGCGCAGTTCATTCATTGCGTGAACCCGCTACGACATGTAGAGCGCGTTTTTTAGCGCGCTTGGCGGAAGCATAAAAGGGACAGACCACAGTTTATTACGCGTTCAGCTTTCTTCTCAACGGGCGACCGTCTTTACCCGGAGCAACCCTATGTGTTTAGATAAAGATGATAATCGTCGTCAGCGAAAAAACACGCGCTTCGGTTGCTGCCTCTCTGAATGATATGCCACGGAATACCTAAAACCACAAGTCGTGCCCTTCTCGGCATCTTAAGCCGCCTTGTTCATTCTGCTCCTACTCAACCTGCGTGATAACTAAAACCGTGGTCTGTCCCCCTGCTTACGATAGGTTTTACCCGATGCAGTAAGCTCGGTGATTTTTTTACTAAAGCAGGCGCCCCAGCCCAGGCTGGGGAGCAGTAACAAAATCAGGAAATAAATGGGCTTCACATTGCTGGTGGCGAAGGCCCCGGCCCGACGAGTGAATTGAGCGCGATAAAATTCGCGCCGGTGCGGTTGTTTGTCGGCGCCGGATTTCAATGGTCTGGCCCGTTTACACCCAAATCAATAACAGACTGCGTCCGCGCATCGATGATAATCCTGTGCACCTGTTCTCTTCTTGATTCGACGATGAACTCATATTCGCTCTTCACTTAAGCTGCCTGAAAAAGGACGGTTGGTTCATTTTACCCGCCTCGCGGTCGGTCGGAGCAGGAAAATATACGCCACACAGACGCCTTAACGAACCGGTTGCCCACCGCTACCGTTACCCGAGGATGTAGGATAAATTCAACGTCTGAAACGGGTCCGGGTAGAGACGCAAAAGCCGATGCTCCTGTGGAACGAACTTATGATACAGGATCATCCCCAAGGAGAAAGGCCCTTAGTGGGCCGCCAATTGCGTTACCTGGTCAACGCCGAGCACGGTTGGTTGGGCGGTGTCGGATTTAGTGCGCCAGCCCTACATTTTTAGAGGCGCGTGACCGATGGATTGGCTGGGATTTGGAGGCTCGCCGGGAGGGATTGCACGACGTGGTCAATATGAGCCGCTTGTTGATTCGCGCCGGTGTGAACTGCCGAAATCTTGCCTCGCGGATCCTCGGCATGGCCGTGCGGGCACTGCCCAGAGACTTTGAAAGGCGCTACGGTTATCAACCCCTGCTCCTGGAAAGTTTTGTCGATACCACGTATTACCAGGGAACCAGTTACAAGGCCGCCAATGGGCAGTGGGTTGGCCAAACCAAAGGGCGGGGCCGTCAAGACCGTTTGATGCAAGCGTCTGAAAACATCAAAGCGATCTATGTGTATCCGTTGGTCGATGATTTTCGCCGCAGATTAGGGCTTGAGGACGATGCGGGGCTGGGTGCACTGGCGCTGAGCAAGTCGATCAACGGTGAGGACTGGGCACAGCGAGAGTTCGCAGGGGCCCCCTTAGGCGATAAACGGCTCAGTCAACGGTTAGTTGAAATCGGTTTAGATAAAGCCGAGAATCCGGGGCATTCCTATAGCGGTGCAACACAAGGGGATTGGCCCAAAGTGAAAGCCTATTATCGGTTCATTGATCAACCTGATGGTAGTGCGGTTAACCTGCCAAACATTCTGTTACCGCATCGCGAACAGACGATACGGCGAATGAAGGCGGAGGATACGGTGCTGTGTGTACAAGATGGCAGCGATCTGAATTACTCTCACCTGACCGATTGTACCGGCTTGGGGGAAATCGGCACGAATCAAACCGGTGCGACCAGTGCAGGACTGCATTTACATTCGACATTGGCATTGACGACAGGGGGTATTCCCCTTGGCGTGTTACGAGCCCAATGCACGGCCCCGGCATTCAATGGGAAACAAAATCAGAAAAAATCGACAAACCTCCCCATCGAGGAGAAGAAAACCTTTGAGTGGATTGAAGGTATACGCGACTGCATGGAACTCAAGGCGCAGATGCCACACACTAAGCTCATCAATGTCATGAACCGGGAAGCGGATTTCTTTGAGTTGTTTGAAGAGCAACGCTGCCACTGTTCTGGTATCGAACTGCTGGTAAGAGCCAAGCATGATCGTGTCACAACAGGAGAAAAGAAACTGTTTGAGACGACGTGCTTTCTTGTCCGGGTTTTACGGTTCGGCGCCAGGCATTCGGCGAATCATCCGAAATAGAAGGCACAGTCATTAAGTCGCACCTGCACTATCGCCGAATGCCCATTTCCCTTAAGGAGTTCCGCGCATGGGTGAAAGCCGCCGTTTAAATAAAATTGAGCATCGTTGACCAAATCCAGTATCATTAGCCATCATGCAGTGTCGTGTAATTAGCCCTGAAAAACTGGAGGAATATTATGGCCGGTGTTTACAAGAATCGTGCTGACTCGCTGTTACATCGGGATGCCGACAGCGGCTACCGGGTGGGATGGAAGCTCAAGTATGGGTTTGAGAAGGGTTCTATGGACCAGGAAATGACCTATGGTGAAGCCAAGAAAAAGGCGGAAGAACTCGCCGCGCAACAACCGGAAAAAACATTCTGGCCGGAAATGATCATGGATCCCGCATGGTGAAAACGGTGTGGAGCCCGGTTTGCGGGCTCCAGCTTTAAAAAGCATAAATTATTATGGATAAATGGCATGCTTAAGGTGCTTAGCCGCAGTGGACTTTTTGTGGGTATGTTTTGCCTGTTGTGGGGATTGTCCGGCTGTGCCAGTTCGCCTGGTGAGCAACGCCATCTGATTGGCAGGCTGATGGCAAGCGAAAATGTGGATGATGAATACCGTGCAGCAAAATCCATACGCCGTAAACTGCCCGTTTACGGTATTTCCATTCAATCGCTGACGACCCACCAGGAAATTTTGCTCAACGATTTATATAAACATATGAATGAAAAGCTGCAGGTTACTATTTACCACCGGCACCGGAATTTTACGTGGACACCCCGTGACAACGACAATATTCTTTTGCTGTTGCGTGAATAACGACCCGGGTATTATACGGCATATTAACTAACGGTTGAGCGTGCACGCAGGCATGTTCGGTCGAAATGATTTACGACTTTATTTCGCTTCTCAAGCACATCATGATAGGTGCATCGTGCATAGGGAAAATATCAATGGCTAACGAAGGTTATCACGAACCTATTGAAGAACTGTCCGATGAAACCCGGGATATGCACCGTGCGATTACTTCCCTGATGGAAGAATTGGAAGCGGTGGATTGGTATAATCAGCGGGTGGATGCCTGTAAGGACGCCGAACTCAAGGCGATTCTTGCTCATAACCGTGACGAGGAAAAAGAACATGCCGCCATGGTATTGGAATGGATACGCCGAAAGGATCCCGCATTGGACAAGGAATTAAAAGGTTACTTGTTTACTGACAAACCGATTGCCCATACCTGATCACGGCCCGGTACCCGGCTATTGCGGGTGCCCGGATTATGAATCCGCATTGGCAACATGCTTTGCCGGATGCAGTCTGTATGTAAGCGATAAAAAATCGACCAATTTTGCATCGCTTAACTTACAGGCTGCACGGGAGAAGCGACGACGGGTTTTTCAAGACATGTTGTGAATACCACCGTGTACGCTCGACGGTTGCCCGCCGGCCGCAGACGGTTTTGATATATCGCTCGCCCGCTTATGTTCGCGTCGGGTAGTCATGTTCCCATAATCCGCTTGCACTGAAAACGTGTTGGTCATTTCGATTAGTTACAATAACGTTACAATAACCGTATCCATGGCAACACGGTCAATAGAAGAAATAGCGCAGCAAGACGGAGGTAACCGGTTTGTGTGAAATATCGATTTGAAAGATGCCGGCTTGGACACCCAGTTGAATATTCGGTCGTAAGGCGACGGCCATGCCAATGGATGGTTCGAAATAACTTAATGTGCAACGGCAAATACCCACCACATCGCCTGACTTTTCCACTTTTTCGCCCATGGCAAATCCATATGCCGCATCGGCACTGATACTGTAGCGACGATTGATGTCGTAGTGGAGTCCGGCATGCAATGCGTAAATTCTATCCGCATGCAAGTCATTGCCGTCAAGGATATTTCGCGATTGGTTGGAGGCGGTGATAAGAAGTCCCCAGCGAAAAAAATTGTTGGACTGGCGACCCCATGTCAAGCCGTACCATTGCACAGTGTCGTCAAGGATTTTCGTGGACTGTACTTTAACGTCAGTATAAGTACGCGGATTGGCGGCGTAACCGTTTGACAGCATTATAAGGGACAAGCCCAACATATACATCGATCGGGGCACGGTTCACCATGATGGGTATAGGCACGATTGCCGCGTTGCAGACCTTGGCAAGGTAGACGACATGCCCGGCGGTCTGCGCCTTGCACTGGCCCTTCCGTGGCTTTCTCAATGCACGTTTTATAGGAAATACGACCCTAGTGTAGCCGATTGGTGTCTCTTGTTCAATGCGTGCTACCATGGGGTTCAACGTCGATTCCGCGTTATTTAGGTGAGCATTATGCCTACCCTGGGTTTTCGGTTGCTAGTGATGATTGTATGGGTCGCCACGGTGGCGGTTGCCCAGGCGAAGACCATCCATGTGTATGTGGCTTTGGCCGATAATCGTCACCAGTTGATTTCTCCCGTGCCGGGCCGGCTTGGCGACGGAGACAGGCGACAGTCCCGCGCATAACTTGTATTGGGGGCTCTGTACGGTGTTAAGACCTATTTTAAACAATCAAAATCCTGGCGTTTGATTAAGTCGGTTAAGAAACCCTCCGAACCGGTATTGGAACGATTGGTATTCGTAAACAGGAAAGGTCATTTTCTGATCGCCGACGCCTACCGCGGTGCGTCGATTCATATCGCCATCGCCGATTTTCTTGATGTGTTATCCGGCGCGCGATCTGATGCGGTCGGTGTAACATGGCAAGGTAAAGATCAAACGGTTGCGGCGGCGGGCGCTGCCGGGTTGGTGGTGTATGTGGGTCACAATGGGTTAATGGACTACCCGGTTAAACTGTGGATTAAGCGCAAGACGTTTCCGGTACGCAAGCAAACCGGCCAGGCTATGGTATTGGCTTGTCAAAGCCGTCAATATTTTCAACAACGCGTTAAAAAATTAACGGTAAAGGTTTGCTGCTGACCACGGGAAACATGGCGCCCGAGGCCTATGTCTTGCTGGCGGCGGTGGAAAGCTGGCTCACCAACGGTGACAAAAAACAAGCTATAGGTCAAAGCGCGGCCCGTGCCTATGCCCGCTATCAGAAAATCAGCGTGCGCGCGGCATCCCGATTGTTTGATGTCAAGCCGTAGGGCCGCCCTTATTTTATATTTTACAATGACAAGCTTTTTCGCATTGCGGCGCGCAAGCAAGCATACATCCGGGCCGTTTAGTGCGCACCCCGTTCCACGAGTAATGTCACGTTATCGTCATCGTTTACTTCACGACTCAGGTCCAGTGGTGTCTGGCCTTGGCCGTTAACGGCGTGGATATCGGCGCCGAATTGCAGCAGCACATCCATGATGGATGCGCGCAATGCATAGTCCGCGTCGCTACCCAACCAGTTGCATACCGCGTGCAGGGGGGTATTGCCGGTTTGGGATGGCTTGCCGGCCAGCGCCGGGTGTTGAGCCAGGACTTGTTTTAGTCGCCGCAGCTTGCCGCAGGCGGAAAGTTCCACGGTATTATCCGACCTACTCAGTAGGTAATCACGTACCTGGGTTTGACTGTTGAAATGGGCCCAGCCCACGGCGGTGCCTTGATAGTGCTTGTCGCGTAAATCCTCCCGTGCGCCTTGCGCGAGTAAAAATTTAACACTCTCCAGCATGCCGTTTGCCGCGGCGACATGCAGCACGGTTTTGCCTTTGTCGTTTTGCCGGTTGATGTTCATACCGGCGTCGAGCAGGGTTCGAAGCACGCTGACCGAGGCATCCTGCAGCAGATCAGGGTCTTGTAACAAGGCCGGATTTTGTTTGGTAAGATCTTTTATCGCCCGAGTGTCTTGTTGTTGAATGGCCAATAAAAAGCGCTCAGTGGTGGACATCTGTCCCGGCACCGCGCCGGCATCAAGCAGGCTTTGCGCGATTTGGTTATGGCCTTTGATCAAGGCCGTGGAATAGACTTTTCGACCCGTGTAAAAACAGCGGCTGTTGGGGTCGGCACCTTGCGCCAACAGGTAGGTCACTGTGTCCGTAAAGTTGCGGCTGGTGGACACGCCCAACAAATAGTTAAACGTGGTTTGTGTCCCATGCCGGTCGTCCCAATCCAGTAAGCAATCCTTATGCAGTCCATAGTCAACCAGTCGTTTGAGCCAATGATCACCGCTGTGGGTAAAACAGGTGTTGTAAAGGGCTTGACCGTCGTTGGGATCGGCGCCGGCATCCAGCAGCAGGGTGGCCAATGCATCGGCGTGAGGGTGGGGCGGCTGATTTTTAACACCGCCTTCGCCTTCACCCAGGGCACCGGTTAACACCGTAAAGCGATAGCTATCGTGCAACAAGACATGGCTGTTGGGATCGGCACCGTGTTCCAGCAACAGCCGGGCGATCTTCAGCGCGTTTGTTTCGCCCACGGGTTCCGCCATTCGGTTGTATGTTAAATACATCAAAGGCGGCCAGTTTCTTGGTCCTCCCGGCAGCACGGCCAGAGCCGGTTGGTTGGCCAAGAGTCGTTTGGTATGGGTCAGGTTATGACTGATGACCGCCGTTTGCATGTTGACCTCGGACAGGCCGGGATTGTGTTTGAGCAGCCGGGCGGCACGATCGTAACGCAAGTCGGAATCGCCGCCGTCATACAGCACACAGGCCAGATCGACAAATTGCTCGGCCAACGCGGACAGCGGCAAGGCATTGAGGCGGCCAATTTCCACCGCCTGGCAGAGTTCCTGCCAGCCGGCAAAACCGTAACGGCGTGCAATAACCCATTGGGCGTCCCGAAGACCGGTGCAATTTTCCGCGCGCGGGAAATGTGAAGCCACTTCCTGCAAGGCGGTTTGATCGCCGGATCGAATTCGGCGAAGTAGTTGTTTGGCCTGCTTTTTAAGATATGCCAGACTCGGGCGGGATGGTAACTCTTGGGTCATGGACGACCTCCTTTCATCGTGCCTGGGTCCGCTGATAACAGGCTGAAAGAAGGTAGAGTTAGCTGTGGCACACATGGTGGGATATTCCCTTGCCGCGGACGGGAGGCGCTCCATGGGCGCACTATGGTTTACTTTTTTACTTTATCAGCTGGTGATTTTTTTTGTCAAGCCGTTCGGCAAGGTGAGGCGGCTATTTACCGGCAGTGGAAGAGGGCGTAGAGCACGCTTGGTGTTCACAGGAATCGTCGGTTTTAAAGTCAACCATTTCACCGCGCCGGTTCCACTCGTAGTCACAACACGCCAGGAAGTTTTGTTTTAAGCGCTGCCTGGCCCGCTGCACCCTGGATTTTGCGCCGCTCTCCGACATGTTCCATTCGGCGGCAAGCGCTTTTTGACTTTTATTGTTGATGTCCACGGCGGTAAGGATCGCCCGGTCCTGCGCGTTCAATTGCATCATCATCGGTTGCAGGCAATGCTCCAATTCGGTGTAGGGAGTTTCGTCGTCGCTAACGTCATCGGACGGTACCGGTGGCTCGGTTTTACCCAATCGCCTACCGTGATCGGCGATGGTATGGCGGGTAATCTGATATAACCAGGCGGACAGGCTTTGTTCATCGCGCAACGCATTCATGTGAGTATGAACTTTGATAAAGACATCTTGCAGGATATCGTCCGCCTGTAAGGGTGGCCGTATTCGCGACACGATAAATCGTTTTAAACGATCGGCATAATCCCGCCAAACCGATGCGCTATCCATGATTGGACATGCCGTATTCAACCGCCATGACTGCCGCTTCCACCCGTGAGTGCACACCCAGTTTACGTAAGATGGCTTTAACATGGAGCTTGACCGTGCCGTCTGAAATCGCCAGGTTGCGGGCGATGGTTTTATTGCTTTGGCCCTCGGCGAGCAAGCTCAGTATTTCCCGCTCCCGTGGCGTAAGATCCTGAAATGGGCTGGGTTTTTTTTCAGGCTCCGCTTCCTCGCGGCTTCCGCCCTGTACGGCTTTGGCCAATACCGTGGCCAGATCGGGTGCAACGACCGTTTTGCCGGCCACAATATCACGCAACGCCAGTACTAATTCATCGGGTTCCATGTCCTTTAAAAGATACCCCTGCGCGCCCGCCTGTAAGGATTCAATCAAGTCTTTTTCTTCGCTGCTGGTGGTCAGCATGACGATAGGAATCGTAACACCGTGCTGGCGCGCCTGGCGAAGCACGTCCAAGCCATTGACCTGCGGCATGCGCATATCCAACAACAGAATATCCGGTTTGAATTCATCGATATAGGCCAGGCAGTTTTCACCGTCACCCAGTGACGCCACCACTTCGATGCCCCTGCTTTCCAGCAGCGCTTCCAGTCCGACCCGAAACAAGGTGTGGTCGTCGACCAATAGTATGCGAATACTCATGGGTTAAACACGCGTTTGTTTTGCGCCGAGGTCGGCGGAAAGGTGAGTATGATCTGGGTGCCTTCACCGGGTTCGCTTTCAAAGCGCAAACGGCCATTGATGCGTTTCGCCCGTTCTTCCATGATGCTCAGGCCCACATGCTGGTCGAGCGGATCGTTCTGAGGTTCGCCCATGCCGATACCGTCGTCTTCAATAAAAATCCGGTAGCGGTTATGGTAATCGGATTGCATAAGCACGCGGACGTTTTGTGCTTTGCTGTGTTTGCGAATATTGGTGAGTGCTTCTTGTACGATATGCACCACCTGGACTTCCACTTCCGCCGGTAGCCACGTTACCAGCCAGTTGTCCTGAAAGTAAACGTTTATGTCGGTCTGTTTTCTAAACCGGTCAACCAGATTCTTAATCGCCGGAATTAGGCCGCGTTTGTCGATAGGCGCGCGAAAATGGGTAATCAGTTCGCGGATCTCGCTATGGGCTTCATCCAAGCTGTTTTCAATTTTTTCCAATTCCCGCCAGACCGCCGGTTCATCGTTGGTATGCAGGGTTTCATCCAGTACACGAACCTGGAAACGCAGGCTGGCCAGGGTTTGAGCCAGGGAATCATGCAGTTCATGGGCCAGGCTGGTTCGTTCCTCCATGATGGACAGGCGGTACGCTTCATTGTCCATGCGTGCCTTGTCAATGGCCATGCCCAGGTGGCGGCCGATGTTAGCCAGCAATTCCAGCACATAAGCTTTGCCCAACTGGGTCCGGTCCTTGACTAGCAGGTTGTAGACTCCCAGGATATTGTCCCGGTAGCGCAGGGGAACCGATATCATGGTCATGGGGGTATCGACCAGCGGTATGCCGATCACTTTATGGCACGATTGCAAGTCGTGTTTGACGAACACACCGCCGTTCTCGCAGACTTCCCCGCAGGCGCACTCGCTAAGGGGTAACAGTCGTTCCCGTTCAATCACTTCATCACTGATGCCGATGCTGGCGATCAGTTTCATTTGGTCGTCTTCAGTGCGCAACCGTACCATGGCCGCGTCGGCTTCGACCACGTCCATCACCGTGGATAGAAACCGGGTCAGTAGTTCTTCCAGATCACGGCCGACGTTTACCGTGCCGGCGACGTCATAAATGATCTCCAGGGCGCGGTTTTTCTGCTCAATATATTCAGTATGTTTACGCACTTGACCGTCGACGTTCTGGCTTAAGTTTTGCAGAAATACAGCAACGCCGTTCAAGTCGCTGGCCAGTGCGGTGAATTCGCGGCTGCCGTTACCGCTGACCCGGGCACTAAGTTCGCCGGCCAGCATGCGTTGGGTCCATGTGTTGACGCGAATCAGCGGTTCAATCAAATCGCGTTTCAGCATGCGAATAACGAGGAAAGTTAGTGTGGTGCCGGCGACCAGTTGAAGACCCAGGGCAAGCGCCGTAAAAACCGGCGACGGGGACAGCCACCAAACCGCAAAGCTTAACCATAACAGCCCGCACACAATCAGTAAAAGATTGACGAATCGGTTGTGTTGCCGGCTTAGAAAAGAACCGGCTGCATCAGCCGCCCGCGTGCCGTTGGGTGTGCCGTCAGCGTTGCTATTTGCCATGACTTGATTTTGCATACGCAGTGTTCGCCGTTTGCCGCCGGGTGTCAGTGGAGCCGGAACCCTGCTATGCCTGTAATAGCGGATCCAATTTACCTTCCATGTCCAACTCCACCATATCATCAAATCCGCCGACATGATAACCGTCGATAAAAATTTGCGGTACCGAGGTACGGCCGGCGCTTTTTTCCACCATTTCCTGCATAAGCCCACGATCGCGGTCGACCAGGATTTTTTCGATTTCCACGCCCTTTTTGCGCAGTAACATTTCCGCGCGGGAACAATAGGGACAAAAATGCGTGCAATACATTATTACTTCTGCCATATCCGCCTCACTACACTTCATCAATTGCTGTAATACTATTTATATCGAGTTTTTCGAACCGGTTATTTAGCCACCGCGATAAAATTCCTTTGGCCAGACGTTCCGCGGCGGCGTGGTTTTCCTGCTTTTGAAGCAGGGTCGTAATCATGTTAAGTTTAATGACATCCGGTGTAAAATGCGCCGCCAGGCTGGTTAATCCGTTACCCTGGCCCATACGGACCCGGGGCATGGTAAAAGCGACGGTTTGCACCGACTCAAATCGAATATTGGAAAAAACCGGGCGTAATCGCAGCCGTACTTCATTGCACACCATTTCCGACGCCAACCAGGCGATGTTTTCCGCCGCGTTGAGTAAATCCCTGTCGATCCCGCCTTGGTCGGAAAAAAACGCCAACGCAGGATAATAACCCAAGCTGTGTTTTTTCGCATAGTGATGAACCGCCATGGCCAGTTCCCCGCCGACTACGTCCGGTGAGGCGGGCAAGTGACGCTGCAAGGCTTCATAGGGGACTTTGATATCCAAGTTCATGGCGACGTTGGCGAAATGCAGGCTCATGGTGTCTCCAACAGGCGGTTGCATGCTTGCCACAGCGGGGTGGTCACCGGTTCCAGTTTTCGCCGCATCACGCTGCCAATGGCATTGCTGCGTGAAAAAATCGGGTTGACCAGCGTTTCAGTGGCGCCGCAAAGCAGTAATAAGGCCTGCAGGTCGGCTTGTAAACCGGCTTGCTTTTGGATGAGGTCGCGCAAGGGCGGGTGGTTTTGCAGATAGTGGGTACTTTGGCCGGTAACCGCTTCGATGTCGTCCAACCGGGACCAGTCCGGCCGATAGGGCCGAAAATACCTGTCCACCGCCTGCAGCAGCTTGACCATGACATCCTGGTCGTTGGGTTTGTGCAACACCGCGCGTACGGTATGCAGAAATTGCTGGCCGCCACCTTGCCATAAACAGTACAACAGTTGCGCGTAGGCGTTGCCGTTTGCGCCCTGCAGGACTTCACGGTGGGTTTGCAGGCGGGGATTGTCAGCCGGTGGTTCAGGCAGCTGCATGGGGCAGGCAAGCAGGAATCCCACAAAGTAGGCGTTTTTACGGCGTGCTTTTTGCCATAGTCCGGCGCGGCTTTGTGCATCGATTAAACCGGGCTGTAATACCAGCTCAACACTTTCAATGATGTCCCTGGATTCGGATTCAAACGGCATAAATTCGTTGAGAAATGCCGCCAGTACCGGCCCCATGGCGCCATCGGCCACGGACGGTTTTTCCAGCATGCGGCGGGCGTTATCCGAAGTGGGCATGCACCACCAGGCGCGTCGCGCAAGTTCCTCGCTCAAGCCGCTGGCATGTACCACGGCCACGACTGCTTCCGGTTCGCCGAGCAGCAGTAATTGTTCCAGGCTTTGCGCGCGGGCCTGGCCCATACGGGTCCAGCGCTTAAGGTACACCGGATAGCCACCCGGGGAACCCAGCACATGGGTGGAGACAAGCTCCCGCACGCTGCTTAAATAGCGCTCATCGCGGAAGTTGGGGTTGAGTTTTACCTTGGCCTCACCCCGTTCGGTCAAGGCGTGCACCGTCATGGTCGATTCGTCGATGCGAATGGCCTGGGTATTCTGGTTTAGAAGAACATTAAGGCGTAAGTTGTCTTCGTTGGATAATTCCATAATGCATTATAACAGTTCAGGTTTGCCTGCTCGGTTTTGGTGCGATTATTTAGTTGAGCTGTACCCGTTGGCCCCAAGGCACCTTGGATTTTCCCTTCACCAACCAAATGACCGGGTAAGCCGGCGGCTGTGGCGGGAAATCGCCTTCGGCATCGGTAAAATACACCAGTAAATCAGGCTGCCGTTCCAGTTGGTCGGCCCAGTTGAACAGGGGGCGAAAATCGGTGCCGCCGCCACCGGTAAAGTGCTTGGGTATTTGGAAGTTTTCCCAAGCCTCGTATTCCCAGGGTCCGCCTTCCGCCAACCCGGCATCACTGGCATGTAAAACGATACGTGCGCGTATCTGCGCCTTGATGGCGTTGATTTCGGCCAGAAATTCACCCATTTCCCGTTCCGTGACCGAACCGCTTATGTCCAGTGCTACCACCATGTTGATTTGGGCGCTACGCATACTGGGAAATATGGCCGGATCGCCCCGCCGGCTGGACGGTCGGGTATAGCTGTAATCATCCCTGGCCACCGACGTCATATACCGGGCCAGCAACATTCGCCAAGGTAGCTGGGGTTGCAACAGGAAATCCACCATACGGGCCATATCGCCATGTAACTTGCCGGCCTGTTGGGCTTGTTGGGCGGCGCCGGCCATTCGCTGCTGCCACTGGATGCTTAATTCTTCCCGGTCCGACGAGTCCAGGGGGCTGGGTTGCGGCGCACCTCCCGCATCGGCATCGGTGTCGGCGCCGTTGCTTTGGCCGTCTTCCTTACGCTGTTCAGGTTGCGGTGGCGGCCGGTCGGGATTTCCTTCGCCGTCATCCTCGTCATAGACATGTTGATCGAGGGTTTCTTCACTGGGGTTGTCTTCGATATACGGATAGATTTCCTCGGCGGTCATACCGTTAAAGCTGTCTTCATGCAGGGTGCCCGGCGGTGGTTTAAGTCCGTCATTTAGCAGCAGGGGGTTAATGGCGTAATCACAGGCGATATCCCAACGCTTTTTTACCCGGTGCTGGCGCCTGGCGAAATGCGACAAGGCACAATGCAGAGCTTCATGGGCGAGGACGTATTGGGTTTGTTCCAGGTCCAGGGCGTCAATATAGTCTTCGCTGTAATAAAACGTGCGTGCATCGGTGGCGGTGGTCGGGCACCAATCCGGTTTGGCTTTGACCATTGGTAAGCGCAGCACCAGGGCACCCAGAAACGGTTTGTCGATGATCAATCGGGTGCGGGCGGCGGCAAGCTTGGTCGCAATGTTTTTTTCAGCCATGGTTAGTGGTCGTATAACATGATGTCCGCGACGGCGGCGGACCACTCGGCAAACTGTGATACCTTAAAAAGTTCCGACCCGATGGCCCGGTGCATGTCGGAAACCAGCATCACGCCCATTTCTTTTTGTGTGAAACGACGGGCGTAGTCCAGGATATGTCCGTGGATTTCGGCGGCTTGGGGGGTCTTCCTGGCGCGGATGGCGTGACCCACCAAGGCGGATGCCACCGCATATTGCAGGTCGATTTCAGTGGGCGCGGGTACGGGTTCACCCCGTAATACCGCCTCCAGGTCGGGCATCTGGTCAAGGTTGCTGACAAAGGCATGCAATTCCACGCCGGCAGCCGGTCCCACGCAGGCTTGCAGGCTGCCAACCGCCAGACGGCTGTCTTCACTGAATTTTTGCAATGCACGATGGGCAAACTCCCAGGAGCGCGGTGACGGAAAGGCCACCGGGTTATGGGCGGGATCGAAATCAAACAGCAGTTCGGGACGGAAACGCAGAAATCCGATGATACGGTCATCCATACCACTGGCGTAAGCCCAGGCAACCCAGTCGTCCAAATGAACATCTACCTCAAAATGGGAGAACCGGTTGGCCAGGGGGGCGGGCATGGTATAGGTTACGCCACGGTCCCCCTGGCGGTTACCGGCGGCGAAAATCGCCCATCCCGGTGGAATACTGTACTGGCCCAGTTGGCGGTCCAGGATAAGCTGGTATGCCGCCGCCGATACGCTGGGGGGCGCGGAGGTGATTTCATCCAAGAATAAAATGCCTGACTCACCGTGCCGTTCATGGTCGGGAAGCATGGCTGGAACCGCCCATTCCACCAAGCCGGTGTCGCTGCGAAAGGGTATGCCGCGTAAATCGCTGGGTTCCATTTGGGACAAGCGGATATCGATGACCGGCACCTGGTGATGGTCGCCGATTTGGGCCACCATTTGCGATTTACCCACACCGGGCGGGCCCCACAGCATCACCGGCGTGTGGTGACCTTGGGTTGCGCTAAAAAATTCTTTTTCGAGTATTTTCGTAATCAGTGCGGGGCGCATGTTATTCCATCTGTTGAATCAGAAACTTAAAAACCGGCTTTGGCATACCATTGTTTGGCTTTGGCGGGGTCCTTGTCGACACCCATGCCTTCTTCATACATACGGCCGAGGGTGGTTTGGGATCCTGCCAGACCCTGTTCGGCAGCCATGGTAAACCACTTCACCGCGGATTCAGCATCCTGTGCCACGCAATCACCGTCCATATACATGAATCCCAGTCCGTGTTGGGCCAGGGCGTGGCCTTGCTCGGCAGCCGCCTGCATCATTTTGACAGCCATTTCTTCGTTACGAACCACACCCAAGCCGTTCTGATACATAATCGAGCAACGGTATTGGGCTTCGGGGTTACCTTGGTCGCAGATAGGGCTAAGCAGTTGCATGGAGCGGGAAAAATGTTTGGCCTCAAACGCTGCGATTCCACTGGACAAATTCATATCTTGGTCATCAGCCATAACTCAACTCCCGGATTGGCTCAAAATATCTAATAGTAACTGCTTGGGATGTAAATGGTTATATCTCAAGTGGGGAAGGCGGTGTACCACGGACCAAGCCGGTCATTGTTGGTGTAGCCCGGCGAAACCCCCTCATTGGGGATATAGCCCCGGTTGTCGCGATTCTTTATAGTGAGGCGAGTTTTACTAAGTGCGTGTAAATTAAGGTTAATAGTCTATGCCAACTGAAACGGCCGTTTCGGACCAAGCCCGTTTGGTGATGCGTCAATGTATTCAAAAGGTTGCCACCGGCCCGGAATACAGTAAGGATCTCAGCCAGAAAGAGGCCTATGACGCCATGCGGCTGATATTGAGCGAGCAGGCCGATCCGGTACAGGCCGGTGTTTTTCTCATAGCTTTGCGGATGAAGCGCGAGACCGAGGACGAAAACAAGGGCATCTTGCAGGCCATTCTTGATGCTACCCGTAGCGTTGATGTGGACGTGGACGATCTTGTCGATGTGGCCGATCCCTATGACGGCTATACCCGGGGTTTGCCTGCGTCGCCGTTTCTCGCCCCGGTTTTAGCGGCTTTGGGTCTGCCGGCGTTATCCCACGGTTTACAGGAAGTGGGTCCCAAATACGGTGTCACTCATCGTATGGTTTTAAGGGCCGCCGGTATCGCCGTCGACTTAAGTTCGGAGCAGGCCGCGGAGCGGGTCGCTAATCCCGATCTCGGCTGGGCATACCTGGACCAGAAGCACGCTTGTCCTGCTTTGCATGCATTAATACCCTTGCGTACCCGAATTGTTAAGCGTCCGGTGCTGACCACGGTAGAAGTTTTGATGCATCCGTTAAAAGCACGCGGCAAAAACCATCTGTTAACCGGCTATGTCCACAAAAACTATCCGCCGGTTTACGCGGAGCTGGCGCGATTTGCCGGTTTTGATTCCGCCATGGTGGTTCGCGGTGTGGAGGGCGGTGTGATTCCCTCCTTGCAGTCCGACGCCAAGGTTTTTTACTATCACGAAAAAGGCAAGGAACGGGATTGGCCCATCCACCCCGATGCGGTCGGGGTCACCCAGGCCAATCGTGCCGTGCCTTTGCCGGATCATATTCCCAAAGCCAAAACCGCGGGCGATGAAACCGCCACCAAGTTCGATTGCGTATCGGCGGCAGCGATTGCGGCGGAATATGGTGTTAAAGCACTAGCCGGTGAAAAAGGTCCCACCTATGACAGCCTGGTTTATGCCGGGGCTCTGTGCCTGAAGCATGTGGGCAGGGTCGCGCATTTGGCCGAAGGCGCTGAACAGGTGCGGCAGGTTTTAGACAGCGGTGCCGCCAAGGCACGCTTAAGTTAATTTCATGTGTATGACTTTGTGTTGAGGAGATTCGTATGAACCAACAATACTACGACGGTGTTACCAAGCTGGAGCAAATGGGTGCATCCGATGACTATATTCTGGGCTGGCAAAGCGGTTTTTTAAGCAATCCGGAATTGGAAGAGCAACGCGTTACCGATGCCTACTCGGCAGGTCGCGAAGACGGCACCAACAAGTCGTTCGATAAAGCGGATCAATTCAAGAAATAAGTCAATCATTGACCCCTGCTGGTTGACGGCGGGGGTCATGGGGCGCTAGTGTCGTGTCTCCTATAAAACGCACATGTAGACGAGACTTGATGGTTGCCTAAAATCTATCTCGCCCTCCGGGAAGCCACTCAAGGTGTGATTGCTGCGTTCCAGACCTTGCAAAGGTGACCTGCATTCCCGGCGGTCTGCGCCTTGCACTCGCACCTTGAGTGGCTTTCTCATGCACGTTTTATAGGAGATACGACACTAGGAAGTTTGCCCGCCCATAACGTAGGGCAGCAGGTTTTGCATGCCGCGCAGCAAGGTACCCATCAGTTCCGGAACTTCCACATCCATCACCTGCATGGATATCCATTTGTTGTGTTCAGGACCCATTTGCGTTGAAACATTTTCACCGAGCAGCCGGCTCATGGGGAAGTCGGGTTCCTGCTTGGTAAACTGAAATTCGGCATAGTCCGACATGCGTTCGTTTAAAACCTGTAGAAATTCATTTTGATAGGATCCGGCACCCGCCGCATCGGTCATATTGTCCTCGTAATGTTTAGCGCACTGCATGGCCAATGCGGTGATAAATGCCGTGCGTTCATCAGCGCTAAACGCATCGAAGATCAAGCGATCGACGATATGCACTGAAAAACTCAGGAATTCAACCATCACCTGCAAGCGTTGGCGGTTGGTTTCGGTTTGATAGCCCTCATTTTCCAGGTTCAGTACCGCTTGCTGGGCGATTCGCCAAACAATAAAGCCCAGTGCACCGGCGATTTCCTTGACGGTGCGTTGTTTGTCTTTCACGTTCCACTTACTGCGTATACGCATCAATAACCTCGATAAAATCCGGTTTTGAACCGGTGAAACTGGCAATTATGTCGGGAGTATTTTACTATATTTTAATGGTCCCGGATTTAATTTCCGGGTTGCGGCCCGTTTCGCCGGACAGTCCCCGGAATGTCTTAAGCGGCTTGTCCCGAACCCGGGCCACTAGTGTAGTGTCTCAAATAAAACGCACATTGTGACGAGATAGACTTGATGGGTTGCCTAAAAAATCTATCTCGCCCTCTGGGAAGCCACTCAAGGTGCGATTGCTGCGTTCCAGACCTTGGAAAGGTGACCACCATTCCCGGCGGTCTGCGCCTTGCACTCGCACCGCTTTGATAGGCCACCTTGAGTGGCTTTCTCAATGCACGTTTTATAGGAGACACGACACTAGCGGTTCAAAGGCATTTCCCTATGCATGTCACAAACAGTAAGCTCCATGGCACACCGGATGGTTTACAATCCATCAGCGACGCGATACAACGCAATTGCCATATCGTGGACGCCCGTCATGCCAGCGATTACACCATGTGTGTGTATTTGCTGAAAATGCGTGAATATTTTCGTTGGGAAAAAGGCTACGAATTCGGCGCCGCATTGCCGCGCGAGGAAATCGGCGATTGGCTGCGTGAACGTGAATCGTTGTGGGAAGATTTGGAAAACGCCGATTACGCCGCCATCCCCATCGAGGGTGACGCGGTGGATCCGTTTGCCGCCGACCGTATCAATGCTTTTTTAACAGACCATGGCCTGGTATACAGCGCCGGCCTTGGCAGTCATTCCAGGCCGCATTTTTTTCTTGGTAAACTGCTTGGGTGTGAGCAGCGTTGCGGCTTTGATATCTATATTTCCGACACCGAATACGTGCGGGAACTGACTGCCTACCCGGCCATGAGCCTTAATAAAACCATTTATGTACGTCGTGAATCCATACGCCGCATGATATGGGAGAAATTGGAAGAATGGCATTTTCAGCAACGTGACAATGCCATGCGGCGTGCCGTGCAAGCGTACGGGTTTGACGGCGACCTGACGGCGATTTTGGACAACATGACCGACGATGTCATGGAACTTGCTATATGGCACGAGATGGGCGAAGTGATGGCCGGTGAGTGGCTGGGCGAAAGCTGGCATGGCATGTTACACCGCCTGAAACGATCCAAACTGGAATTGATGCTGCGTGCGGTACGCGATCATTTGGCTGATGCCTTATGTGCGTTACCCGGCTTGGTGAAACAAGGTCCGGATGCGTTAGTGCATTATTATTTCGCGACCTTTTCAGGCATGCGCAAGGAACTGGCGCCGGCCATGCTGCAGGCTTATCAACGTTACACTGACGGCGGCTCGGATTTGTCCCGGGTTATCGATGACAGTGTCCAGCACTGGCAGCGGGTGGCCATGGATGCGGTGGCTGTTTATCAGGCCAATCCCGATCAGCCGGATACCGCCGCCATCGAACAATTAATTGCCCAAAATACGTTTCGTTGACCCATGCCCGAATCCGTACTCGACAAATTATCCACCATCCGGGAAGTCAAACCGGGAAGTTTTATCTTTGAAAAAAGCCACAGTCTGCCTGCCGATGTGTGCGCGGAAATGATCCGCCGTTTTGAGCACCACCGGGATGATCAATACCAAGGACGTATCGGTCAACAGGCCGGTTTGGACACCGGTATTAAAAAATCCACCGATATGGTGATCAGCGGTAAAGATAGCTGGCGCGATATCGACAAAACCCTCTTTCAGACCCTGGGCATAGCGGTGCGTGAATTCCGCGAGGCATTTGCGTTTTTCAACGGTCCCTTCAAGGATATGGGGTATGCCGTGCAACGTACCGAACCGGGTGAATTCTACCATTGGCATATCGACGGTGGCAGCCATGAGTTTGCCGACCGCCAACTGGTGGCGGTTTGGTATCTCAATGACGTTGCCGGGCCGGGCGGCGAAACAGAGTTTTTATATCAACAAGTCACCATCAAGCCGCAACAGGGTAAACTGCTTTTATTCCCACCCTTCTGGACCCATGAGCATCGCGGCGTCACCTTGCAGCAGGGCGCGAAATATATTGCCACCACCTGGGTCGTGTTTGCCTGAAAGCCGCCGCATGAGCATTGCCCTGGGCCGGCCTGAAACCGCGGACGAATTGCACGCCTATTATGATTTTCGCTGGCGTATGCTGCGCCGGCCGTGGGGCCAACCGCGCGGCAGTGAAATAGACCGTTTTGATGACAGCGCTTATCATGTGTTTGCCCGTGACGGACCGATGATCATCGGCGTGGGCCGCATTCATCGGGTTGACGAGGTCAGCATGCAAATACGCTATATGGCGGTAGCGCCCTCGCGCCGCGGTCAAGGCATCGGTACCCGAATTCTGCAGGCTTTGGAACAGCACGCCGCCGACCTGGACAGTCAACGGCTGATTCTTCATGCCAGGGAAAAGGCGGTTCCGTTTTATAGCCGGGTGGGTTATACGCATGCAGGGCCCTCCCATATCCTGTTCGGTTCCATCAGGCATTTTTTGTTGCATAAATTCCGCTAACATTTCGAAAATGTGGAATCAAGCAACATAAAAACCTACTTTTCTTTGCGGACTTTTCTGTGCAGATTGATGAAATGGCCCCCTCCATCCAACGGCGTCACAACACGCCATAGAACCCGTAGCCTGGATGAGAACCCGTAGCACGATCGATGTGCGCACCAAGGCCGTTTCCAACACCATCAAAGGTGGCCGCCATAATCAAGCCGAAGTTAGTATCGGTTACGACCCGGAGGGTGACAACGAACCGATCACCCCCGTCCAAGCGACGTACCGGGGTAATCCGCTTATTGCCCCCCAGCAAAATCCATTTGCCCAACCCAGCATCAAAAACGGTATCGCCGTGGCCGGAAAATTCGGCTTTATAAACAAGCTTTTTAAGTCCAAACCCAAAAAGTTTCCTCACAAAAAAATCAAGTACAACGACAAAGTATCCAAGGCAAATTTGTCCCATAAATCCCTTAACAGCGGCACCACCGAGCTGAAAAAACTGGGTTTGACGCGAAAACCGGGCAGGGATGGTGCATACGTATTCGTGGACAAAAACAATGTTGTGAGGGCAAAATGGGTACCGAAGAAAGCCCAGGAACCGGCGCACTGGAGTAAGTTTGCGCCGGACGGCAATCAGAAAGCGTATTTAAACAGAATGATATGGCCGAGAAAATGGGGTCCTTTGACCTGCCACTTACGTCGCGAAGCATGATCAGTACCCATGAGATGTATCCCAATCTGGCCGGTCAAAAAAAACTTTATTTGATGCAGGCGATGAAGGCCTATCGTGTAGGCGTTCGCAAAAACGAATTGATGAATGCATGGCTAAATCGCTGTCCGATAGTGATATTGAAAACTTAGCCAGCTATTTTAGTACGCTGTAGAAAACATCGGTGGTGGTTCGCATTAAGTGCCGGCGAATGTTGTCGACAATGCGTTACCAGGTAGCCCGAAGGTATTCCCGCCAGGGAAGGCGGGTGGTTTAAGCCGGTCGACGGTGTGCGAAAACCCATGGTCACTGTTGCGGGTTTTTCCGCTGGATTGCGTCATCGCGTTTGGTGTTTTTGCCGTTGAATTAGCGTGGCCAGAGATTCAATAGCTTGTTTGGCGGTGAGCGGATCCACGGCTGCGCAACTTAAACGAATATGATGGGTATACTGGCCGCGGGCGCCGAACAACACACCCGGACTGATGGCAATGCGTTTGTCCATGGCTTGCCGGTATAGCACCATGCAATCGATATCTTCGGGTAATGCGACCCAGACAATAAATCCACCGTCGGGTTGGGACAGTCGGGTGCCGGTGGGAAAATAGCAGCTGATCCATTGAATAAGTTGCTCCATGCGAATCCGGTAATTTTGTACGCAACGGCGTATGGTTCGGCCGTATCCACCGCGGGATAGAAATTCCGCCAGCGCCAATTGGGGCAGGGTCGCGGTACTGATGTTGTTGAGAAATTTCTGATATTCCAATGCCTGCCGGTAGTGCTGGGAAAACACCCATCCAATACGCAAACCCGGCGCCAGGGTTTTTGAAAACGACGAGCACAACAGGGTACGGCCGGTGGTGTCAAACGCCTTGACTGCTTTGGGGCGGGGTTGTTGATAGCTTAAGTTACCGTACACATCGTCTTCAATAAGCGTTATGTCATGCTTGGCAAGCAATGCAGCCAGTTGTTTTTTGTGCGTATCCGGCATTCGTGAGCCAAGCGGATTGCTGAAATTGGGCATCAGCATACAGGCGGTGATGTTATGTTTGGCAATGGCTTTGGCCAACGCCGCTAAGTCAATACCGTGACGGGGATCGGTGGCAATTTCCAGTGCTTTAAGCCCTAAGGATTCGATGGCCTGTAGAATGCCGAAGTAGGTCGGTGATTCGATAGCAATGGTGTCACCGTGCCCGGCGACCACTTTAAGTGCCAGCGTCATAGCTTCCAAGCATCCGTTGGTAATGACAATATCCTGGGGTGTGCAGCGGCAACCTGCCTGGCGCATCAAACGTGCAATCTGCCGGCGTAAGGGCAGACAGCCCTGTGCCTGCTCATAACTGCCCGACTGCGCACCGTGCCGCCGTGCGACGCCGGCAAGATTGCGGGACAAAACGGACAAAGGCAGCATATCCGGTCCGGGTACGGCAGCACCCAGTTTGATTAAACGGCTGGCGCGATTTTCCTGGATGAGTGACAGGGCCAATTGCCCCACATTGACGGAAGTAGGGGTTACAGCCGGCTGGCTGTTGGGCGGTACCGGCCTGGCATCCCGGTTCCAGGGCAACACGAAATAGCCGGTTTTGGGGCGGGACTGCAGCAGCCCTTCATCTTCCAATTGCTGATACGCCATGATGGCGGTGGCCAAACTGACCTTAAAATGCTGGGCCACCCGACGTAGCGAAGGCATGCGTTCATGGACGCCGTAAACCCCTTCGCGAATAGCGCGGCTGAAGTCTTTGGCAACACGTTCATACAAATAATCCCGCCCGCCTTGGCGGTTTTCGCGGTTTTTGAGAGTCATGCGTGATTTCCAAAATCTGTTATGGTCGATTATACCTTATGCTGTATCTGTTATGTCTGCTGGATTTCTCGTATGCTCGCCGGGTAAGTCATTACATGGGAGAATAAAGCCATGGCAAGTTGTTGGATAGACGGGCGATTGGTTCCTAAAGACTACGCCGTGGTCTCGGTATTCGATCATGGATTGCTGTACGGTGATGGTGTGTTTGAGGGTATTCGTTTTTATAACCGTGTGCCGTTCAGGCTACAAACACACCTGCAGCGACTGGCGGAATCCGCGGCGGCGATTTGCCTGGTCATGCCTTATTTGATGGCCGACTTGCGGCACGCCGTTGCGGCGGTGATCGAGGAAAGCGGCTTGGGTGACGGCTATATACGACTGCTGGTCAGTCGCGGTGTGGGTTCGTTGGGGATTTCGCCTGACAGTTGCAGTCGTGCCACGGTGGTTGTCATCGCCGACCAATTTTCACCCTTGGACGAGAATATCCGAACACGGGGCGCGACTTTACAGACGGTGGCCAGCCGGCGGGTGCCTCCGCAATGCTGGGACACCCGGATTAAGTCCCTGAACTATCTCAACAATGTTTTGGCCGCCATACAGGCTCGCTCGCAAGGTGCCGACGAGGCCATCCTGCTTAACATGCAAGGACGGGTCGCAGAAGGCGCCACGGATAATATCTTTATTGTCAAAAACGGCGCCCTGCTCACGCCACCATTACATGATGGCGCTCTGGCGGGTATTACCCGGGCGGCGGTGATGGAACTGGCGGTATCGCTGGGCGTGGACGTATCGGAACGTTCGCTTAGCCCCTTTGATTTGTATACCGCCGACGAATGTTTTTTAACGGGTACCGCAGTGGAATTGGTTCCGGTTCGCAGTGTGGACGCCCGTCCTGTTCGGCAGTGTCCCGGCCCGCTATTTAAAAAGCTTCATGAGGCCTTTGCCAGGCTTGTGCGGCAGGAGTCTTTACCGGTCCACCATACCGTTGCGGCAGGACAGGTACTGTGATCCGGGCGGGAATCATGGGTGCCACCGGATATATGGGCGGTGAAGTGCTGCGGGTATTGCTGCAACATCCCGAGGTCGACATTGCCTGGGCATGCAGCCGTAGCACCGGAGACATTGCCGAGTATCATCCCAATCTTTACGGCGAAAACATACCACTGATCGGCCCGGAAGACGTACAGGCTTGCGACGTGGTATTTTTGGCTCTGCCCACCGCGGCAACCTTGCCGTGGACGGAAAAATTTCTGGCGATGGGATGCAAAGTGATCGATTTAGGCGCGGCATTTCGTTTACAGGACAGGGCGGTATGGGAGCGGGTATACGGCATGGCGCATTCGCAGTGGTCGTTGATAGACGAAGCGGTATACGGCATAGCTGAATTACATGACCGGGCTATACGTCGTGCCCGTCTGGTGGCCAATCCGGGTTGTTTTGCGTCCGCGGCTATATTGGCCATGGCGCCGTTGGTTGAGCATGGCTTGGTGGACCCCGAGTATGTGATCGTAAACGGCCTGTCCGGCACGGCCGGTGCCGGTGCGCAACCGTCCCGTGTTGCTCACCACCCTGAGATCGGTAACAACCTGGTGGCTTATAACGTGGTTGATCACCGGCACAGTTATGAGATGGAACAAGAATTGAGCGCAATCGGTCAAGCACCGGTCACGGTGCATTTTACGCCGGTGTATGTGCCGATTGTTCGAGGTATTTTGTCGGTTTGCCACGGATTTTCCAATGACCGGCTTGACCGGGCCGCGTTGTTGTCACTATTTAAGGATTATTACCGGGACAGTCCGTTTGTTAAAGTATACGATTTACCCAAACAACCCGGTGCTGCCTGGCAGTACCGGCCTTATCCATGGGTCAGTTCGGTGATCGGCAGCAACTATTGTTATATCGGACTGGATGTGGATGCGAGTCGCCGACGGGTCGTGGTTTTTGCCGTATTGGATAGTGTCGGTAAAGGCGGTGCACAGGCCGGCGTCGAAAACTTGAACCGGCTATTCGGCTTGGATCCGACCACCGGCTTAACCGCTCGCGCTACGCATCCCTGATGTGTGCCGGGCTGTGTCGTGACAGCGCTGATGCTCCTGTCACGTCAAGAAAGGGGTCAGAGAAAAGGGTCAGAAGGGTCAAGTCGCTTGTTTCACAATTACTCTAATCAGGACATGGTAAAAGGCATTAAGGCATTTTCGTATTCAATCCGTTGGGGGCGCGGCATTGGTTAAGTCTAGATAACTATTGGTTATGAAGCAAGCGACTTGACACCTTATCCTTGCTTATCCTTGTCGCTTATCCTTTGTCGATGGTGGCTGAAAAACCGATCCACCATAGACCGCTAAACGTTTGCTCCTGCACCCGAAGACCCATAGCGGTTTCTATATTTTCGCCTGACGATACAGGCACTAGTACAAATGAACAAAATCTTTCAGTTAATAATTCCCCACCTTCTCCGTATTCTCTCTTGATATGATGTACTATTAAGCAGCTTATTGAAATCCATATCGTGAGTATTTGTTCCAAAACTGGCCCCATCTTGTAGGTGTCATGTGAAGGCTTCGTAGGGTCAGGACTACGGTTGCTCCTTGAT
>Ga0114931_10002130_pt1 | contig 25282 bp, 25 predicted proteins | sample 2SBtaG_FD_89579 | JGI IMG/M metagenome (GOLD analysis project Ga0114931, IMG submission 89579) | Deep subsurface microbial communities from Kolumbo volcano to uncover new lineages of life (NeLLi) - 2SBTROV14_V59a metaG | ecosystem: Environmental > Aquatic > Marine > Volcanic | place: Kolumbo... | reverse complement strand
TAGATTTGGATTTTATGTTCAATCTTTAACATTTGCATTAGCTTCATTTTTTTATACTTTGTCTAGAAGATCAGATCTTATATATTCAAGAGATGAGCTTCCTTTATATTTTTTAAGCTTTTTAAAAAATAAAAAACTTTTTTGGGAAATGCATACTCCAAGATGGAATTTCATATCAAAAAAAGTTTTAGAAAAATCGGGTGGAATAATATCAATAACCCAGGGTCTTAAAAATTTTTATGTAAAAAAAGATGTTAAGCCGGAAAAAATATTGGTTGCTCCGGATGGTGTTGATCTTAAAGACTTCAATGCAATAGACATCTCAAAGAAAGAGTTAAGAGAAAGTCTTGATTTACCAACAGATAAAAAAATAGTTGGTTATGTTGGAAAATATAAATCAATGGGGAAAGGTAAGGGTGTGGATGAGCTTATTGAGACGTTCTCTAAAGTATTAACATCATATAAAAATTCCTTTCTTATTTTAGTTGGAATTAATAATAATGAAATAAAGGAAGTTAAAAATGTATTAGATAGTTTTCTTATAGATAAAGAACACCATAAGGTAGTGACACATGTTTCCAGGAGTGAGGTGCCGCGATACCTAAAATCTTCTGATGTCTTAATTATGAGCTATCCCAAAAAAGAGCATTATGAAAAATATATGTCACCACTTAAACTTTTTGAGTATATGGCAAGCGGAGCTCCAATTATTAGTTCAGACTTACCATCTATTAGAGAGGTTTTAAATGAGCATAATTCTATGCTGATAGATTCCGATAATATAGGTGGTCTTTCAAGTGGAATATTAAAAATTTTGAAAAATAAAAATTTTTATGATAGTCTTCAAGACAGGCACTTATTGATATTAAAAAGTACACGTGGGATAAGAGAGCTATTAATATCTTAGAATTTATGAAATGAAAGCGCTGATATTGACAAATAATTTAGGGGAAAAGTCGGGGTGGGAGAGATACTCAACTGACTTAATCGATCAGTTTATAAAAAATGATATTGAAGCTGTGGTTATTTGTCATAAAAAAAATGATAATTACAAGGGTATTAAGCAATTAGAATTATTACCATCACCCTTAAGCTTTAAAAAAAATTATATTCTGTCTTTTTACTATTTTTATAAATTTAATAAAATAAACAAAAATTTAAAGGGGTTTGATTTTGTGCATTGCTTTGTAGAGCCGTATGCATTCATCACGTATTTAATATCTAAATATTTAAATTTAAAATACTTTTTAACTATTCATGGTTCTTATGGTATAAAGACTTTTCATAATAAAATTTATAAATTTTTGCAGTTATTATCTTATAAAAATGCCAAGAATATACTTTGTGTAAGCAATTATACCAAAAGTAGAGTTTTGGAATATAAAAAATTAGGAAACATAGAAGTTATTCCAAACGGAGTGAATTTAAAAGGTTTTTCAGCAATACAAAGTGGAGTAAAAAAAGAAAATATAATTATTGGTGTGGGGACATTAAAAGAAAGAAAAGGGTTTGATGTCATGGTGCGAGCAATCTCGATTGTTAAAAAAAGTATTCCTGATATAAAGTATTACATCATTGGGAGTCAAAAAGATAAAGGTTATTTTAACTCCTTAACAAGTTTAATTGATGAATTAGATCTTAAAAATAATATATTCTTTTTTGAAAACTTGAGTGATGATGAGTTAAAAAACAAATACCAGGAAGCAAAAATATTTTCTTTGACCCCCATTAGTGATAAATATAATTTTGAGGGATTTGGGTTGGTTTATCTTGAGGCGAATGCTTTTGGTTTGCCGGTTATAGGATCTTGCGACAATGGCGGGGAAGAGGCCATTAAAAATTCATATAATGGATTTTTAACAAAACCAAACGATCCAAGCGATATAGCTGAGAAGATTGTTATCTTATTAAAAGATAATTTTTTGTACGGGAATATTAGTGCGAATTCCTTGTTGTGGGCAAAAAAATTAAGTTGGAATAATATCATAAAAAGATATATAAAAGTTTACAAAAATGAAAAAAATTAAAGATTTTTTATGGAGAGTGAAGAAAGATATAATTTCGCTCTACACATACCCTGATGTTAAGTTAAGTGAAACCGTAAAGGTTGATTATGACAAGTATTGGAAAAAGAAAAGATCCGGGAAAGAAGCCGTTCTGTCTTCTTGGCAAAAACAAAGAGCTGATCATGCTTTAAGTATGATAGAAAAAAATTCTACTGTGTTGGATCTTGGCTGTGGGGATGGTGCTGTTTTGGGGTATTTAAAAGAGAAGGGCAATATAAATGGCATTGGTGTTGACGTTAGTGACGAAATACTAGAAAAAGCTAAAGAAATAGGAGTTGAAACAATAAAAATGGATATATCTAAACTTGAAAACTTGAATAGTCTTCCAGAGGTTGATTATGTTTTAGGCTTTGAGATCATAGAACATATGCCAAACACAGAAGAGTTTATATTTAAAATAGAAAAAAAAGCAAAAAAAGGGATGATATTTTCTTTTCCTAATACTGGTTATTATGCGCACAGACTAAGGCTTCTTTTTGGCAGATTTCCTTTGCAGTGGATACAAAATCCAGGAGAACACTTAAGGTTTTGGACTGTTAAAGATGTGAGATGGTGGATTAATAGTATGGGATTTAAACTTGATAAGCTAATTGTTTATGAAGGCTTACCTCTATTTAAAAAGGTGGTTCCAAGTCTTTTTGGGCAAGGTATAATAATAAAAATTTCTACAAAATAGTTTGATTATGAAAATTTTAGCACCGATGCATCATTTTACTGATAATCCAACCAGTGGCATAGAAGCGGGACTGTGGAATTTTGTTAAGAGTCTAGCGGAATCAGGAAATAAGATTTTTGTTGTCGCTGTGTCAACGAATCTTACAAATGAAACAAAAGAAACCCTGAAGAAAAAAAATATTTTTTTATACCAAATATATAATTATAAAACACACGGCATGGGTTATACGGAATCTTTTATGATTTTTATTTTCTCTATTTTGTTAAGAGTGTTTCATAAATTTGATTGGATTTTTATTATTGATGAGGCAAAAACACCATTTTCTAATTTTAAGCTCGGTTCTAAATTAGCTTCCAGAGTTTTGGCTCCAGAGACTGAGGTTGCCAAGGAGATTTTTACTACGGGTGAATGGGCGTATGATAGAAAAAGAAAGGATGAATCTGAGGGTTGGAAAAATCGTAAAGTTCCATTTTTTTATAGATTAAACAGATTCATAGCTATTAAAATATGGTATAAATTATTTCCTGTTAACGATAGGGGTCAAAATTCTGACATCTTATTTTGTGAGGGAAAAGAGGCATTAAAATATTTCAGAGGAAAGGGAAGAAGTAATCCGGTATACCTTCCTTTGGGTGTGGAAGATTATAGATTTGATGTTGCTCATGATATTATAAATACAAATGGAAAATTTGTTTATTTATTTTTAGGCAGGATTCTTAGAATGAAGTGGATATATTTTTTAATAAAAGCCTTTAAAAAGCTTTCATGTAAATATCCGGATATGGAGCTATGGATAATAGGGGACAGTTTTGGTGAGTATACCAAGGAATTAGAAAAAGAAATGAAAGGATTTGAAGATAAAATAAAAGTTCTCGGAAAAAAAGGCAGGGATGACGTTGTGCGTTATATGAAGTCAGGTAGCGTTATAGTAGACCCGATGATCTGGGCTAATTTTTCAAGCGTAGCTCTAGAGGCTTTGTACTGTGAGAAGCCATTGATAGCTCCATTATATGGTAATTCCAAGGATTTCGTATTTGATGGGGAAACTGGATTTTTAGTTGACTCAAGAGATGTTGATAAATTGGCAGAAAAAATGGAGTATTATTATAATAATTATGATGAAGCAAAAAAAATGGCAGAGAAAGGAAAAATATTTGTTAAAAAATATTTAACATGGAATAAAGTAGCCAAAATAGCAGATGATAATTTTCGTTTTTTTGACGATAAGAAAAAAATAAATAAACTTAATGACATGTATGAAAATTATACTTACTAAATTTATATCCTAATCCAGGAATCTGGAATAAGGTCACTCGTATCTTTAGTTTCGTTATTGAACCATTTTTTTGGCGCCATCACTTTCTTGTTGATGCTATTATTTAACCAAGCACCCCACCAACTAAAAGTGCTATTTGCTATTATATTATGCTTGCATTTGCTCATTAACATTAGTTCTTCATAGTCTTCCAAAGATCCATCACTGACAAATACAACAGGAGAGTCTATTTTTATATTATTTTTTGCCCACTCTACATCATCTGAAAATATAAAAAATGTAGGATTTTGTACTAAAGATTTTATTTTTCTTATAGCATCCTGATAATAAGAATTGGATAGTAATTTTAAAACTTTCTGCACTTTCTCTGAGGTGTAATCACCTTGTCTTATGTGAAGAGATACAGAATTAGTATTTTGCATCTGTTTTTCGATATTTTGGTATTCCGAGGATGTATTATCACTTAAAATAATTTCTTTTTTTAGAATATTTTTAATGTCTTTGAAGTATTTTTCACTTTGCCAACTACCATTAAGATATACATTATCTTTTACTTTTAATATATCAGGATCAAAACTGAATTGTTTTTCGTAAATATACTTTGAATGATCGGCTATAAACAAGTTATGAAAAAATGATAATTTTCCAAGCTTTTTTGAGTATTTTCTCAGTTTTTTTGCCTCTTTTTCACTTATTATATTTTCTTTTACATTAAAATTCTTTAGCTTGTAGGTTCTGTCTTTGCGCTCCTTAAACCACGACAGGTCAAATGCAACATTTATATTTCTTGAAATTGAAATGTTGCGTCCTAAAGCATATTGAAAGAGTTGATTTCCAAGTCCTCCTTTTAGTTTTATTATTATCATGGTTATTATTTTTTGAAATGAAATAGACCGGTTCCAAAGCCTTTTTCTGCATCATACGAGTCATCTAAATTTCTACCGTATATGTATTTTTCTTCAATTAATTTAAAAGGTTTGAATAATTCAATTATATAGTCTCTTGTAAATGCTCTGTGGGCGTTAAAGTAAATTTTATTTTCTTTGTCTACAGGAACAGATATATATAAATTCCCATTAGGGGACAATACCCGTTTTAGTTCCTTTATAGCTTTTTCTGATCCAAGTGGATTAAGTTTATCTCCATATCTTCCAAGGCCTATGTGTTCAATTACGCATATAGAACTTAGGGAGTCTATAGAATTATCTTTGAAAGGCAACGATAAAATGTCACCTTTTTGAAATTTAAATCCAGGCATTTCTAAATTAATTGATCTTATATCGACCATTGTTGCGAGTGTAAATTGAGATATTATCCCAAGCATATCAGCTTTGGAGCCAACATCATAATGATGTTCTGGTTTATTTTTAAATATTTTTTTAGCACACCAAGAATCTTGATAAAAATATACTGGGTCTATGGGAGTGTAGATCATTTTATCGTATATGTAAGGAGAAATATTATCCCAGTTTATTTTAAATTTAGTGTTTTTTTCTAAATGTTTATATTTTTTTAGATCGTTAAAATATTTTAATATTAAAGATATTTTTTTAATAGAAGACATTTTTTTGCTAAAAACACCAAGAAATACACTGTAATAAGCTCTTACTATTTTGTATAATTCAAATTTTCTTAGTATTTTTTTCATTGCACTACCTATTTATCCATTTATTTCTATCGACAAAAATTGTATTGATGTATGTATCAGCGTGAATCATGTAATTATTATCTATCATAAATTTAATTATCTCATTCCTTTTTTGCTCATCTTTATTTTCCGTATATATTAGAGTCTCTACACAAAAGACCTCTGGTCTAAATTTATTTAAATTTAAAGATTGAAGAATTTTAAAGTCATATCCCTCGGTGTCCAGGGATACAAAGTTTGGAGTTTTGTCACTAAAATATTTTTGCAATATTTTAGTGAGGGGGAGTAATGGTATTTCAATTATTCTCTCCACTTTTTGATTAGTTGTTTTTTCTAAATAATCTGCCTCTTGCTTTGAAAACGTATTTAAAACCCTGGAGCTCAATATGTAAAAATTTGATTTTTTATTTTCTAGTGATGTTCCAACCCCCATGTTTAAGCATATATCTCTTCTTCTTTTCTTTTTAATTTTCTTGAACAATTCTGGGTCAGGTTCAATGCATATTCCATGAGATCCTTGTTGGTAAAAGAGATAGGTGTTACTTAATTTAATTGGATCGTAAGCCCCTATGTCTATATAGGTAGGGTGTTTTATCTTTAATACATTAAAAATAAAATTAACTATAAGATCTTCTCCTTTTTGAGAGTAGCTGTCTTTTGATTTTTTACGAAATTTTTTTCTAATTAAATTTATAAAGTTTATCATATTTATTTATATCTTAGATTTAATATAAGCAAAAGGCACCTCCATTATTTTTTCATGATAAAAACCATGTCCCCACAACCCATCTTCTCCAAAACATTCTCCATGATCAGCGCATATCATTAAGTGACACTTTTCAGGTAATACGTCAATCAAAGACGGGATCAATTTATCTACTTCTTCAAATGCAAGTTTTTGCCCAGAAATTGAATTACCGAATCCTAGGTACGGTTGATGAGTGTAGGAGATATTTAAAAATAAAAATATTGGCTTTTTTTCTGATCTCAAATCAAGTTTATCAATAAGCCTTATTTGATGTTCTAATGATCTAAAGTTTTTTTCTGAGAATTTCTCTTTCCAGTAAAATTCATTAAAATATTTTTTATTCCAAATATCAGAAGTTTTAAATTTATTACTAAACCAGTGGACTCCTCCAATACCTATAGTTCTATAGCCTAGCTTATCAAATCCTTTAATTATATTTGGTGCTGCTGGGGTGGGGAATTTTGCTCCAGTGGTTCTTTCCCAGGGGAGCTGTGCTTTAAATATTTTTTCCTTATTTCTATTAAATGGCGCCGGAGTTTCATCTCTATTATCACATGGCATTAGACCAGCATGAAACATAGAAATGTGTGATGGTAGTGTGTAGGTTCCGTGAGAACCTACTTTATGCCAGCCGTCACTTTTATACTTTTTAAATAAATTATCAAAATTAGGAGTGTTAGCCATTTTTGCAACATCATACCTTAATGAATCTATGGTTATAAGGATTATAGATTCTTCTGGAAATTTAACGTTATCTTTTAATTCAAGGTACCAAGAAAAATTATCCAAGCGCTTATTAGCTATTTTTTGAATATTTATCTTTGATAGGATCTTTCTTATAAAAATAGCAGTATTTTTAATATGCTTATATTTTTTGAGTTTTAATTTTATGCTTTCAAGATAAAACATGTATTTTATTTTTTTCTAAGCGTTAACTTTTGAATTATTTTTTTAGTCAATGTCGTGTTTTTAATATTCTTTACACTATAAGTATTTGTTTCTATATTTGATTTTGGTTTTCCTAGAAATTGACTCCTTTTATCACTGGCAGTGTATTTTTCATCCCAAAGGTGTAAATTATTTTTCGTGGTAAAGCCTCTACCTTCTACTTCTATGTCAAATACATAGTTTCCATTATTTAAGAATAGGGTGGTAAACCCCTTGTGATAGTTTCTAAAGTTCAGATTTTTTGTTTGGAATGTTGATATTAAATATTCGTCGGTATCGTATCCTTTTAATACATTATTCCAGTGCGATGCTGGTGAGCAACGGAAGCAGCTGTTGGCGCCACCCAAAGCCATAGGTTCTGAATTGGACTCCGGGCAAAGATCATTATTTGGTAATTTAAAAAAATTTGAACTATGCACATGCTTCGTGCATCCTGAAAAAAGACCGTATCTTAATCCATTTGGAGATATTTTTCCATAATATTTTTTCATGACTTCAATGATTTCAGTGATTAACCCTTTTTTAAATCCGTGATCATCTTCAATCATACATATATAATCTGGAGCGTATAATTCTTGACCGAGCTGCAAGCACATATTTCTTGCATGTGCCATGGACATATTATCACTCAAAATAAGAAAGAAATCGCTATCTTTATTTAATTCTTTTAAATAATCCCATTTCTCTTCTCTGTTTTTTACACTCGAGTCATGTACTATTAATTTAGCATCATTGTTCTTTGTTTCCTCTATGATGCTTGGGAGTGTTTGTTTTACAACTTCTAAGTTTTCAAAAGATGGATAAATTGTTAAAAAAGTTGTCTTATCCATTTTTATTTTCTTTATAAATATTATTAATATCACTCGTCCATGCTTTAAGTGTTTGGAGTTCCAGTTTTTCTACGTATCCGTTACTAAGCAATGCTTTATATATGATTTCTAAGTTTTTGAATTTATCTTGAGTTAATTTTTGTTTATTCATGATACCAACAATATTATTAATGTGTAAATAACAATCTAGTTCACTTGCGAAGTCAGACATTAAATTATGTTTATTTCTTTCTTGGTAAACAGTGGCTTTGGTGAACCCGAGCATGAAATTATCTTCCCAAAACAGTTTTTGTGCAATATAACCTCTCAATATATCAGTAAATCTAAAGCTTACAGATGCTGGTAAATACATATAAGGAAAACATTCCTTATTCCATAATGTATTCTGAGAATTAAAAGGGCAGTATGTTTTTTTATTCAAAACAATTGGCGACTTCTTTTTAAATATTATATTTTTATTTATTAAAAGTCTATATATTGCATCTACATCCGGGTCTAAATCTGCAAGTCCTTGCCAAGCTCCTATTTTAATATCCTTTGATTTTTTAATCTTTGGGGTTTGTATTTTATTTATTTTTTCAAGAGGGTATCCTCGGGGCCATATTTTTTCAGACGTAAAATTATTATATATATTTATATACCCTTCTTTTGAAGAAATTATTTTAGAATCTTTTGTAAATGTAGGGAATTTCCAATTGTTATACGGGATATTATCATCGTCAGTATCGTATATTATATCAGCCCCATTTTTTATAGCATAAAGGTATCCTATGTTTTTCCTTGCGTAGTGATTATAGGGGCATAATTTAGCTGTTTTGAATGGGAGTTTTTCTTGATCTTGTATGGATAAAAAGGTTATATTTTTATAACTTTTTATATATCTGCTTTTTTTATCTCCAACTAAAATAATATGCCAATCTTTTAAAATTTTAGAGAATTCTTTAATAGCTTTTGTTTTTTTATTTATTGTTGTGATAATGATAAACTTTTTCATAATTATTTATATGATTGAATTCCAAGAGTTATTGATAAATATGCCATGTCTCTTGTATGGGTTTGGCATTCCTGTTCCAAAAAAGTCTCCATATTCAACATTTATTGAGTGTGCATTTTCGATCTGATCGACGATTACATTATTTACGTTTAAAGAAAGTTTAATAGAATAACTTCCTGGCATAATAGGGAATTTAAGAATCTCACAATAGACTTTTCCAGTTCCCGGAATAGATTTAAATTTATTTGAAGACATCATGCTGTTTAAACCAGAAATAAAATTACCCATATTATCTACAAAGACAATATTAAAGTTATGATTTGCAATAATATTGCCTGATTTTTCTGACTCGTAAGAGATTTCTATAACGATATTTTGTCCGGATAATATTGTTTCTGCTGGTTTTAATGTATTTTTATCTAAAATCTTAATGTTAGTCATCCTAATTTCTCCGCTGCCAACTCTATCCGCTCTATTAGCCAGTGAAGCGCTTTTTACTGATTTACGTCTCGATAAATATTGTTTTACAACACTATTCGTCTTGCCAATCATTTTAACGCGTCCTTGATCAAGCCAAACACATCTACTGCACAAGTTTTGAATTGCACTAGTATTATGACTAACAAAAAGAATGGTTCTTCCCGCTGTTTTCGTAACTTCGTCCATTTTTCCTAAGCATTTTTTTTGAAATTCCGCATCGCCGACGGCAAGGACCTCGTCAACTATCAAAATATCCGGCTCCATGTGAGCGGCAACTGCAAAGGCAAGTCGCACATACATGCCGGAAGAGTAGCGTTTTACCGGTGTGTCCAAGAATTTTTCTATCTCTGCGAACTTTACTATGCTGTCAAATTTTTCTGCTATCTCCTTTTTTGTCATTCCTAGTATGGCTCCGTTTAGAAAAATGTTTTCTCTTCCTGTAAGTTCCGGGTGAAATCCTGTTCCAACCTCAAGTAGGGAAGAGACTCTTCCTTTGAATTTTATTTCTCCTTCCGTTGGTGGGGTTATTTTGGAAAGTATTTTTAAGAGCGTGGATTTTCCCGCTCCATTTGCGCCTATGATGCCTATCGCTTCACCTTTTTTAACATCAAAGCTTATATTTTTTAATGCCCAAAATTCTTCTTTTGTTTCTCTTCCTATAGCTTTTTTAGCCTTGCCCTTTAAAAATTTAAAAGGATGTTTGGCTGTTTCTGTCAAAACATCGCGCAAGGCAACATAGCCACCTTGTTGGTGAGTTATGTTGTATTTTTTTGATAAATTTTTTACTTCTATTATTGATTCTTGCATTATTTATTTTATAGTGTTATATTATTTGTATCACGACGAAAGGGGACCCAAACGGTTAATTACCTAAGGCCCCCCTTTCTTTTGCCTATTTTTGCCTTAAATTTACATAAGTCACTAAAATACTTTCTAGTAATTCGTTTATACAGAGAAGATGCATTTTTTTGGCTTGGAAATAGTATTTTTTTGAATTTGTTTTCTTCTATTAAAAACTGGACAAGCTTTAAATAATCACCATCTCCGGAAACAAGAACTAACTCATCAAATGAGTTTTTTTCTTTATACATTTTCTCCATCACATCAAATATGATGTCAGCATCTACATTTCCTTTTTTATTGCTTGCAAGTGTTTCTCTATGAGGCTTGAATGCTAAAATAAAACCGCTCTCTTGTATATATTTATACAATGTATGGTGTTCGTCGTTTGTAAATCCCAAGTAGTAATAAGCTTTTGATACACCATACTTTTGTTTTAAATATACACGAAAACGAGCTAGGTCAACCTTCCATGGTTCATCTAGTTTTGTTGTGCCAAGATATAAATTTTGACCGTCAATAAAAGCTATATTTTCTTTTTCTTTATCCATTATTTTTGTTTTTTATAATTTTTTAATTTTAAACAATGTCTGCAAAGTATCTTTCTGTTTTTTTGAAAAATATTATTCCTATCACAAGCAGTATGAAGACCGCAATGAAAGAAATTCCTAACAATTCCCAGTTTATCGGCGCGTTGCCAAAGAGCCCAGCCCTTGCGGCTTTAATGACCCCTGTCATCGGGTTTAATGCCAGTATCCAGGAATATGCTCCGGCTATGCTGGCGGGGTAGATAACAGGCGTTACAAAAAGAAGCATCTGGATGAAAAATGGCAGAACGTATCTGACATCTCTGTATTTAACATTTATTGATGCTAAAAAAAGACCTCCGCCAACAGCTGCCATAAATGTTATTAAGAGCAGAAGAGGCAGGATAGCAATACCTACCAAGCTCGGAGCATAACCGTAGTACATCATCATGCCAGCCAGTATTACAGAGGCTATGAAAAAGTCTACAAATTTTGTTATTACTCCGGATATTGGAAGTATTAGTCTAGGGAAGTAGACTTTTGTTACTATATTAGCGTTACTTATTAGTGAGTTGCTTGTTTCTGAGAGAGCGGTTGAAAAAAATTGCCAGAATAAAAGCCCGGTATAAACAAAGATTGGGTAAGGAATGCCGTCAGAAGGCATTTTTGCAAACTTTCCAAAAAATACTGAAAAAACAACCATAATCATAAAAGGCTGAAATAGCGCCCACAGTATACCTATCGCAGTTTGTTTGTATCTAACTTTAAAGTCTCTCCATGTAAGAAAATACAACAATTCTTTATATTGCCAAATCTCTTTAAAATCCTCCCAGCTGAAGGTTTTTTTTGGTTTTATAACGGTTACATCATTCATTACCATTTATTGATCTTATCAACCACTTTCTCTTTTAATTTTAGATATGATTTTACAGCCTTTTTTTCTACTTCCGGCGAAACCATTCGCAGTATCTCTTTTCCGAGTATACGATAACTGCCACCAACTTTATTGGCTTTGATAAGTCCCTTTTTTAAGAGACGCTTCATTGTGCTTGAACTTATCTTTAAAAGTTTTTCCGTCTCTTTTGTGGTGTAGACACCGTTTGGTTTTATTTCTTCAGCCATACTTTATAAGTATAAGATTAAGTATCAAAAGGTGTCAATAGGTGTCATTGTGTATAAATTATATTATTTTTCTCATACCACTCGTAAGTGGCCTTTATGCCATCTTTTAGCTCAGTTTGCGCATTCCAACCCATGTTATTTATTTTGGAAACATCTAAAAGCTTTCTCGGAGTTCCATCCGGTTTAGAGTCGTCCCAAGCTATAATTCCGTTAAACCCGACTATATCTTTTACCATCTCAGCTAATTCTTTTATGGTTGCATCTTCGCCTGTTCCTATGTTTATTATTTCAGAGTCATCGTAATTATTCATTAAAAATAAACATGCTTGAGCAAGATCATCTACGTATAAAAATTCTCTTTTCGGGGAACCAGTACCCCAAAGCACGACTTCTTTTTTATTGGTTTTTTTTGCGTCATCAAACTTTCTTAAAAGGGCAGGGAGCACATGAGATGTTTCTAGGTCAAAATTATCATTTGGTCCGTAAAGATTTGTAGGCATAACAGAGATAAAATCTGTATCATATTGCTCGTTGTAAGACTGACACATTACTATACCGGCTATCTTGGCTATAGCATAAGCCTTATTGGTTTCCTCAAGCGGACCGCTTAAAAAGTATTCTTCTTTTATGGGTTGATCTGCCATTTTAGGATATATGCAAGAACTTCCCAGAAAAAGAAGCTTTTTAACCTTATTTAAATAAGAGTTGTGTATTATATTATTTTGTATCTTTAAGTTTTGATAAATAAAATCAGCAGGGTAGGTGCTGTTTGCTACAATTCCACCAACTTTTGCTGCTGCTAAAAAAACATATTCCGGTTTTTCTTTTTCAAAAAAGTCTTTTACAGCCTCTTCATTTATAAGATCAAGCTCATTTCTTGTTTTGGTTATAGTATTTTTGTAACCGGAATTCTCCAAAGAACGCAAAAGAGCAGAGCCTACAAGCCCCTTATGTCCGGCTATATATATTTTTGAATCTTTATTCATATATTTTTAGCTTTAAAGCATAATGCATGCGTCATTGCGAACGAAAGGAAGCAATCCAGAAAGCTCGAAAAAGTAAACGTTATGAGTTTTCCTTTAAATCCGCCTCTATCATCTGATTCACAAGTTCCTTAAATTTTATTTTCGGTTCCCATCCTAATATATTTTTTGCTTTTGAAGCATCACCCAAAAGAACATCAACTTCTGCAGGTCTGAAATATTTTTTGTCTATTTCTATTATGGTTTTCCCTGTATTTTTGTCTGTACATTTTTCATTAAGTCCAGAACCTTCCCATTCCAAGTCAAATCCTAATTGTTTGCATGCCTCTTCTACAAATTCTCTTACACTATGAGTTTCGTTAGTTGCCAAAACAAAGTCATCCGGTTTTTCTTGTTGAAGCATAAGCCACATTCCATAAACATAATCTTTTGCGTGACCCCAGTCTCTTTTTGCATCAAGATTTCCAAGGTAAAGCCTTTCATCTTTTCCTAATTTTATCCTTGCAAGTCCTCTTGTAATTTTTTTAGTTACAAATGTTTCTCCTCGTCTTGGTGATTCATGATTAAAAAGTATTCCTGATACAGCAAACATATTATAAGATTCTCTATAATTTATAGTTATCCAATGGGCATAAAGTTTGGCGACACCATAGGGACTTTTTGGGTGAAATATCGTTTCTTCATTTTGGGGTGGCGGGGTGGAACCATACATCTCTGACGTTGATGCCTGATAAAACTTTGTCTTTTTTTCTAAACCAAGTATTCTTATGGCTTCAAGAAGTCTTAAGGTTCCTATGGCGTCAGAGTTTGCGGTGTATTCAGGTGTTTCAAAAGAAACTTGCACATGGCTTTGTGCGCCAAGGTTATATATTTCATCGGGCTGTACACTCTGAACTATTCTTATTATATTTGTTGAGTCTGTAAGGTCTCCGTAATGTAAAATGAAGTTTTTATTGTTTTGATGCGGATCTTGATATATATGATCAACTCTCTCGGTATTAAAAGAAGAACTGCGTCTTTTAATACCATGGACCTCATAACCTTTTTCCAAAAGAAGCTCTGCTAAATATGAGCCGTCTTGTCCGGTTATGCCAGTTATGAGTGCTTTTTTCATTTTATGCTATTTTAATTTATTAAATTATGTACTATATTGTAAAGCATTATTAACACAAAATCAATAAATTAAAAAATGAACCTCGATAAATTGCAAGAGCTTTTACTGGGCGGGAAAAGAATAAATTTGTCTGAAAGGCAAGTTTGCGACCTGGAGCTTATTTTAAATGGCGGGTTTTCTCCTTTGGAAGGTTTTTTGAACGAATCTGATTATTTATCCGTTCTTTCTTCTATGAGGTTGTCTGACGGCTCTGTTTGGCCTGTGCCGGTGGTTTTGGATGTTTTTGATGGAGATGGCTATGAGGTGGGCGAGCATGTCGTTTTGTGCGACAAATTCGGCAATCCTTTGGCTATTATGAATGTGGAGTCAAGATACAAACCGGATAAGCTTTTGGAAGCTGAGAGAGTTTATGGAACAACAGATGAGACTCATTTTGGCGTAAAATACTTATTTCAAAATACCGGAGATATTTATCTGGGAGGGAAGGTTTTTTCGGTAAGTGATATTGAAAACGAGCATACTCCTGAGTCTTTAAAGAAATGGTTTTCAGAAAAGGGCTGGAATAAAGTCGTTGCTTTTCAAACAAGAAATCCCATACACAAAGCTCATTTTGAACTTATAAAAAGAGTTGCAAAAGATAATGATGCAAAGATACTTATACATCCTGCCGTTGGACAAACAAAAGATGGAGATATAGAGAGTTATACAAGGATAAAAATATATGAACATGTAACAAATGAATATGCGTCTGACTTTGCCAAGCTGAGCCTACTTCCGCTTGCAATGAGAATGGCCGGGCCTCGTGAGGCTCTGTGGCATGCTTTGATAAGAAAAAATTACGGTTGTACACATTTTATAGTTGGTCGGGATCATGCCGGTCCCGGGAAAGACAAAGACGGAAATGATTTTTATGGGAAGTATGATGCGCAAGAGCTTGCCAAAAAATATGAAGATGAGATAGGGATAAAAATAATTCCAGTGGAAGAAATGGCTTATGTTGAAGAAACGGGAAAATATCATTTCTTACGCGAGATCGAAAATGATAATACTGTGAAAAACATCTCAGGAACGCAATTTAGAGAAATGTTAAAAAATGGGGAAGAGATACCCGAGTGGTTCTCATTTACCGGGGTTGTAGATATTTTAAAAAAAGAAGAGGATAAAAAGAAAAGCGGGTTTGTCATATTTTTTACAGGGCTATCAGGGGCAGGAAAGTCTACTATAGCTCAAATACTCTACGAGAGACTTACGGAAATGCAAGATAGAAGAATAACTTTGCTTGATGGTGATGTAGTAAGGCAAAACCTTTCTAAAGGGCTTGGCTTTTCCAAGGAAGACAGGAATACAAATGTAGAACGGGTTGGTTTTGTTGCTTCAGAGATCGCCAAGTATGGGGGTATAGCGATCTGTTCTATGATAGCGCCTTACGAAGAATCGCGTAAAAAGAACAGAGATTTAATAGAAAAAAATGGAAATTATATAGAGATCTTTATTTCTACGCCTTTGGAAATTTGTGAAGGCAGGGACAGTAAAGGTCTTTATAAAAAAGCTAGGTCAGGAGAGTTAAGGGGCTTTACCGGAATAGATGATCCTTATGAAAAACCGCAAGACCCTGAAGTGAGTATTAATACGGAAAAGCTAACTGAAAAAGAAAGCGTAGAAAACATTTTAACTTACTTAAAAAGTCTAAACTTAATTTAAATGGAAACTAAATACAAAAAAGAACTTGACCTTGCTATTGAGGCGTCAGAAAAGGCGGGTAAAAAGATACTAGATATATACAAAAAAGGTTTTTCTGTGTATGAAAAAGATGACAAAAGTCCGGTGACTGATGCTGATCTTGCAGCAGACAAGATAATAAAGGAAATTTTAGAGTCTACCGGTATTCCTGTTTTATCTGAAGAGTCGTATTCTGCCTTCAATGAAAGGGAGTCGGAACTTATATGGATAGTGGATCCCTTGGATGGAACAAGCGGCTTCATAAAAAAGACTGATCATTTCTGTGTTATGATAGGGCTGATAAAAAATAACAAGCCTGTGTTGGGAGTTATTTATATCCCGATTTCAGAGAAACTTTATTATGCTGTTTTAGGAATGGGGGCATATCTTAAAGAAAGTGGGAAAGTTAGAAGAATAAAAGTATCAGAAGTAAAAGCTCTTATAGAATCAAATCTTGTCACAACCAAATCACACTTTAACGATAAGATTCAAAATATAATAGAAAAATCCGGTATAGAAAAATTTACAAGAGTAGGGAGCGCTATAAAAATGTGCCTTATAGCAGAGGGGTCAGCCGATCTCGCTTTCAACCCAACAAATAAAATGAACGAATGGGATACCTGCGCAGCAGATATTATAATCAAGGAAGCAAGTGGCACGATATCAGATATAAATGGAAATGAATTATTATATAACCAAAAAACCCCAAATCATAAAAATGGTATTATAGTGTCTAATGGACTGGTACATAGAGAATTCATAGAAAAAGTAAAAGGATCCTAATGCCCTTGTCTTCTTAAAACCACCATTACGGTTCTTGCTGTTATATCCAGGTCAAAGACCAGGGATCTGTTCTTTATGTAATATAGGTCATATTGGAGCTTTTCTATGCTTTTTTGCGGGATAGGGCTGGTGTTTATCGTTTCTTGACGGGGTTGGCGAGCGGCTATTTTCTTTCCAGTGAATCTATATAATTTTTAAGCATAAATATTGTATCGGCTTTTAAATTTTCTTTTATCCATGTTTTTTGTTTTTCATCTACCAGTTCACCGAGACCGTGCAGGACTTTGTTTTCATTTAATGTCTCAACGCTTTTTATGCAATTTGCAAGTTGTTCTTTTATGCTTCTTCCTGTCCTTGATTTTATAACCTCGGAGTCTATATCCCAGTTATTTCTTGCAAAATACAAGATGTCATATACATCTCTTGAGGCGAGTTCTTTTCTTTCTGTTAAAGCTATGAGCTTTGTCGAGAAAAGATATTCTTTTTTAGCAACAAGCATTGATGTTCCAAGATGCTCTTTTATTTCGTAATACTTTCTTGCATGCCCGGTAAAGTCTCGAGTATTTATTTCCACTTTTATGTTGTGGTCGGTGTAGCTATAGGAAAGCATGGCAAATATCGTGTATCTTTTGATATAACTATCTTTTATTTTTCCGTAAACGCTTAAAATATTTACTATTTTTTCAAGTATTAGTTTTTGAGTATTTTCATCAGAGTTAAAAAGATCAAAATCAAGGTCAACGGAAAAACGGGGAAGATCATAGAAAAAATATGCGCATGTGCCACCTTTGAAACCAAGTAATGGAGCTATTGATGTGTCGGAGTAAATGTCTTTCAATATATTACTCATTGTTAAGTTGTGGTTTTGTTTATTCAGCATAATTTTTATAATAGCTGTTTAATCTTTTTATAAGTTGTTTGTTATTATATATTTTAGCCAACTCAAAACATTTTTCCCAATTTAGCGGTCTTAGATTATCAAAATAATATCCCGGAAATAAATATATGGTATCTAAAAATGCCCGCTCAACAGAAGCAGTGTCGTAGCCATCTTTTTTTATTATGCCGGTAGAGTTGAATAAAACAATATCTTTTAGTTTTCTGAAGGTAAAAGTATATTTATCAATGGTCATTGTTTTTGACCACTTGCTCGCAACAAATATTGTTTCATAATATTGAAATATGACGCCTGACTCCAAAAGTACAGTTTCAAAACTTATGTAAGATGGTGTGTATATGCTTGTCGCCAACTCCTTTTTATTGTAATCATCATCTTTAGCAAAAATGCCTCTTGTGAGCCTTTTTAGGGCATTTTTTCTTGTGTAATACGCTATCTTGGCATTTAACTTGTTTTTATCTGTTTCTTGCCATATTAAAGACAGATCATTTATCGTCAAAACTGTCTTTTTAGATTTAAATAATCTTGCTGTTGAGTTATCCATATATTAAAATATGCTATGGTAATTAGAAAAAGTCTTAGTTCCATAGTACATTATTTAAAATTATTTGTCAACTTTATGATTATGTATGCAATGATGGCGTAGAAGAAATATCGCATGATAACGGAATCCATGTAAAAACCTCGGAATGACAGTATATATCGGAGCTTTTCTATGTATTTGGATTTTTTAAATACAGACTACATAGTATACAGTGCACCGTGTACTGTGTATAAGGTCAATTTAGACAGATTTAATGCCCCTGGCGTCTTAAGACGACCATTATGGTTCTTGCTGTTATATCCAGGTCAAAGACCAGGGATCTGTTCTTTATGTAATATAGGTCATATTGGAGCTTCTCTGTGCTTTCTTTGACGGAGGCGTCGCCAAGCGGTTGGTTTATCTGCGCCCAACCGGAAAGTCCCGGTCTTACCAAATGACGCATCTGATAGTGAGGGATCTCTTTTTCCAGAGTCATTACAAACTCCGGTCTTTCCGGACGCGGACCAATGAAGCTCATATCTCCTCGGATAACATTCCAAAGTTGAGGAAGTTCGTCTATTCTTGTTCTTCTTAAGATGTTGCCGACCTTAGTCACTCTTGCATCTTTGTCAGTTGTCCATTGAACGCCTTCTTTTTCCGCATCTTGGACCATGGTTCTGAACTTTAAAAGTTTGAATATCTTTTCATTCTTTCCAACTCTGTCTTGAGTGTAAAATGCGCCGCCTTTTGTTTCTAAGATTATCGCTAGGGCGATGAAAGGGAAGAAGGGAAGAGTGATAAGACCCAAGACTGATGCAAAAATGATGTCTGAAATTCTTTTTGCCGCTTCGTAAACTCCTTTTTCCACTTCAAGCAGATTTTCCAGGAACCAAGTTTCTCCGATGATGGAGACCGGTATTTTTTTTGTTATCTCCGGATAAAATCTTGAGATGTCATAAACCGTAACGCCAAGCGGAAGCAGGGAATACAAAATCTTTGTAAATTCTTTTTCTTCTATGCTTCCTTTTGCATTGACGATGATATTTATTTTTTCTTTCCGAACCAGTTCTTTTATGTCTGTATTTGTGTCCAAGAGCGGCTCAAGCACTTTGTAGCCGAGCTGAGGGTTTGAGTTGAAAAGGAGAACGAGTTCAGCTACTTCTTTGTTCTCTCCGACAAAAAGTACTTTTTTGGAAAGGGCTGATGATCTTAAAAAAGTATTGTATATCTGTCTCCACCCCGCAAAAAGAATTGAAAATACTGCTATGTTTATTACAAGGTTAGTTTTTGGTGATATTGGCAACGTTGGCATGATATAGAAGATGCCAATAGCAAAAAAACCGGCTATCGCCATACTTTTTAAAAATGCGGAATAAAATGCGTAATCGTTCTTGGCAAAGCTTGGTTCGTAAAGTCTGGCAAGATAAAAAATGGCCAGCCAGGAAAGATATACCAAGGAAAATGGGGCAAGATGGCTTTGCCATATTTGAGAGTCAAATTCATTTCCGTATCGTAGAAATAGAGCCAAATACAAAGAAAGATATAGTATTCCCATATCTCCAACTATTAAAATAATTTTTTTTATACTTGATGTCATTTGCTTAAAAAATACCATATTTATTAGCTTTTAGCAATAATATATTGGAATATTTAATTCTGAAAAATGAAACTATTATGCTATAATATGCGTAGCATTAAGTTAAGCGTATTAAATTAAACCAATGTCATATTTAAAGAAAAATTTTGGATGGTTTTTGATCATCGGGCTCTCTTTAGTTCCGGTTATTTTTTGGTTTTTTATGAAGCCTTTTGATATACGAGTGGAGGATGCATCGCAGATATTCAGAAGTCTTGCGCAACTTGCCGGGCTTGTCGGTATGGTTATGTTTGCCTTAGTTCTAATGCTGAGCGCGCGTATTAAATTTTTTGATGATCTTTTCGGAGGCTTGGATAGAGCTTATCTTGCGCATCACACATTTGCCGGCATTTCCTTTATTCTGCTTTTGCTGCATCCTTTGTTTTCAGCTCTTCAAATTGCTCAAACTTCCGCCTTGAGAGATGTAGCGCTTTTTCTTTTGCCAAGCAATAACTGGCCTTTGAACTTTGGGATATTTTCTTTGCTTTTGATGATAGCTTTTTTGTATATAACTTATTATGTGAAACTTCCTTACCAGATATGGAAGTTCACTCATAAGTTCTTGGGTTTTGCTTTTTTTCTCGGAGGAATTCACGTATTTTTCATAGCAAGTGATGTTTCAGAAAATACTGCTCTTAAGATCTACGTTCTGAGCTTGGCATTTTTTGGTCTTGTCGCTTACTTTTACAGAACTCTTTTTGGAAAGAAGTTGGTCAAAAAATATGATTATGTTATAAGCGAAATACGCTCTGTTGGCGATAGTATAACCGAAGTGAGCATGAAGCCAAAGGGTGCTGAAAAGATGAGCTTTATTCCAGGGCAGTTTATCTTTGTTAGCTTTAAGGGTGAAAATATCAGTCCGGAGCTTCACCCTTTTTCTGTAAGTTCTTCGCCTGTAGAAGGGGTTTTAAAAATATCGGTCAAAGCGCTTGGTGACTACACAGCATCTTTAAGTAATCTGAAAGCGGGGGAGATGGCAAAGATAGAAGGCCCTTACGGAAAATTTTCTTACAAAAAAACAGACAAGAAAGATCAAGTTTGGATAGCTGGGGGAATAGGCATTACTCCATTTTTGAGTATGGCAAAGAGCCTTGAGAATGAGCCTTACAAAGTGGATCTTTATTATTGCGTAAAGAACGAAGGGGAGTCGGTGTATCTTTCGGAAGTGACTAATTCTGATGCGTATAAGAATGGTGTGTTGCGAGTGATGCCTTTTTATTCTGACGAGAGCGGATTTATAAATGCCGGGATAATAGATAAGGCTAGCGGCGGGCTTTTAAAAAAGAGTATATTCTTATGCGGACCACCGAGAATGATGAGCGGGTTGAAGGAGCAATTTATGAAACTCGGCATTCCAAAAAAAGATATTCATTTTGAAGAATTTAAATTGAATTAATATGATAAAAACTTTAGTTACAATAACACTTTCAATATTTACAGTTGCTGTTTTGGGGACAGTGACCCTTGGTTTTGTTTTTCCTAGCGCAAAGCTTCCTGCTCAAGAAAGCCAAGTTGTTCCTGCCGGTCAAAATGGCGCCGTGTCTTTACCGGCTGGCGGTTCTAACAATAGCCGGGCGACCGGCGGAGCAACAAGTGCCGGAGCTTCCGCCCCAAGCGAGCCAAGCGTGAATTACTACACGCAAATAGAAGTTTCAAGACACAATTCTCCATCGAACTGTTGGCTTTCAGTAGAAAAGAAAGTCTACGATGTTTCGGGTTATTTGGGTGGTCATCCCGGTGGAAGAAGCGCCATTACTTCAAACTGTGGAAAAGAAGTAACGGGGCTTTTTGCTTCTATTCACTCAAACAGAGCATGGGATCTTTTGGGAAAATATCAAGTAGGCTTTATAGGAGCTCCAGCGGTTGCCGGCAGTAATACTGTTGCGGGAGACAGTAAAACACAAGGCGACATCAGCGCAAATATACAACAAAATTTTAATGTTGCGGAGAGTGCTGTTTTGAAAAAATATCCTGAAGCAGATATAATAAAGACGCAGCCTCAAGGGAAAAATGCATTTATTGTTAAATTTAGCAATAACGGCAGTCTAAACGAGGCTCATGTGGATAAGAGCGGTAAAATAACAAAGGAAGAGGTGGAAAATGATGAGTATGACTGGGACTTTTGGAGTGAAGACGAGGATGATGCGTCCGATTATTAGTAGATCCTAAAAGTAACTCAAAAAGCCTTTTTTCTTAAAGCGAAAGGCTTTTTGTTTACAATGACCGCTAGTGTTGAAAAATATAAAAAAAGTGATATTATAAACTTATAATAATTTAATAAACCTATATGAGTATGGAAAATTTAGAGGAATTTGATAATGTGTATGACTTGGAAAAAAAGCAGGAAGCAGAAAGATTAACAAACTGTTTTACGAATGGTATGTGTCCTCAATGCGAAGCTTCCGTTGATTCCGTTAAAGCTGTAAAGCATGAGGGGTTTTGTAAAGATAGCTGTTATCAGGGTTATTTAAGCGAGCATAACAGCGCTCTTCCAGAACCATCATTTAGGAGGGTCAAAGGAGAGATGGATCATAATGAATTTTTATCAGAGTACGCAGATAAGCTTGGAATTCCTTTTGAGCTTGCAAAGCAGAAGGTTGACGAGGAGCATAAGTCTATAAGCGAGATCAGGGAAGAGATGAAGTCGTTTGAGGATGAGGAGCTGGATCAAGAAGAAGAGAAAGAGGTAACTGTTTGATCTTTGGCGTCTAGTTATTTAAAGTTTCAGCTAAATAACAGGTTATTTGAGTAATTGGTTAATAGTTATCAAGATAAATGTACAATAAAATAAAAAAAGAGGATAAGAAGGTTTATGATCTTATTTTAAAAGAAGTAAAAAGACAGAAGGAAACTCTGTCTTTAATAGCGTCTGAGAACTATACGACAGAGGCCGTCATCGAGGCGATGGGAACACCTTTGACAAATAAGTATTCGGAAGGATATGCGGGAAAAAGGTATTATGCCGGAAACAAGAATGTCGATGAGATAGAGACTCTTGCTATCGAAAGAGCTAAAAAACTTTTTAATGCCGAGCATGCCAATGTTCAGCCGCACTCCGGTTCACAAGCAAATACCGCTGTGTACTTAGCGCTTTTAGATCCCGGAGATAAGGTCTTAGGAATAGATCTTTCTTGCGGAGGACATTTAACCCACGGCTCTCCGGTAAATATCTCGGGAAAATTCTATAAATTTTTTAATTATGGCGTTGATCCAAAAACAGAAAGACTAAACTATAAAGAAATAGAAAAGATCGCGCTCAAAGTAAAGCCAAAACTTATAGTTTGCGGAACAACAGCCTACTCTGGAGCGATAGATTTTAAGAAGTTCAGAGCCATTGCAAATAAAGTTGGCGCATATTTAATGGCGGATATAGCGCACATTGCAGGACTTGTTGCCGGTGGCGTGCATATGCATCCTTTTCCGCATTGCGATGTTGTAACAACAACCACCCATAAGACCTTAAGAGGTCCGAGAGGCGGAATGATACTTTGCAAAAAGAGGGATAGGCTGAACAAAGAAAAACCGGACCTTGCCAGAAAAATAGACAGTGCGGTATTTCCCGGAATCCAGGGCGGTCCCTTGGATCATGTGATTGCGGCAAAGGCTATCAACTTCTTGGAAGCTTCAAAACCGTCATTTAAAAAATACGCGGCGCAGATATTGAAAAATGCAAAAGCGATGGTGGAAGAATTTGAGAATAATGACATAAGAGTTGTCGGTGGCGGAACGGACAATCACATCGTACTTTTGGATGTTGCAGAATATACAGAGAGCACAACCGACCTGCAAAATAAGTTGGATGAGGTGGGAATGGTTGTCAATAAAAACACCATACCATATGATGAGCGTTCACCCTTCAATCCTTCCGGAATACGACTGGGAACGCCGGCAATGACCACAAGAGGGTTGAAGGAGAGGGATTGCAGAGATGTTGCAACTTTAATATCCATAATGATACAGGACCCAAGACCGGAAAATGTGAAAATAGTAAAAAAAGAGGTTAAGAGATTGGTTGATAAGTATCCGATATATTAGGATCTGGAAGCTGGAATATGGAATTTAGAATATTGAATTTGAAAAAAACATCCGTTGTGCTGCGTACAACGGATGTTTTGCTGTCCTTTTGCCGGGAAAGTACCTTAATTTTTTTCTGAAAAACTTACAAAAAAGTTAAAAAAGTCTCAGCTATTACTATCTAAAAAAATATCTTGCGACTAATGGCGCGGTCGCGCCATTAGTCGCAAGATATTTTTTCTTGACTGAAATAGTATTATACTTTTATATGATAATATCATATAAATAAAGGTTCCCCGCATGCTTGCATCGGGGAACCTTTATTTATAGCTGATGCGTAGAATGCAAAGCTCGTTGATGAAAATGTCAGCGGGCTTTTCTTTTTTCTTTTTTGTAGTAGACTAAGATAGATGAAAATATTTAACGGAAAAAAAGAATCTTTGAAGCTTTTGAATAAACTGAAGGCTCAGATAAATGCTTCGACAAGCTCAACACACACTAAGCTAAAGCCTCACTTGGCTGTTTTTTTGATAGGTGAAGATAAAGCGTCAAAGATATATGTGAATTTAAAAAAACAGGCCGCTGAAAATATCGGCGTGAAGTTCAGCTTGTATAAATATAAAAAAGATGCCAATGAGGCGGATATTATAAAAAAGATAAAAGAGCTGAATAAAGACAAAGAGGTGAGCGGTATTATTGTTCAATTACCGCTTCCGGAAGCTTTTAGCGCGGAGAAGATAATATCTGGCATAGACCCGAAAAAAGATGCTGATGGATTTCATAAAAAGAATCTAAAAGCTTTAAAAGCGGGGGAGAGCGTGCTGATGAGTCCGGTGTTGCCGGGAGTTATTTTGCACACTCTCAGGCTCGCTCAAAAAAAAGGACTTGAGAAAAAGAAAATAAAGGCCTTGGTAAATTCAAAACTTTTTGGCGATGTTTTGAGGTCTTTCTTTTTAATAAATGGTCTTGAGCTTGAGTTTTTTGTTGCTAAGAACTCTTCCTTGGAAGAAGTGGAGAAATTTATAGAAAATGCTGATGTGTTAATATCAGTTGTTGGAAAGAAAGAATTTATAAAAGGAAAAATGCTAAAAGATGGGGTTATTTTGATAGATTCCGGAATAACAAAAAAAGGGAAGAAGGTTTACGGCGACTTTGAATTTGAAAGCTGTTTGAAAAAGGCAAAGTTTCTAACGCCTGTTCCGGGCGGGGTTGGTCCGATGACGGTAGCCCTTTTACTTAGAAATGTTGTTTTTCAAGCTTTTAAAATAGAGACCTAAAACAAAATACCATCGGTTAATAAAGCTTCCCCGATGCAAGATGCGGGGTATTACGCAGACCTTCCTCCAGAGGCGGACAGGCGCTACGCTCGCTCAATTTCGGAGCAAGCTCCGAGGTATTGAACCTGTAGTTTCAGCGCTCGTTCGGAAATGTAAACCTTCGCTTTGCTCGGCTTCCAT